>Ga0194044_10001782_pt1 | contig 10897 bp, 14 predicted proteins | sample JunL4417m_MetaG_FD_155460 | JGI IMG/M metagenome (GOLD analysis project Ga0194044, IMG submission 155460) | Anoxic zone freshwater microbial communities from boreal shield lake in IISD Experimental Lakes Area, Ontario, Canada - Jun2016-L442-17m | ecosystem: Environmental > Aquatic > Freshwater...
GTATAGGTGTTGATGGTCATGTTGAAGTATGGGAAGATAAAGAAACCGGGCAGCAATTTTATATTGGCCGAACAAGTAATTTATTTTAGTAGTTTATAAGACCATTTGCATGACAGAAAATATTATTCAATACGTTGTTGATTTGATTGAGGCCTCAGATCGTTCCATGCCAGCTCATTTTTCCAGTAGGGATGATCGAGCAGAAACATTTTGGGTCGATTTTAAAGACCTTTCGGCTAGTACAGAAGTTGCTATGGCATCTTCAGCTTATCTTTGGTTAAATGAAATGGTAACGCTGGAATCGAAGCAAAATTTTATGGCCGTTTTGAAAACCGGAGAAGATATTATGATTGGTACCTATATTATTGCTCGATTGGACAGTGCAGAGATTGCTCAAGAGTTGATTGAAACAATTGCTCGGCGTAATATCGAATTTGTTGCCACGCAGGAACAGTTTGCGGGCATAGCAGAAAATGTGTTACATGCTGATGTTCAAGCATATTGGAAGCGGTGCGCCGAGCATGGCCTAGCATGTGCTGGTTAATTAGTATAAATAAATTTATGAACAATCAAAAACACGCACTTATTGGCTTTTTCTTAGCGATCGGTCTGTTTGTCTATGTGCTGTTGGTAGTTTTTTTCTTGTCCCACGCTGAGCGGTTATTCGGTAAGATGCAAGGATTAATTGCGCCAGCCACTTTTTTATTGTTGTTTGTTTTTTCGGCTTTGGTTTCTGGTTTGCTGGTGCTTGGCTATCCGTTGTGGTTGTATTTTGAAGGACGTAAAAAAGAAGCACTTGTCGCCTTTGGTTCGGTGGTTGGCTGGTTGTTTTTATTGTTAGTTGGGTTATTAACTTGGCGGTTGTTAAATCAATAATTTATCATATGAATATTGAACAACTTCACCAGAAAGATGCTAATAATTTAAATAATCCCGACTGGGGAATGCCGTCATTTTTAAAAAAGGCTGGTGTGATCGGGGTATTTTTAGCGGCCATGGGCAGCTCGGGAGAGTTTAAAGAAAGCCAAGTCGAAGCATCCGCGATTGAAACGAAGACAGCTGAAAAATTAAAGGTCAATGAGATAACGCTTGAGGAAGAGATTGCCAAATTAGATAATGGCATGATGACTGATCAGGAAGAGCGCATGGTGGTGGCGATTAAACGAGGGGTAAAATGGAAATTTATAGAATCAGGAGGAAATAATAAGAGTGCCAACGCTATGCCCCCACAGCAGGTGAGCGAGCTAATCACAGGTGGCGCAGATCAAGTGGAGTTGATTCATACTCACCCATTGGCAAGTTGTCCCTATTCGGATAGCTTGAAAGCTGATATACGTTCGGGCAAGGTTAAAGCGTTACCAAATCCGCCAAGTCTTGATTATGACATTATGCTGGCAAGCGTAACCTATGCGGTGCATTTAGGTGAGCAGTATCAAAAGATAAAAAGTAAAGTAATCGATCCGACCGGTGTTTGGGAATTTACGCTCGACAACAAGCACCCGTTTGTGGGTAAGATAAAAAACTATATTACGGATTTGGAAAAAGGCTATCTTAGTGCCGAAGAAATGGCTTTGGTAAAAAAAGAGGGAATTGATTTAGACAAGTTAAATCCCCAGGAGTTACTCGGAGCACTGCAAAATAATCCAAACACCTCTAAATTCGCTGATCGTTTGTTGGCTAACCAACAAACAGCAAGCAAGGCGTGGATAAGTACAATTACGGAAAAAGAAATGATGGGTTTTGATGAGGCCGTATATGCGGCGCAAAATATCATTAATCCGCTTAAAGATCCAAAAAATATCAGTCAGCGGATTGAAAAATTTATTGCTGCGTGTAAGGAGCTGGGCATTATCATTAGCTATCAGCCCAAGAAGTAAAATATGACTAAAGATATTCAATCTACGCAAGGTAATGTGATCACAACAATCCCTCGTCGAATTTTTATTTATGATCCTTCTTTTTGGTTGCTTCTTATATCTAATCTGGTGGCGATTTATTTTATTATTAAAAATAATGTTCCGGTGCAAAGTGTGATGTTGATTTATTGGTTGCAAAGCATTATTATTGGGGCAGTGAATGTTGTTCGTATTTTATTATTAAAAAATTTTTCAACCGAGAATGTTCAAATTAACGGTCGTGCGGCAGCAAACACTGAAAGTACGAGGTACTTTATCGCTGGGTTTTTTATTGTTCATTTCGGACTTTTCCATTTAGTGTATTTGGCATTTATTTCCTCGGGAACGATAACCGGATCATCGAATCTTGAGTGGGCTCCAGCATTATCGGTTGCCAGCGGCTTTTTAATAAGTCATATATTTTCTTTTATCTATAATTTAAAAACAGAAATCGAAGGGAAAAATATCGGCACGGTTATGTTTGCGCCGTATCTTCGGATCGTACCTATGCATTTAGCCATTATTTTAGGCGCAGGCATGTCTTTGGTAGCGCTAAACATTTTATTAATTCTTAAAACCATAATTGATTTAGGTTCACATATTGTTAAGCATAAATAATTAAAAAAATAGAAAAGGACTGTCATATAATATTGGTCACTAGTTGGTTTTTAGACGTTAAGAGTTGTTATAACTCTTAACGTCTTGTTTGTATAAATAATCATTTCAGAGTAATATAGCATTATTAATTATTTAGGTATTTTTTATGATTATCCAAGTAATCGGAACAGGCTGTCCTAATTGCAAGAAGCTATTGGCATTAACGCAACAGGCAGTAGACGATTTGGCCATAAATATGGAAGTGAAATATGTAACTGATATGGAAGAAATCGCAAGACTGGGGATTATGTCTGTTCCGGCGTTGGTGGTAGATAATAAGGTAATCATGTCCGGACATGTACCGGACGCGAAAAAGATAAAAGAATTAATTCAGGGCAGCCAATCGCTCAAAGCCGTCGGACACTGCGACTGTTGCTGTGGCGGCGGTGAATGCTAATCGAATGAATATATTTTATCCAATACAATTATTTTCTGAGTGGCTGGCGTTTAGCGTTTTGCGGCTTTCGCCTGAAACATTGGCCGGTGAAGCAGTAAGTTATTTTATTCTTGACGTGATTAAAGTTTTTTTACTGTTGGCGGTAATAATTTATGCAGTGTCGTATTTTCGCACCTATCTGCCACCGGAAAAAATTCGACAGATTTTATCGCACAAGAATAAATATATTGCGCACATTTTAGCCGCATTATTTGGTATCATTACACCATTTTGTTCCTGTAGTGCGGTACCGTTGTTTTTAGGTTTTGTGGAGGCAGGAGTGCCTTTGGCGGTGACATTTTCCTTTTTGGTTTCTTCACCGATGATTAACGAAGTGGCGTTGGTGCTGCTTTTGGGCATGTTCGGCTGGAAGATTGCTTTGTTGTATGTATTCAGCGGGTTGGTGATCGCGATTTTTTCTGGTATAGCTATCGGGGCGCTAAACGTAGAACATCTGTTGGCTGATTTTATTAATCGACAGAGGATTTCACCTAATGGTGCTACGTTTTTATCTCAGTCAAAAAAAGATAGGCGGGAATTTGCTTGGAATTATACATTGGATATTATTAAAAAAGTCTGGCCATATATTTTAGTTGGCATTGGATTGGGCGCCTGGATTCACGGTTATGTGCCAACGGATTTTTTAGCCAAATATGCTGGAGCAGACAAGTGGTATGCTGTGCCATTAGCAACGCTAATTGGTATTCCGCTTTATTCTAATGCTGCTGGCATTATTCCTCTAGTTAGTGCCTTAACTGAAAAGGGCGTGAGTATGGGCACGACTTTAGCCTTTATGATGGCTGTAACCGCTTTGTCTTTGCCAGAGTTTTTGATTTTAAAAAAAGTAATGAAAACCAAGGTGATACTTATTTTTGCCAGCGTAGTCGGCCTGGGTATTATGTTTACTGGGTATTTATTTAATATTATTTTACGCTAACCAAATCGAAAGAAATAAAAGACCGCCTGCGTATTAGGAGTATCAGGAACATTTATGATTTTGGAAAATGAGTGTCAAAAATTTAGTGACGAGGCTTTAGTTGAACGCGTACTTACCAAATCAGATTATTACGCCTGTCTTGTCAACCGCTATTCTGAGGCCTTGGGGCGTTATGTGGTTCGGCTTGGAGCAAACCCGGTAGATGCTGAGGATGTGCTACAAGAAGTATTTTTAAATGCCTATTTGCATTTAAATAGTTTTGATAAAAATTTAAAATTTTCTAGCTGGTTATACCGTATTGCGCATAATCAAACCATTAGTGCGTTTCGTAAAACCAATGTGCGACCAACCGTAGAACTAACTGACTTGGAACCGTGGCAGGAAATGGCTCGTGAAAGTTGTCCTGGGGTAAAAATCGATCAAGCTATGCTTTCGCAAAAAGTTGCTCTGGCACTGGATCGGTTAGATCAAAAATATCGAGAAGTTTTAATTTTAAAATTTTTTGAAGACAAGGATTATAATGAGATGTCAGATATTTTAAAAAAGCCAATGGGCACCATTGCAACCTTAGTCAATCGAGCAAAAAAACAACTTACTGGGTTGGTTGAAAAAGAATTATTACAATAATATGAGTACAATCTCTGAAAAAGTTTTACAAAAAATTAAACAAGGACAAATTAAACCTTTGCCTCGCTGGCAATACTTGTTGAGTCTTGGTGGTCGTTGGTTTGGTTTTGGGCTACTTTTACTTTTAGCGGTTTGTTCGCTTGGATTGTTATGGTATTTTTGGTCTGATGGACCTTGGTTTGTGTCTGGCCATTTTGGCTTTGGTCGAATTTTTGGGGGTATGCCACTACTACTACTCGGCTTAATTATAGTTGGGTGCTGTTTTAGCCTTGGTTGATTTTCGGGCAACTGGTCGAGGGTATCGGTATTCGTGGCTAAAAATTGGTCTTAGTTTAACAGTAGTAGTATTACTGGTTGGTTTTCTAGTTAATTATTGGGGATTAAGCCAGCGTCTGGATTCAGCGTTTAGCGCTTCACCGGCTTATCAGAACCGGTCAATGTATATGATTCAAGTATGGCAAAATCCAGACAATGGCCTACTGGCCGGCAAAATTGTGGCCATTCAAGATAATAATAATTTTAGTTTACGTGATTTTGACGGCAAGATTTGGTCTATTGAGACTAGCGGTACAATTTGGCGACATGGCTTAGCGCCGGAGGTTGGTTTGCAAATTAAAATAATAGGCTCAGCCAAAGGTGATAGTTTTATTGCCCAAGAGGTTCGTCCGTGGATGGGTCCAGGTAATTGCGGCATGATGCAAGAAGAGAGTGTTCGAGGTTGTGGCATGATGCAACAATGAAAGAAAAAAATTGTGGTCTGCGTAATAAGAGTGAAAGGCTTAACTTTCACTCTTATTTAATAAAGAAAAGTATATGAAAAAAGCATATCTATTGGCCGGTCTGGGGGCTGGCATTCTGGCAATTACTGCCATTTCGGGCGTTTACGCAGCGAGCAATAATTACGACGCATGGCGCACAAGCATGGCTAATAATGGAGGTCGTGCAGCTACAGCGGTAACGGAGCAAAATTTTGATCAGTACACCGCAATGCATCAGTTAATGGTTGACGGTAAGTATGAAGAGGCTCAAAAAGTTCGTACCGAACTCGGCTTGGGTCAAGGTCGTGGTAATGGCTATGGCACGAGCGGGTGTGGATTACAAAACGGCGCTGGACGCCAAGGCGGATGTGGTATGCGCAACGGCACTGGTGAGGGTAGAGGGACTGGTTTTGTAGATAAGAACAATAACGGGATTTGTGACTTAGCAGAGAAGGTGCTAAAATAATTTATGCAATTTTCCAGTCATAAATAATTTATATTTGTATGAGTAAAGTAATTACCCTGACAGACCAAAGCTTTGAATAAGAAGTTTAATAGAATAATTATGGTTACAGAATTAAACCCTACAGAAGCTAAGTTGGCATTAGACAATGGCGCTCTACTCGTTGATGTTCGTGAAACGTATGAAGTTGAGGAGTTTTCCTGTGAGGTGCCGGAAATGCTGGTTTTGCCGCTTTCGGAATTTCAGACTAGATATGGTGAATTGCCCAAAGACCGTCAATTGATCATGGCATGCGCTGGTGGGGGACGCAGTTTATATGCTGCTAATTTTCTTGTTCAGCATGGTTATGAATCGGTTGCTAATTTGGATGGCGGAGTCTTCACTTGGAATGCGCTTGGCTTGCCAGTAAAGAAAGGCGGTTTAGGTGCTGAAAAGTCGGTTACCAGTTGTAAGTTATGGTAAACAAATTTTATTTAAATTAAAAATATATTACTAGTTTAATATATAACGCATGCAAAAAAATCACTAGCTATTAGTTAGTGATTTTTATTTTTTTATTAGTAATAATGCAAGAAGTGAAATAAAAAAAAGTAGAGCCCCAGTTATTATAAAACTAATTTTAGTATTTGTTTGATTAGCCAAGAACTTGTCATTAGAAATTACAATTATCGGTTTTGAAACACTAAAAATATCAGCGCCATCAATTTTTTTTAATTTTGCCACAGCAACGTATTTTCCTCTAGGTAGGTTAATATTAGTAAACTGTAAATTACCTTCGTTGTTACTTTGTCGCAAGTAAGTAAACAAGGGGGTGGTGGTTTGATTAGCTACAAATATCTCCAATAGCACGTAGCGATTGAATTGTGTGTTGACGGTAATAGAAAAAAATTGATTTTCTTCAACTTCTTTGTTGTCAGTATTAAATTCAACACGCTCTTCATCCGATTCTTGCATTTCATTAGTCGAGGAGGGGGTCAATGCGTTTGGGGTAACGGGTAAAACAAGAGAAATAATTAAATCATTTTTTTTAGCTGGTGTAGTAGTATTCGTGGTTGTTTTTGAAATTAATTTTTTCGGCAAGTCTACAATTTTTAAATTCTGAGTGTTGCTTTTATAAAATACGTTAGTAGCACTTCCATCGTTAGCTAAAATTTGAACAGCTGACAATTTTAATTGCCCCGAACCGATTTTATTGGGAGTAAATGTGATGCTTAAAATTGTGCCTGCATTACCAGTGTATCCAGGATTTAAGATTACTCCAGCAAATGAGATTGAATTATTTCTGACAATTGGCGGTGTTACCCAAAGCGTTAAGATGCTTTTGTTTGTGCTAATATTTGAAACTGATAAAAGATTAGCCGGGAAAATGATGGTGCCGCTAATAGCATTGATTGGCTTGTTCTCGCTATTTACCGTCACCTTGACCACAATCGGTGACTTAAGCCCAGCCTGATTAGTGTTTGAAAGCAAAGAAAGAGTTGCTGCTCGACTTTGACCAGGTAAAAAACAAAACAGACTTATAAAAATTGCGATGAAGAATAATTTCATTATCTCCTCTTTATAATTACAGTCGCTAGGCTTAAAATTATTATAGTTATAATTATAACAAGATATGTTTGAAATTTTTGAACCCATGACAAAATTTGATTTGGCGGTATTAATACAACCCGTTCATTACCATCATGGTCAACTGCTTTTACATAGATATAACTATTTCGAAATTGGTCTGATAATCGGAAGGGGCTGACAGCTCGATGCCAGTTGATATTTCCTCTAATTATTTTACTCCGCCACCCCCAGGCAGCTTGTTCCGCAACTTCGTAATGGTCTATACCCGATTCTTTGTCGTTGGTAAAAAAAATTAATGCCCATTGATTATTAAGTACGTTTTCATTTTTAATTATTTCTGGCTGAAAACTTTCTGGTCGGTTAAATTCGGTAACAATATTTTCTTGGGCAATGTCTTGGTTTAGCTTGGCATCGCCGATAATAAGCTTTAGCGGAGAAATTTTAGTTTTAACCGAGGATCCTAGACCATCATTAAGTAAAACTTCAAGCGAATCCATGGTGATGGGTGCTATTCCAGTGGTTTTAGCTACAAATTGAAGCCCAATGAGTTTGCCCTCTGCTTGGGCACTGCCGCCAGGAATAATGCCAGCAAAACTAATCTCGCCAGGTTTTAATTCGGTTGGAGTAGTAATCCATAATCCTATTAGAGAGCTTGCATCACTAATTTTTTGCAAACTTAGTTTGTCGCTAGGGAAGTGAATAATGCCTGAAATTGCGTTGACGCTTTGATTTTCAGTTGCTAAAAATATATCAGCTTTAATTTGCTGATCTACTGAAAAGTTTAGGCCTGTGGTTCGCCAAGTCATTTGAGCAGCATGCGTCTCAACTCCTTTTCCAAGACAAAAAATTATACCAAGAGTAAGAAATATTTTTTTCATAATTATCCGTTCCAATAATAAGCCATGATGCTAAAATCCTGTAAGTTTATTTTACCATCACCGTTTAATTTTTCTTTTTCAAGAATAATGATTGATTTTGTCAAAGGTCGTTTATACCAATAGGCAGCAATTGAGAAATCAATTAGATTGACCCGACAATCATTATTAAGATCACCTTTAGTTCTGCATTTTTTGGATGGTGACGTAATAGCTTTTGTAAAAATTGAGATGTTAATCGGTGTGCTTGGTTCACTTGCTTGTCCATTTATGATCTGTTGAGTAATTATTCGATAATTTCCCGGCACGGTTTGATTTAAAATAGAAAATTTATAATACCCCGAGTGATCGCTTGTTGAAAATAAATTTGTTGCATTTGGTAAATTTGAGTGCAATGCGATACGTGTTTCGCTTTGGCCGTAACCAGAGATAATTATTGGAGTTTTAACAGTAAAAGATGATTGATTAATGCTAATTGTTGGCGCTAAGGTAATTTTATTTATATAAACCGTAGTACCTGCATTCAAAACTATGATTATGGGTAATATTGACGAGCGGTTACCAAGTTCATCTTGACCTATCACGCTAAAATTATAACTGCCCGGTGCAAGGTTGGTAAGAACACCAGTAAAATCACCAATGTTGTTAACCATTGACTCAATTACCGATTGACCATCGCGAAGAATTATTACCTTTCCACCTGGATATCCTTTGCCAGAAAAAATTATACTTGCAACTTGCGGCCAAGCTGGGTAGTTTATTGGGATAATTGATGGTATTGAAGGAGTGCTGGTTGGAGTGGTAGTGGTTACAATAGGTGTGGTGCTAGAAAGTATCATTAATTGAAATGAAACGTTCGGAGCGCTCTGCGTCATGTTAGGTTGACCAGCGATGCTAAAGGCGATTCCTAAAAATACTGCAATTTTTTTGAATCTGAGATGCATGAAAAGCTATGTTATGGTTATATGTAAAACAGCGGCAAAGAATCACCGCTGTTTTACATATAATACGTTTTAAACTTATTGCTGTTGTGGTGGTACGCGCAGTTTTTGGCCTGGTTTAATCAAAAACGGTGCTTCTAGGTGATTTGTTTTGGCTAACAGCTTCCAGTTAATATGATGGCGCTCGGCTATGCTGGATAAATCGTCCTCGTCTAAAACCTCATACATAACCCAGGTATTTTTAATTTTTCGGCGATTTAATTGAGCACGAATGGCTAAGAATATTACAGCGATTAAGATACCCAATAGAACGATTTCTATGCCAAGTGCCTTAGTTGATGGGGCAGAGTAAAACCAGATAACTGGCCCTGCTAGACTGGTTATGGTTTTGCCGCTTGGTTTACCAACGGTCGCTTCCGGATTGGCATCGTATTCAACCTTGAGAGTTGTTTTGTACCATCCGCCCCAGAATGGTCGGTTAAGTTCGAAGTTCCATTCTGATGTTTGATCGCGGAGGATTGGATATTGACCGCCATTTTCGTTAATAATTTGTCCCAATATATTTTTTGTAAGTGTTTTAATGGAAGTATCAATAGATACATTACCAGTATTTTTTACCTCCGGATGGAGAACAATAACAGAATTCCCTTGGTTTTTTCTTAGCTCGTATTTTACAATCTCCAAATTGCGCTTAATTTCCCCTGGTACCAACAAGGCCACGCGAAGACCAGTGCGAAAAGAGATTTGAATGCCGCCTTCTGTTTTGTCGGGTGTATTCTTGTTTTCCTGAATAACAATACAAGCATTGTGTTCACCAACGCTTGCGTTTTTTGGCACTAAAATTTTAAAAGGAATAATTTCACTTTCGGTTGATTCAAGAGTGACAACGGATTTATCTAATTTAATCCAGTCTCCAGCTTCAACTTTTTGATCTGCTTTTTGAGCACAGGTAAAATTTCCACCAGAAGCCACTTCAGAGTCAGTGGCATATACTAAAATGCTTTTTTTGACTCCAGAATTATTTATGATTTTTACCCCTTCTTTTACTTCTTCACCTGGAGTTACCGTGTGAACAAAGATTGATTCAGTTCGTTTATTGTCTGCTTGGGGATAGGCTGGCCTGCCACCAATTCCGCTGTATTCCACAGCCAATGAGGTTTGTGCAAAAAAGACCAATAAAAGTACAGAGAAGAGCCCAGTTAAATTCCTTACTTGTTTCATATACGTTTAAGTTAGCCTCCTTGCTTGTCTTATGTAATTATAAAGCGGTTACGGTTAAGGTCATGCCAAGTGTATAGCTTTGTGCAGGTTGTTCTGCCGGGATAGTTTGTACTACGCCAATGCCCGTTTGGTAGCCTCTCCAAGTGGATGAGGCGGTATTGGCAGCAGACATAATAGTGATAGAATCAGTGGTGCCTTGATTAAAAGCGCTGTTTGAACCCTTGGAAATACCAAGAATGCTAGAGCCAGAGGTATATTCCGCAGTAATCGTGCTACCCGAAGGATTAATTGACATTTGACCAGATAAAGTATCGGCATCCGCACCGTCAGTGCAGCCAGCTGTAGTAGGATCATTAAAATCAAAAGTGGAAGATGCAGATGTCCAATAGCTTGTAGCGCCACCAGTAGCGGCCAGGGAGAGCGTCCAGCCATTATTGGCTGCGCTAGGATTGTCAACATAAATACGCTGAGTACTTGAGCCAAAGGTGCCAGTGGTTGAGGCACAGCCAAAGCTAGCA
>Ga0194044_10001783_pt1 | contig 10893 bp, 9 predicted proteins | sample JunL4417m_MetaG_FD_155460 | JGI IMG/M metagenome (GOLD analysis project Ga0194044, IMG submission 155460) | Anoxic zone freshwater microbial communities from boreal shield lake in IISD Experimental Lakes Area, Ontario, Canada - Jun2016-L442-17m | ecosystem: Environmental > Aquatic > Freshwater >...
CCCCATAGCTGGCTGTCAAAACCAACTCTTCCATAACCGGCATACCATGCAAAAGTGGTGGCAAGGGATCTTTTTTCAATTTCAGGATAATCCAGAACAAATACTTCTGAAATAAAATTATCAGGCTGAGGAGCCTCTTCGATTATTAACTGTTTTAATGTAGAAAACGCATGGACTGCTCCGGCGTAGCTGTCAAAATAAATATCTGCTTTCCCCTCTTTTACATCAATTACATAGCCCTGAGACTTAAACAGAGCCTCATTTTCTTTCCCTGCGGAGTTAATATAACTTTCCAGACCGCAATTTATACTTATGATAAGATTTTCTTCTATATTTTGAGTTAAATCGAAAACGATATCCAAAGAGGTATACTTTTCAAACTTGATTTTTAGAATTTCTTTTATTTTCTCAATCAGGTTTACATCACAATTTTCAAACCGAATATCAAGTGATTTAAATGAATATTGCCTGTTTTTAGATTCTCTGATTATTTTAGGATACGGTAATATCCTGTACATTGTTTGCCACCCCCTGGTTCATAAAATAATTATCTGGATGATAATAAAGAATAAATTTATCTGTGAATAAATTCACTCCAAGATATTGCAGTTTTTCCCTTATTAATTACACTGGAAACTACTTATCTTGAATGTTTGTGTAAAAATGGCATCGTTTAATAATTATTAGATCGATAAGCACCATATTCTTTAATTTTTTCAATTACAAATTTATAAGTATCCAAATTCACGTTATAGGGAATGGAGTGATCTGAATGAGAAATAAACTTTTTCTTCTTTGCATAGTTTACTTTTGATTTTATTTCTTCATTAATAAGATTCTTGTCATTTGTACTTATAATTCTTGCATCAATTCCGCCTGTAAGAACTATTTTATCTCCATATTCATCAACAATTTTGTAAAAATCATTTCCTGCTTTTATTTCAATTGGATTAAGCCCCTTGATCCCTGCTTCAACCAAAAGCGGCAATGCCTGGTCAATATAGCCATCTGTATGATAAATCATATATTTACCCAGAGCATCAAAAAGCTCTTTATGAAAAGGCATCAGTATTTCTCTATACATTTGCGGAGAAAAAAACAAACCTTTATTATATGCAATATCTCCCCACACCCAGTAACCATCCATTTTCATTCCAAGATTATTAAACATTTCAATAGTTTTCAATGTTATGTCCAAGTTATGCCGAAGCATTTCTTTTACCCACTCTGGATCTCCTGCCATCGCAAACAGCATATGGTCTGTTCCTAAAATTTCCCTTATACCCTCATAGGGTTCCCTAAAAACGAGACACTTAAATTTTTCATTTTTAAGAGCCTTTTCATACTTTTGTTTTAAATGATTCATGTCCTTTATTCCAAACCAAGATCCTGAAAGCGGTGGGTTGGAATGCAGTCTCCATTCTTCTGCTTCATACAGGTGTTTATATCGTCCCCAGTCTTCTCTGGTTTTTATTGTGTAGCCTACAGGAAAACCAAGTACATCGGACATGCTAATAAGATTATTAGCATCTTTTGGTATCTTAAGGGTTTCGCCGTCTATAGTATATATTATTTTGTATTCGCTATCCTCGCTAATCAGTCTCTCTTTAAATCCAAATCTGGGATCAAAAAAGAAATACATTATGTCATGATCAAAATAATACTCAGGCTCATCACTGTCCATTCCCTGTTTCTTCCATTTTTTAATGGTTTCCCCCCAATAATATTCAGTGATGCCAACCCTGTCTATTTTTTCACCCTCAAAAGTTGCTTTAATCCTGTCAATTGATTTCATATTATCTGTTCCTTTTTATAATGTATTTTTAAAAAACCGGAACTAAAAATACACAATAAAATATAAAAATATATTAATTAGTACCTGATGAACAATTAGCCAAAATGATCTAATCTGGGAAATTTCAAGCTTAATTTAAACAAATAATTCACTAAAAACTGAGTTATTCACCAAGAACTAATTAATTATTAATAAGTTCATCATAATTAAGTGAAGTGCTTCCAGAATCAGGCTCCATATCAAACCCAAAAAATAAATATTTTTTTACAAACTTCTCTTTTAACAGAAGAGTTGAATATGTTTTAGAATCCGAAAAGTTTCTCCATATATGCTGACAACGGGATGGATCCATTTTTTGTAATTCTATAACCTGTTTCAATCCTGATGCCTGGGATTTCCTTATGACCAAAAAATGCAATATCTATGCAGATTGCCTGATTCTCCTGAATAACATCGTTGCTTCCAGGCCCAAAAAATGGCCTCTCAAACTCACACAAACCTGTGCTGTGAACAAAAGGCATTTTCATATAATCTCCGTAACCTTTGTCAAGTAAAAATTTTCTGGGTATTGCATCTATTTCTTTCCCCGTCAAACCAGGTTTAAAAGCCTCTTTTGTCAAATAAAGAGCTTCACATACATCTTTTATAAATCGATCCTGCAGCTTGTCAGGTTTTCCACCCACAACGATTGGGCAGCATGCAGTTGCATTATAACCATTAAATCTTGGCGCAAATCCTACCAGCACTATTTCCCCATTTTTAAATATCCTGTCGCTTGCCGGTGGTATAATCCCAATTGATCTTTCTGCTGTTCCCATAATAGTTCTATAGCCATAACCTTCACCGCCCATTTTCCTATGTATATATTCGGCTTCGGCGGCAGCTTCATATTCCCTTTTACCCTCAGCAATAAATTCTAAAAGTTTTTTAAATCCAGCATCCCCAATTTCATAAGCTTTTGAAAGCATTTCAAATTCCCATTCTGTTTTAACATATCTGAAAGTTTCAAATTCTTTTGTGATATCAATAACTTCAGCACCTTCCAATCCTGAAGAAAGCTGGTTGTATATCTGTAAAGGAAGGGTGTTTATTCCTACAATTCCTATTTTCTTTACCTTCATACCACCAAAATATTTTTTTGAAATCTCATTGAAATTTAATATTTCAGCTCCAGGATATTCTTCCTCAGGCACCATGAAAACAAGGCTGGATTCCGTTATTTTAATTTTGGCTTCCATCTTGGCATATGGTTCTGCTTCGGGACCGCCAATTAAAAATGGTTCGCAATAATTTGAAACAATTACTGCTCCTCTTTCTACGGTTGGGCACCAGCCCGTCAGATACCTGCCATTCATAACATTGTATTCATCAAAATAAACAAAAATAAAATCGAGATCTTTGTCCGCGGCTAGTTTTTTTACTTTTTCAATTCGAGCTTTAAATTCATTATCGGGCAGAGACATATTTCTTCCTCTCCTTAAAATACGTTTTATTTTTTAATAAGGCATTACAATTGTTTATAATAAAATTAAAACATTAAAACACCTTTAAACTCGGCAGCCAAACCCTGGCTAAAATCATATTAGGACTATTTTAATCGCTGCACGCAACTCCTACATAAAAAGCCATTTTTTCGGAAGAAGTATCAAGTCTGCCAAAAGTAACAGCTACTTTTACATCGCTTTCAAGCCTTAAAGCATACTGGACATGGTAAGGTATCTTAACACCGCCAATTTCTTCAGGTTTGTCAAGACGAATACATCTCACTCTTTTTGCCTTTACTTCAAGTGCAATATTTTCTATTGGATCTTTATCTTCAAAATAAAGATTCATTTTCATTTTTGCATCTTTTTCTGAAGTATTAAGTATTATTAATGCTTCATGAGCCTGAAGCGGGCTGTTTTTGTCCGGTTCCGGAAGTTCGCCATCCGGGAAAAGCCATACATTTCTTCCTTCTTCCATTGCTGTTAACTCCTTTTAAAAATAATAATAATGAAAATAAATTATAAAATTAATATAAATAATTTTATATCCGTTATAAACTCATAACATCTTCTATGAGTTTATCCATATATGATGAAAATGGTCTTATCCCTTTTTCCGTTATAAGATAGCCTGTTTCAAATCGTATCCCGTTAAATTTAGGCACACTCCATAGGCTTACATCAATATTTATCATCATATTAGGCACTATTACATCCTCGCTGCTGGGACCAAAGAATGGTGCTTCTGCTTCATGAAGGCCGCAGGTATGAACAAACGGGCATACTACATATTTTTCATATCCGCCTTTATCTGCAAAATATTTCTTGATTTTTGCATAATTTTCTTTTCCAACCATGCCCGGTTTAAGCATTTCCCTGGTTATAACAAAAGCCTCTGCAACCATTTTCATATAGTCTTTTTGCTCTTTTGAGGGTTTGCTGCCAACAACAACAGAGCAGGCGGCGGCAGTTGCATATCCTTCATACCTGGCACTGCATCCAGCTAAAACCATCTCTCCGTTTTTAAGTATCCTGTCTGAAGCAGTCGGAACAACACCGTTACTCCTCTCTTCGGCTGCAACGATTGTTTTAAATCCAAACCAGTTAGCTCCACCGGTTCTTATTTTTCCGTCAGCTATCCCGGCAGCATATATTTCTGAAACTCCGTCTTTTATGGCAGCATACATAGCTTTAAAAGCTTCGTCAGATATAGAAGAGGATTTTTGTATTAAGTCAATCTCGTATGGTGACTTTATTACCCTAAGTGTTTCATAATCAGATGTTATATCTACAAGTTTTATTCCTTTTATATCATCAGTTAAAGCCTTATAAACTCCATATGGCATTGTATTCATTCCAACAATTCCAATTTTATCCAGGCTTGTGCCTCCAAAGACTTCAGTAAACACTTCCTTAAAAGAAACAATTTTTGCCATTGGATATTCTTCATCCGGAACCATGAATGCAATCATATTCCTTGTTTCCTTGATGGCAGAATCCATTTTTGCAAAAGGCTCTGATTCCGGTCCACCAAGAATATAAGCGTCACCTTTATCGGTAATTAAAATGCATCCGCTTTCAAACTGAGGACACCATCCTGAAAGGTACCAGCCATTACCAATACTTAATTCGTCATAGTAAATAAGGGCACCCTTTAAATCATTTTTCTTTAAAATATCAACTGCATTGTTTTTCCTTCTTATAAATTCTTTGGTTTCTAACACAAACTTCTCCCTTCATATTTATATTTGGCAACGTTATCAATTAGTGCAAAAAAAATTGTGGATTTTACTTTTGTTTTTTAACTTAAGACGAAATCATATTTTAAATTTAATCTTTAAATAATTATAATAAAAATAAAATAGACCGTAAAAATAATTGGGTAAAAAATAATTATAATATCTTATTGGCAACGTTATCAATATATATTATAATAATTACCATGTCAAGAGAAAAAATGGACAAAACTCAAAAGAAGGTAAATATAAATATAAAATATCTTGCCGGAGTCGCAGGGGTTTCACCATCCACAGTTTCAAGAGCTTTAAGAGGAGATCCGACTGCAAACGATAAAACTGCCAGCAGGATACTTGCAATTGCAAAAGAGCTGAATTATTACCCAAATCTACTGGCAAAAGGCTTAAGAGATAAAAAAACAAAGACCATTGGGATAATTCTAAATGACTTAAAAAACCCGCTTTATTATGAAACAATAAAAGTTATAGGCGACATATTAAACAATCTGGACTATACAATGATCTTGTGTGATTCAAACTTTAATCTTGATCTTGAAAGAAAAAACATTATAACCATGCTTTCAAAGGGTGTGGACGGCATAATCATTTCCCCGGTTAATATAAAATCTGAAAATATCGCACTTATCAGAGATAATGATTTGAATGCAGTTTATATAGATTTTGCACCAGAATTTGAAAACATTAATTATGTCCATGTAGACCATGAACACGCCAGCTATATTGCTACTGAGTATTTAATTAAAAAGGGTCACAAGGATATCCTTCTGCTTAACGGTCCTTTCCAGCTTTCTGTTTCAAAAGATTTTTTAAAGGGATATCTGCAGGCACTAATTAATAATGACATAACTTTCAATAAATCACTTATAACATATACTGAGCTTTCCGTTCAAGGCGGGTATGAGGTAATTAAAAAACTTTTTCTGTCAAATAAACCCCGGAAATACTTTGACTTTTCTGCCGTATTAAGTTTGAGCGATATGCTCGCGATAGGAGTTTACGAAGCTTCAAAAGAACTTGGATTTAAAATTCCTGATGATTTAAGCGTAATTGGCTATGATAATATTTTTATGACCGGCTATCTTTCCCCGCCATTAACTACAATCCATGCCCCTAAAATAAGGACAGGCAGATTAAGCATCAACATACTCCTTGACCAGATTGAAAACAGGAGCAGCGAATTTCAAAAAATAATACTTGACATAAGACTGATTGAAAGAGAATCAGTAAAAGATATCAGCGGTGTCAAAAATTCCTCAGATTAATATCATTTTCTATTGATATTTTTTTAATAGATTTGTCTAAAACTTATAAGAAACACAATTTCATATATCAAAATCCAACATTCAAATTTTAATCTAAAAAATTTTTACTTATAAACAAAGAGGTATAATTTTTAAACTTTAATTTCAAAATAAAACAGGGGCGGCATTTTTACTACTATGTCTCCCCTGTTTTATTGACTTAAGATAACTTCTTAACTGACTTTTAGTAAATTATCATTAATTTATAGCTTCGCCTAAAATTAATCAGGAACTAAAACTCTGACTTGAAATCTCCAACATTTTCTTTTGTAATTTTGGGGTTATCTATATATTTATAAAATGGGTCAAGATTCTTCTTTGTTTTCAGAAATTCTATTACTCTTTCTGCTTCAAATTTAGCCTCGGTTATTGGTGACTGAAGAACAGTTCCGTACATCCAGCCGTCTTTAATCATTTGAAGTGCATCTCCGGTTCCACCGATTCCAACAAGTTTGATATCTCCAGGTTTTTTACCTGCTTCTTCCATAGCAACTTTGGCACCACCGGCAAGATAATCATCCTGAGCAAAAATTGCAGTTAAATTAGAAAATCTTGTAAGAAAGTCTTCTGTAACTTTTGTGGCCTCTGCAACTGCCCAACCGGTAGGCTGTTTGCCTAATTGTTCAATTTTTGCACTATTTTTTGCAAAATAATCATCTACTGCTTTCTGATAATCAACACAAGCTGAAAATCCTGCAACTCCTTCAACTATAGCTAATTTACCTTCGCCTTTTACAGATTCAAATACAAGTTCAGCAGCTACAAGCCCTTGTTCATAAGCGCCTACTCCGGAATAACCTATAATATAAGGATCTCCTTCTGGCTCAGTCCTGGTATTAAACACCATTACGGGAACACCAGCATCAAAAGCTTTTTTTAAAGCTGGAATTATTGCCTTTGGGTCTACCGGGCAAATTGCAATCAGATCGACTTTCATGGCAATAGCGTCATCTACAAGCGTGCTTTGAACAGCTGCATCCCACTTTGCATCAAAATTAACAACTTTTGCACCTGCTGCTGTTAAAGTTTCTGTAAAGGATTTTGCATGAGGGGCAACAAATGGAGCGTCAAAACCTCCCCACATAAACGCAACTGTGCCAAGAGCAGCAGTGGCTTTTGTAGTGTCCGCAGCCGCTGCAGTAGTTGATGAACCCATAACAGCAGCAGCGCCGCAACCAGTTAATAATATTAGAACTACCAGCGATACTGCAACAAGAAGAATCAGACTTTTTATTTTTTTCATAGTTTTTTCTCCAATAACAATCTTAATTTTTTTAAAATAAAAATAACAACTAAAAAATAACACCTCCTTTTTATTTTATTATTTAAATTTATTTGCTTTTACATAATAAGAGTCTAATGAAACAACAAGTATAAGTATCAGTCCTTTGATAACCTGCTGTAGATAAGGAGTTATATTTAATACAATCATGGCATTACTTAAAACTCCAAGAAGCAGAATGCCCTGGAAAGTTTTAAAAGCATTTCCTTCTCCACCTGAGAGACTGGTGCCCCCAAGGATAACAGCAGTAATTGCATCCAGACCCGTATCACTGCCATAAGTTGCAGATGCTGTATTTAACCTGGATACAAGTATCAATCCTGAAACTCCGCATAAAAACCCAAGCAAAACAAACGCAAAAGTTTTAGTTTTGACTATGCTTATTCCAAAAAAATGAGCTGCTTTTGAATTATTCCCAATTGCATATATGTTCCTGCCAATAATGGTTTTTGATAAAACAAGACCAAATATCACATAAAGGACTATAAATAAAATAACTGAATATGGTACTTTAAACAAAGTCCCGTAACCAAATTTAAAATATACGTCACTTTGCCCTTGAATAGTCTCACTTTTTGTAAAAAATAAAACCCAGCCTTTTAAAAATATCATCATTGCAAGAGTAGTGACAAATGCATTTATTTTAAGTATTGTAATAAATATACCATTAACAAAACCTGCCAGAGTGCTGACTGCAAGAGCGCCTAAAATTGCGACAACAGGTCCAAATCTCTCCAAAAGAACTACAGTTGTTGCAGCAAGAGCCATATTTGAACCTACTGACAAATCAAAATCGCCGCTTATAATCGTATAGGTCATGCCGATTGCTATTATCCCAGTCAAAGTGACCTGAAACAAAATATTCATTATATTTTCGTAAGTAAGGAAAAGCCTGTTAGCTAATGACAGAAATACAAACAAAGCAATCAATATTAAAAATATTTTCTGATTATTTAAAAAATCAAATACCTTTTTTCTTTCAACTCTTTCCATTAAACGCTCCAATAGTCTAGATATTGACACGACTGGTTCTTATGTCCAGCCAAACTGCAACTACAATAATCACTGCTTTTACAACATATTGAAAAGCTACGGGCAAATTAAGAAGAATCATCGCATTTATGACCGTAACGATAAAAAATATTCCTATAACTGTTCTGTAAATATTTCCTTTGCCACCAAGTAAGCTTGTTCCTCCAACTACAATAGCTGCGACAGCATCAAATTCGTATCCGTTTCCCGTAAGAGGAGATGCAGTATATAGTCTTGAACTTAAAATTATACCGGCTATTCCCGCACATACTGCACTTATAATGAATGTATAAATTCTTATATTGTCCACTTTGATGCCCGCAATTTTGCTTGCATCAATATTGCTTCCGGCATGGTATACAAATCTTCCCAGAGCGGTAAAGTTCATGATTATTCCTAGGATTACTGCAATAATTATAAAAATAAATATATATACATTAAGACCTGAAAGGGAACTTCTCCCTATCAGCATAAACTTTGAGTTGTCTGCGCCTTCCACCATTTTCCCGCCTGTATATATCAATGCCAGTCCTCTTACCACAGCCAGCATTGCCAGAGTTATGATTACAGAGTTTGCATTAAATTTGGTAATAATAAGGCCATTAACCAAACCTATTAAAATCGAAACAGCTATAGGAATAAATATTGCAAGCCAAATACTTCTGTAGGAAAAACTTAAAGCAAGTACGCCACTAATGGAGACAATTGAACCTACGGAAAGATCCACGCTGCCGGCAATAACTGAAAATGTCAGACCACAGGCTACAATACCTATTATGGAAGTTTGTTTTAATATGTTTATTAAATTTCTTGCGCTAAAAAAAGAGGGCACAAAGGCTGAAAAAATTATAAATAAAAATATTAGAACTATTAATACTGCCTGGTTTTTAGCAATGTTTTTAAATATATTACTTTTCATTTATTCGAATCCTAAGTGTATCTCATTTATTAAATCCAGACCATTTATGCTATCTGGTAACATCTGCCTTTGATGCTGCAATTAAAATATTATCTACTGTTACATCTTCACCGGAAAATTCTTTTATCATCTTTCCTCTTGACAATACAAGTACTCTGTTTGCAACATTACAAACTTCGGGAATTTCTGAAGAAGATAATATTATTGATGCACCGTTTTTTGCCAATTCAAAGATAATGTTGTGTATCTCCTGTTTACTGCCAACATCTACGCCTCTTGTGGGATCATTTAAAATAATAATTTCCGGGTTAATCAAAAGAAGTCTTGAAAGTATCACCTTCTGCTGGTTTCCTCCGCTCAGGCTTGATGCATTATATTCCATATTTGATACTTTTATCCTCAATCTGGCTATATAATCATTGACTATATTTTTTTCGTTCTTTGAAAAAATAAAAAATTTATTAAAAATTCTGTGAATCCACAAAACTGTCATATTTGTTCTAATTGGAAGCTCAAGAAACAAAGACTGCAATTTTCTCTCTTCCGGAAGATAGACAATTCCTTTTTTTAATGCATCTTGCGGACTTCTCAGATTGACCTTCTTGCCATGTACCTTTATTTCTTTTATTTTTACAGGCCATAATCCAAAGAAACTTCTCATAAGTTCTTCCTTGCCAGAGCCTGCAAGGCCTGATATTCCGAGAATTTCTCCTCCTTTTAAGCTCATATTAAAGTTAAAAATTTTGCGCTCAATATTTAAGTCTTCAATATTCATTACTATGTTGTCTTTAGAATAATCCGGCTTTTTGACTGTTTTTAAACTCTTGCCAATCATCATTTTGATTATTTCATCCTCATTAAAGTTTTGGCGATCAAAAGTCCCGGCATTTTTTCCATCACGCAAAACACTTATCCTGTCGGATATATTAATAACTTCTTTAAGGCGGTGAGAAATATAAATTATGCTGATGCCATCTTTCTTTAGCTGCTCTATTATTTTAAAAAGCTGTTCTGTTTCCTTCTGGTTAAGTGAAGATGTAGGTTCATCCATTATAAGTATTTTCAAGTCTCCGGTAAGTGTCTTTGCCACTTCCACCAGCTGCTGAGCACCCACAGATAAATTACTGAGCCTCATCGTTGGGTTAATTTCAAGATTAAGGCTTTTAAGAATTTTTTTTGACTCTTCAAACATTTTTTTTGAATTTAAAACAAAAGGGAAATTTTTTCTTTTTGGGAGTTTGCCGAGAAAAATATTCTCTGCAACTGATAGTTTTTGCATGTTTTCAAGTTCCTGATATATCATCCTGATACCCAGATTTAAAG
>Ga0194044_10001786_pt1 | contig 10880 bp, 7 predicted proteins | sample JunL4417m_MetaG_FD_155460 | JGI IMG/M metagenome (GOLD analysis project Ga0194044, IMG submission 155460) | Anoxic zone freshwater microbial communities from boreal shield lake in IISD Experimental Lakes Area, Ontario, Canada - Jun2016-L442-17m | ecosystem: Environmental > Aquatic > Freshwater >...
GCGTGATGTCGCCATTTGGCCCCCTAATGGGAGAAAAAGAAGAGAGTTCCCAGTAGATTCTCCCTTCAGACCCTGTTTTTGCAAGTTCTAAAGTTCCCTCCTCTCCTGACGCGATTGATGCAGTCATCAAAGAAACTTCCTCATGAGAGGATGTTCCTATTTGGTCAAATGTCTTCCCAACAATCTGAGACGGTTCAAGGCCGGTAATGCTTGTAAACTTCTGATTTACGTATTCGACTCGTAAATCAGCGTCAGCAATCATTGTCATATTCGGACTTTGTTCAATGGCCGAAGAGAGTTTCCTAAGCCTATCTTCGGCGTGAATTCTATCCGTCAAATCTCTAAGAGTGCCGGATGCTCCAAGAATTTTGTCATCATCATCAACGGTCAAACGGGCAAACACCTCGACCCATCTGAACCCGCCGTCCTTTCTTAAGTACCGGATTTCATAACGGCAATAATCCTTTTTTCTGCCAATTAGCGGTTCGAACAATTCAATATTGCGTTGGAGGTCACCGGGGTGCACAAAGTCGAGGGAATTTCTTCTGAGGCTTTCTTCAACAGTGAAGCCCGTTAATTCTTCCCAGGCTGGATTGAGGAAAAGCCAGGCTGAGTTTTCATCCGTCTGGAACACGACATCTTTGAGATGGTCTACGAGAAGTCTGTATTGCCTGTTGCTATCTTTAAGGGCTTTTTCGGCCCACTCCCTGTGAGTTATCTGCATGATCAGTTCCGAGTTGATCCGCAACAGGTCCGAAGTCCTCTCTGAGACTTTCGTTTCCAGATCTTTCTTGGCCTCTTCAAGTTCACTTCGAATCTTTTGCCATTCGGATTTATCTCGTATTATGCCGCCAAAAAAGACTTTTCCATTCTCCTTCCAGGTTGAGATGGAAAGTTCAATGGGAAATTCGTGTCCATCTTTATGAAGGCCCCATAACTCCGCTACCGTGCCTATAACCCTTGGCTCAAGAGTTTTCAGATACCTTGTTAGTCCCTCAAGATGAGCCTTTCGGTATCTTTCAGGCATCAACCGGGTCAGGTCCATCCCAATAGACTCAACCTGAGTATATCCAAACATTTTCTCGGCCGAAGTGTTCCAGAAGACGATTCGACTGTCCTGATTGATAATTACTATTGAGTCAATTACAGACAGCACAATCGATTCGAAATTCAGCTTTGTGTCCTTTGAGATGTCCATCTTCCCTACTTCCAATTCAAATTAGTGAAAGACCCCATGTCCAATATCTTTCTTACGGTTTGGAGAAGCGTTCGCATGTCATAAGGTTTTCGAATGAAGCCCTTGGCCGAAGCCATTATGCTGTCTTCAAGACTCATATCTTCGGAATAACCGCTCGCAATAAGAACACGGGCGTTACGATCCATTTGAAGTATTTCTTTAAGACACCGTCTGCCATCCATTTCCGGCATGATAAGGTCTAGTATGACCAGGGAAATCCTGTTTTTTTGTTCTTGAAATATATCCAAAGCCAACTTCCCATTTTCAGCGATGATCACTTCGTAACCAAAACCGGTAAGGATTTCGCGACCCAAATCTCGAACCAACTCCTCATCTTCGACCAGCAGGAGGGTTTCATTTCCTCCAATGAGCGGAGTTTCAACCATTAATTTTTCCGTGTCTTTTTCATTAATTAGAGTAGGAACATAAATATTGAAGGTTGTCCCGATCCCGCTTCTGCTATCACAAGTTATGTGGCCATTATGCTGTTTGACGATGCCATATACCGTGGCAAGCCCTAGGCCAGTTCCTTTGCCTACTGCTTTGGTGGTGAAGAACGGCTCGAAGATGTGCGGTATCAGTTCGTCATCAATGCCATGTCCCGTATCTGAAACAGTTAGCAGGACGTATTCGCCCTTTTTGACTCCTCGACTGAATTCACTGTGATCTGTGGATATCACGGCATTGTTAGTACTGATAGTTAGATTTCCTCCATCCGGCATAGAGTCTCTTGCATTTACGGCAAGGTTCAGGATGATCTGTCCCACTTGGCTCGGGTCTGCGTAAATGTTTTTAAGATCATCGGAAAGATCAAGATCTATTCTGATCATTTTAGGAATAGTATGCGCCAACAGGTCCCGTATCTGAAGTATTTCGTGATTAAGGTCCACAGGAACATGTCTTGGCTCAATTTTCTGGCTGAACATAAGCAGACTCCTGACAAGCTCCGCTCCCCGCTTCCCCGCTTCACATATTTTCTGAATGTCGGTGTAGTCCCTGTCCGACTGTTGCTTTCTAGCGAGCATGACCTCGGAATATCCTATGACCGCCTGAAGAAGATTGTTAAAATCGTGCGCCACCCCTCCTGCAAGGGTCCCAATAGCTTCCAGCTTCTGAGCTTGTAGAAGCTGCGCCCTGAGACTCTTTTCCTGAGTCACATCAACGACAAAAGAAAGGATAGCCGGCATCCCCTGAAAATCTATGTGGCTGGACCACACTGCGGCGTCGAACTTCTCTCCGCCTTTTTTTAACCCTAATGTTTCGTAATTCTGAATAGCTTCTAAAGTTTCAGAATTGTTGAGGTTCTTTTCGGAAGACATGTCCAGACCTTCATGCGCCATGAAATCCGCAGGGGACTGACCGACTATTTCGTTTGATCCATCATAACCCAAGAGTTCAGTGAGCGCCGAATTCGCATAAACATATTTGCCCTTCTGAATAATACCTATGCCAATTGGAGAAGATTCTATAAGGAGCCTGTATCTCTCTTCCGACGATTTGAGTTCCTTTTCGACAAGTTTTTGCTGGGTGATGTCGCGAAGGGTTATCATGTTTCCAATTGGATTCCCCGTTCTATCCCTTACCAGCGCTGCGCTGATGTTTATATCGAGTAGCGTCCGATCTTTTTTCAGGCGCTTTGTTTCAAAAGAGGATACCGGCACGCCTTCATAGAGCATCCTGATTGTTTCCATTGACCTTGCGAATTCATCCTCAGGAACATAATCGATCCGCTTGCCAAGCAATTCGTTTTGTGACCAACCGAAAGTTTTCTCAAATGCAGGGTTCAAATACGTGACGTTCCCATCTTTGTCGTAAACGGCCACAGGGTCAGGGGATGATTCGAGCACAGCCCTGAATCTGTTCTCGCTTTCTTGCAGAGCTATCTCGGTTTTTTTTCTTAGGGAAATGTCCTCGATTATGCCGACTCCACCTAAAACATTTCCCTGATCGGAGATAATAGTACGGAAACTGGCCTTTGCCATCACGGTCTTTCCCGCAGTGACAGACACATATTCCCCCTCGAAATTCCCCGCTCCTCCTGAGAGAGCCTCTCTTACCGCTGCTATTAAACGATTATTCTTCAGATCAGAAATCATGTTCAAGCCTACGAGCATTTCTCTGGGGGCGCCTATGATTCCAGAGAAGCTTTTATTACATGCGGTTATAACTCCATGATGGTCAAAATGAAGAATCCCTATCGGGGAGTTTTCGAAAATCATCCCCAGTTTTTCTTTCTGTTCGGTTATCTCGCGTCTTTGGACAAAATCCAGACGCATATATCTTTCCATCGAATAACATGCCCACATGCCTGTAATGTTGAAGGAAATGAAAAAAAAGGAATTGTTGATCAGAACAGGGGTGGAAACTTGCTTTATGAAAATGGCGGTTAACACATAAAGACAAAATATTATCCAAGCCAAAGCAGTGGCGATAAAAAAGTTGAGTCTCAAAAAAACAAAATAGAACATCGATGTTAATAAAAGCCCCGCGTAATAAAAATCACTCCCTGGAGGTGAGCTCAAGGCAATCATGACAAGGATTCCAGCTCCGCCGACAAACCCGAGAGCGGTCAGACAAATCAAGAAAATCCGTTGGAATATCTTGAAGTAGGAAATTACAATTACTGCAAAGAGCAAAGGACAAAACACAAGATAACGAATCACCCAGGCTTCATGTTTGACCTCAGGGATCATTTGTCCGTCCAGTATCCCAAAAGCAGCGTACAACAAGATTGCCAGCAATAAACTTAATCTTACGCGAACCAGGGATTCCTCAAAAGCGTATAAATGAAACGCTTTCTCAAGTTCTTCATCCTTAAACCTAAGTGAGAGTAAATCATGAATATTTTCGGAGAGAGTCGGCATGCTCCATTCCTATGATTTTCTGAAGACTATTGCGAATGTTGGTGAGAAATGTACCATTTGTCAGTGTTAAGTCATAGGTTTTTATCTTTAGGAGGCTTGAAAAAAACTTGTTAGCTATCCAGTCAAGGGAGATAAGATGCGAATATTAATTGCCCCGGATTCATACAAAGGAAGTCTGTCAGCGCTTGAAGTAGCTCGGGCCATGAAAAAGGGGATGTTGAAAGTTTTTCCTGAAGCCGAGATAGTCCTAGCTCCAATAGCCGACGGCGGAGAGGGGACAGTTGATGCGCTCGTGACCGCCACAGGCGGGACCATTGTCAGGGAGACTGTAAGTGGGCCTCTTGGCGAACCTGTTGACAGTTTTTGGGGCATCCTCGGTGATAGCAGCGCAGCGGTCATAGAGATGGCGGCGGCGTCCGGATTGCCGCTCATACCCGAAGCCGAAAGGAACCCAAGGGTAACTTCTTCCCGGGGAACCGGGCAGCTTATGAAATCAGCCATGGATAGAGGATTCAGAAAGCTCATCATTGGGATGGGAGGCAGCGCTACTAACGATGGTGGAGCCGGTATGGCGAGGGCATTAGGGGTAAAATTTCTGGATTCTCAAGGCTGGGAGTTACCCGAGGGTGGGGCTGCATTGTCGGACCTGGCCGAGATAGATCTTAGCGGAATTGATTCTCGCATCAAAGAAACAGAGATTGTTGTAGCCTGTGATGTGGACAATCCTCTGTGTGGACCGAGAGGCGCCTCTGAAGTCTACGGGCCACAGAAAGGGGCGTCAGCGGAAGTAATTAAGGAGCTTGACGCTGCCCTTGAGAATTTTGGGAAAGTGGCTTCAATGTCTACAGGCAGGGATGTTGCCGCACTCCCGGGGGCTGGGGCGGCTGGAGGAATGGGCGCGGGTCTGATGTTTTTTACGCCCGCTGTTCTTCGCCCAGGGATAGAAATTGTATTTGAATTCTTGGGATTAGCTTCCCTGATTCAAAAAGCTGATATTGTAATAACGGGCGAAGGCAAGACTGACTTCCAGACAGTTTTTGGGAAGGCCCCGGCAGGAGTCGGAGACCTCGCCGGACATTTTGGCAAGGTTGCTCTCTGTATCTCCGGGAGTCTCGGAAACGGAGCTGAAAAAATTTTGAACCACGGCATACAGGCCGCAGTAAGTATTGTTCCGAGACCCATGTCACTAAACGAATGTATGCAATCGGCAGAGATCCTGGTTGAGCAGGCGGCTGATCGTGTGGCCCGTCTGCTGAAAGCGGGCATGGCTCTGACACAAACTCGGAAAAGAGATGTTTGAGTCTATGAAATTTATCGGCTCATCCTGGAAAAAGCTCGGCTTTCTCTCAAAGGGTTTTACGGCAAAGCAGAAAATTGAGGGCCTTCATTGTCATGACTACATCTCCATTTTGATTGAGAGTCTCCACGTACGAGTGCACAATTCCCCTGTCCGGTTTTGACCGAGAACGGCTGGTTTTCGAGACAGTTACCCTTAGAGACAGTACATCTCCAGGTCGCACCGGCTTGAGCCAGCGCAGTTCATCCACCCCAGGCGAGCCCAAACTTGCCACGTGAGAAAGATAATGCTCAACAAACAGCCTCATCATCAAACTGGCGGAATGCCATCCACTCGCTATTAGTCCACCGTATATCGAATGCTTGGCCAATTCAGGATTCATGTGAAATGGCTGGGGATCGAAACGCTTTGCAAAATCAACCACCTCAGATTCCTTGACTGCAATTGACCCAAAATCATGAACCGCTCCATCTACATAATCTTCGAAATAACGGTCATCAATTGGGGCGCTGAACGATGAGTTTGGCATGTAATTCCTCAAATGTCGGCAAAGGATAAGAAATATGAATCTCCTGATGAGTTAAATTACAACGCGCTTAAGCCGCAAAAAGTATGCGGCTTAAGAACATTAATTTGAATTTCACTCACCAAGAGTAGATGATCTTATTTCTTCTTGTATTGTTTAAGCAGGTTAACAACTTCGTTGTGGCGTCGAGAAAGCGCCCAGACCATCGCTGTCCAGCCGTTCCTGTCCTGGGCGTGAATTTCCGCTCCTGCGTCCAGCAACTCTTTCACTATGTCTACGTGACCGCGATAGGCCGCTATAATTAATGCCGTGGAACCATACTCATCTATTACTTCGAGTTCCACGGGGTTTTCCAACAGGATTTTTACGACATCCAAATGCCCGGCTCGAGCAGCGCGCATGAGGCTGGACACACCATGATCATCAATTGCGTTGAAATCTGAGCCGTTCTCTATCAACTCTTGGGCAATGTCGGCAAATCCCCTCCTGCAAGCCTTCATAAGAGCTGTAGCCCCGTTCTGGTCCCGAAGATTAGGATCAGTCCCACCATCGATCAACATCTTGACAATATCCGGAAAACCCATAGCGGCCGCCCACATAAGAGGCGTCCAACCCATCTCGTCTCTTTTTTCTAATCCCGCTCCAACAGTCAACAGCCCCCTGAGTTCCCCCAGGTTCCCTTCCTTTGCCGCTTCCAACACTTTATTTTCCATAGAGCTATCAACCTCCTTGTGTAGTCTTTTCTGGATCGAATCGAGAGATCATCAGACAATTCTTTTCTTGCAGGGAGGACTAAATATCATATCCAATCAACAGGTCAATCGCATACGGGGATGTTGCTTCCTAATGTCTATTCCCATCCGTTTCCCTGACGAACCTCCCGATTAATTCCAATTACGAACCAGTATACATTGTAGTGTAAGACGTTACCAACAGCATTATGAAGGAGGCGTAAACCCATTAATTTTTCCGTGGTGAAAAGTCAAAAAAACTCAAATCAATATAACGAACGATCGTTAGCAAAAAATTGACTCTCAGACCTCATTATGTAATCAATAATTACCAGGCTAAATTTAGTGAGCCGAGGCCGAAGCCGCCAAAGGAGCGATTCATGGATTTCAATGTATCTGAAAGAATGCAGACAGTAATCGAAATGATGAATGAGTTTATGGAGAAAGAGGTAATCCCAATTGAACGGGAATTTTTTCATCATTCTTTTACGGACCTTTACCCGGTATTAAACGAGAAACGGGAAATGGTTAAGAAAATGGAATTGTGGGCGCCGCCTCATCCTGAGGAATATGGAGGAATGGGGCTTGATCTAATGGATTTTGGGCTTGTATCAGAGGCATTGGGAAGATCACCCCTAGGGCATTATGTTTTTGGATGTCAGGCTCCTGACGCCGGGAACATTGAGATCCTACACCTCCATGGAACGGACGCTCAGAAACGAAAGTATCTGCAGCGGCTCATTGGAGGAGAGATACGGAGCTGTTTCTCAATGACGGAAGTCAACATGCCCGGCTCGAATCCCACGATGCTAGAAACTACAGCAGTCAAAAATGGAAATGATTACGTGATAAATGGCCAAAAATGGTACACTACTGCGGCTGACGGCGCTGAATTTGCTATCGTTATGGCTGTGACTGATCCTCAGGCTCCTCCACTGCGGCAGGCGAGCATGATTATTGTCCCTTGTGACACACCCGGCTTCAACAATGTCAGAAACATCTCAATCATGGGACACGAAGGCAGTGGATGGCACAGTCACTCTGAGATAATTTATCAAAATTGCAGAGTTTCGCAGGACAATCTTCTGGGTTCTGAGGGAGAAGGTTTTGTGTTGGCCCAGGACAGATTGGGTCCTGGCCGAATACACCACTGCATGAGATGGATAGGGATTTGCCAAAGGGCCTTTGAACTTATGCTCTCCCGGGCTAACAACAGGTACATTGCGCCGGGACAGCTTCTCTCTAGCCGCCAGATAATTCAGGGCTGGATCGCTGAAAGCGCAGCGGAAATCCAAGCAGCCCGACTGATGGTCCTTCATGCGGCCTGGAAAATGAGCCATTTGGGTCAAAAAGCCGCACGCACGGAAATATCGCTCATCAAATTTTTTGTAGCTAATGTGTTGCAGAAGGTAATTGACAGGGCGCTCCAGACTCATGGGGGGCTAGGCATGAGCGATGACACGATACTTTCCTTTTTTTACCGATTTGAACGAGCTGCCAGAATATATGACGGAGTCGATGAAGTTCACAAAATTGCTGTCGCAAAACGCATTCTGAAGGAATTTGAAAAGAGGAATGTTCGATAACGCTAAGGCTTGAAGAATCTCGGATTGGATTTCGAATGGACCTTGTAGAAATGAATTACGCCGATTTCACGAAAATGATTCTGACGCTGAAGACTGATATTTATCACCAAACCGTTCAGGAAAATCGCAACATCATCCACGTTAACAAGGAGCAAACAATTATAAAGAACCTGGAAAAGATTTTTGACGCTACCCTTGAGATCAGCAACCAAAAAGGCTTCCAGGCCATGAGCATGCGTGATTTGGCTAAAGGCGCCGGACTCAGCAGTGGAGGCTTATACGCATACTTTCCCGGCAAGATAGACCTCCTGACAATGCTCCAAAAGCATGGACGCAAGATGGTCCAGGAGATTCTTTTTAAACTGGTCAAAGAGACCCCGGACCATGTGTCAAAGTTAAGAATAGCTTTAAAGACTCACCTTTATTTAAGCGAGTTTATGCAGCCATGGTTTTATTTCTCCTATATGGAAGCGAAGAATCTTTCGGAACCTGAACGTCAGAATGCCATTGAAAGTGAACTGACCACAGAAAAGCTATTTGCCGTCATTGTCGGTCAGGGGCAGGATGCAGGTCTGTTTGAACGCAGGGATCCTCAATTGACTGCGGCGATCATCAAGGCAATTCTTCAGGATTGGTATCTGAAACGCTGGAAGTTCTCCAGGAGAAATATCTCTGTTGACCAATACGCCAACTTCATCGTTGAGTTTGTAGAAGCCTTTCTTGATGTTCATGGAAATGAAACAATACGTCTTGAAAATTAGACAGGAGGCTTAGTGTGGATCCTACGGACAAGGCTGCGCAAATAAGGGAAGGCGAGGAAGTGAACAGTTCCGAGATCGAAACTTTTCTCAAAGACCACATTCCAGGGCTCACCGGCAAGTTAACTATTCAGCAATTTCCCAGCGGCCATTCAAATCTGACGTATCTGTTAAAAATCGGAGAGAATGAGTTTGTTCTTCGCAGGCCTCCTTTCGGAACAAAAGCCAAGTCCGCTCATGACATGGGCAGAGAATTCAGGATGCTTAAAGCGCTGAGGCCTGTCTTTCCATATTGCCCCAGGCCGTTGGTTTATACCGATGACACATCGATCATAGGATGTCCTTTTTATATCATGGAGCGCATCCAGGGCATCATCCTTCGCAAGGAGCTTCCAGAAGGGATGGCCTTTACTCGGGCACAGGCAAGAGACCTTTGCGAAGCGTTGCTGGATGTGCAAGTCAAACTCCATTCGATCGATTACAAGAAGATTGGTCTTGGAGATTATGGAATCCCTGAAGGATACGCCAGACGCCAGGTTGAAGGGTGGACTAAGCGCTACAGGGGCGCCTTAACTCCCGATGCCCCGGATTTTGGGGAGGGGATGGCGTGGCTACTCGAGAAAATCCCGAGGGATTCGGAACGGCCGGCTATTGTTCACAATGACTTCAAGTTTGACAACGTTGTGCTCGACGAGAAATTTCCAACTAGGATAATCGGCGTGCTCGATTGGGAAATGGCTACTGTTGGTGATCCTTTGATGGACGTCGGTAATTCGCTGGCGTACTGGATCCAGCCGGACGATCCGCCTGAAATGGAGCTTTTACGACTGATGCCCACCCATCTCGAAGGAATGTACTCACGCTCTGAGCTTATTGAGCGTTATGCCGTTAAATCGGGCCGTGAGTTTGGTAACTCAAGTTTTTACTATTGTTTCGGACTATTCCGTCTGGCTGTTATAGCGCAACAGATTTATTATCGATTCTTTAATGGTCAGACAAAGGATGTGCGATTTGGCATGTTGATTCACGCAGTGCGTGCGCTCGAGAAAGCGGCGCGCAGAGTTATCAGACAGTCCGAGCAGTAATATCCCTCTAGGTTTTTGATCATGTTGACTTGCTGTTTGGATATGGCGCCATAGCGTTATCTAAACGGAGAAAAACACGGCATTGAGAATTCTACTGTGTATAAAAGAAGTCCCTGAAACCGACGCGCCCATCGTTCTTGATCAGAAGATTCGGTGGATAAGTGAAGACAATTTGCATTGCTACAGAATGAATCGTTTCGACGAGTATGCGGTTGAAGAAGCTGTCCTGATAAAAGAAGAAATTCCAAATACAATTCTGGACGCTCTAACAGTTGGACCAAAACGGGCGGACAAAATTCTTCGGCGTGCTTTGGGCATGGGAGTCGACAATGTAACTCACATACTGTCGGAGCGCGCCGGATACCTGAGCCCTTTCATTACTGCGACATGGATAGCCAAATACGCATTGGATAAAGATTATGATCTTATTCTCACCGGGGTTATATCCGAAGACAATATGCAGGGACAGACAGGACCGATAATCGCCGAACTGCTATCCATTCCATGCGCCACATCGGTTATATTTGAACGTATTTCGTGCGAAGAAGACCGAATCTATGTCGAACGGGAAATCGAGAGTGGATCAAGACATTGTATGGAAATTACATTACCGGCCCTGCTGACGATTCAATCTGGGATCAACAAGCCGCGATATCCCTCACTGTCAAAGATGCTGCGCGCTAAGAAGTTCGAAATTCCCATTATCTGTTCAGAGTCGCTTTTAGATGTTGAATCAAGGGAGGAACTGGAGTTGGTTCAATATCCATCAAAATCGAGACAGTGCTTGATCCTGGAC
>Ga0194044_10001788_pt1 | contig 10877 bp, 6 predicted proteins | sample JunL4417m_MetaG_FD_155460 | JGI IMG/M metagenome (GOLD analysis project Ga0194044, IMG submission 155460) | Anoxic zone freshwater microbial communities from boreal shield lake in IISD Experimental Lakes Area, Ontario, Canada - Jun2016-L442-17m | ecosystem: Environmental > Aquatic > Freshwater >...
GAAGTACCGTTTAGTGAAGTGCATTGGGTTGGGGCTGCGACTGTACGAGTAGTTTTAAGTCTTTGTCCTGGGGATAGGATATTAGTGTAATCTACACTGTTAAATACTAGGGAGTAACTTCGTTGACCGTTATAAGTAACTGTATTAGGTGGAGTAGCTATTGTTGTCCAGTCAGGCGATGCTACTTGTGTACCTACTGTTAGGTTAGTAACAGTTGCATTAGTGATAGTGGCATTGTCGGCAGTTATGTCTGAGTGAGCACCAGTCTGTTTGTGTTCTTCGAGAATACCATCAATTAATTTATTGTGAGCATACGAAGATACTGGTATAAATACTTGTGTTGTAGAGCCAGCAGAGTAGATTTGGTCACTTCCCATTACTGGCACAGCTTCGATAGCTAAAGTAGTTCCCGATGTAACTGTTGCAGACCACTCAGTATAAGTTCCAGCGATAATCTCACCAGTTGTATCGACTACTCGTATAGCTACTATAATTCCAGTTGTTGTTGGATAGTTTGTTGTTGTTCCGACAGTTATACTTGTAGCGCCTAATGCTTTACCTGGTGCTGCTAAGGTTGTTACCGTTGATGATCCTGTCTTTTTGAATAGGTCTGATGTTGCTACCATTATCGTTTTTCCTTTATGGATAATCCGTGGCAGGGCATATCATTTATAGTTGTTATTTTAACAGATTTTCTGTGATTTGTCATTGCTAATCTCCAATCTCGTTTAGTTTAGCGAATTCGCCCCATTTTTTAATGGCTTCGTTATTGTAAGCAAGGGCTGCGTCTTTTATGTCTATAAATGACCCGATATATTTATAACCTATTACAGCACACCACTTCTTATTTTTTATAAGGCGATGAACGCCCTTAAAACCAGACGTATTTATTGCTGGCATAGTCATATTACCTACGTTTTGACTGGCTGTGCATATCCGCAAGTTGCTCTTTCGGTTATCTAATCTGTCATTATTTTTATGGTCTACAATACCAGTTTTACCCATTATGTACTTATGTAGAATGGTTGTCTTGTCATCTATACGTGCTTGGGCGTAACCGTTACTTGCCTTTGACCAGTAGTATTGATCCAGATACGAGTAACACTTATCTATTATTGCGTAACCGTCTTTTGCATTTACGCCTAGTGGTAACTTCATAAACCTACCAAACTTTATGCAAGGTCGTTTATCATATACGGTGTGTTCCAGTATCTTATTGTATCTCTGCATTTGCAGATAATGTTTATTACAAAATCCACGGCATAGCACTTTATTGTCGCACTTTTCTATACTACAAACTTTATTATTATTTATGTCAATCGCCATAATAACTCCGAGAGATGAGAATCCCTGTAGTTAGTACTGAACTTAATGTGTAATCTGCTCCTGATGTATCGGTAACTATTTCCCATCCTAATTGATTTACAGTCTCGTCTATTTCTAAGTTAGTTACATGTACGGCTGTTGAGGTGAAGTTTATCATTCCTACATCTCCTGAATAAACACTCGGTATTGAACCGTCAGACCAGATTAATTGACCCCAGCCAGTAAATGAAGATGTTTGGGTAAATGTATCAGTAGCTAGGGTGTTTACAGCACCGTCCTCATCTAGTCCGAATGAGTTAGCAAGGATTGTTCCAGCAGGTTGTAGATATTTGAATCTTTGGTTTTGTATAGCACCCATTGACATACCACTATCGTCAAATACAAGTCCTTCGTGGGCTACACGTGTCCTAAAAGCAACTCCGTTATCCTGAGTGTAAACAGACCTTGAGAACTCTAATATATTAGTTCCATCATATATACAGAATGATATTTTACCAGTGTCGTTATTCTCAGATAGCCACATAAACTTAGCCTTAACTATCCAAGGCATAATCCATATACCTTTACGAGTGTAGTCTTTAACCCATATCTGGTTGTTTTCAGTTGACCCCACAGGAACAGCCCAATAAGCAGCACCCTGATATACAAGTCCACAAGAGTTTGGCAGACTAGCTAGGTTTAGCCTATTTATATCGGATATGATGTCGTTAGTTATTGAACGTGTTGATAGTATATTCTGAATATTTGGCGAAGTGCCGGTTGATTTGAAATCTTGACCAGTAATATAAAGCAGATTGTTGTCTAATTCTAGGACCGATCGTGGTGCGACTGTCCCTCCTTGACCACTAACCTCTTGAACATTAGGTACGTTAATTACATTGTTGTCAAATGTCGTAGTTGTGAATATAACGTGATGCATTTTCCCAGTTCCAGCAATACCACTTGATAATACAGTACAAGCAGGATCGCCCTTACCAGTTCTAAATGACCTTACAGCTGATGGTACGGTGTCGCCACCTGAATTAATACTGACGTTACCACCACCATTAAAAGGTGAGAAGTCTCCTGTAGCAGTCGAACCAGCGTCATACCATAGGTAGTCTGGGTGAGTAGTATCACCGACTCCGAACAGTGTTCCGTCTTTATTCCACATATTTCTTAGAATAGGACCAGCTGTTGAATTGCCTTGAGGTGCTATCTTAAACGTATTGAATGAAGTTTGACCATCATCAACATATTTTAGCCCTGTAACAGTAGCTAGGTATTTTTCTTCACCGGTAACCGTTCCAACGTATATATTATAAGATGTCGGACTACCTGCAATAGCACTCCAAGTGACCGTTACATATTTGCTTGCTGTAGACCAAGTGGCAGTTTCACGAATTGTGTTAGTAGTAACCGTTGCTGCAGTAGACGTAGCAGATTCACCGACATCGTTATTAGCTGATACTCGATAATAATAAGTAAAATCAGTTCCAGCCATACCTGTTCCAGTAGCTGATGGTGCTGATGGTGTAACGAGTGCAACATATTTAACAATCGTTCCAGCACTTATTCCGTAGTAACTCATAGCATCATACCCATTAGAGATGAATACCTGGTTACTAGATTGACAAAAATCCACCGTTTTAGTTGCACTATAGGAGTTATCGGCATCTACAACAGCTACCCATGTATCTCCGTCTTTACGGACACAAACTTTACCAACTCCACCTATAACTTGCATAGATATATCCCACTTTTCAGGTAAACCAGATACAATCTTAGTGAAAGTTCCAGCCCCAATTACAGTACCGAGTGGTTGTCCACCATGTAAGACAAGTGATTCTCTTGGTCGTGGTAGGTTGTCTTGGTCGAGAGTTACATTAGTCATATCTGATAATGCGTCAAATGGTGTACGTGAGTCGTTTACGAAACTCTGATAACCACGCTTAAACCCACCACCAGCAGCACCGCCTTGAACAATCTTTATTTGTTTTCGTGCTTTGGCTTTTGGTTTAGGAATAAACATCTTAGAATCCATCCTCGTTATAATCACCTATTGACGGTACATTGGTCGGTACAGTGCAGTTATTCAAATAGCCAATATTTGCGTTTGCTGCTACCATTTTTCGGTACAATTCATTAGCCATACCAAGTAGGTTAGGGAACTCAGCGTCTTTAGCCGGATCGTTGCGTGCTAATTCAGCTGCTACTGCGTAAATAAGCCAGTTAGGGTCATCGACAGATACTTCATCAGTAGCATTTACTAGTGCGTCAGGTAGGTAGTAACCAGATACTTTAAGTGTTCCACCTACTTTTTGGTCAGTCGCTGTAATGTCGTTATTAAATGTAAGTTTCTTTGGCAATCGCCCAGATATATAAACATCTCCATTAAATCGGTCTTGTGGTTTAATAAAACCTAGTGTAATGTCCTGTGTTGACGTTGTGATTATAACTTGGTCTGATGGTGTATAGAAATTACGATGCAGTGAGTATTCTTGTAGTCCTGTAGCTATTATAGTAGTTCTTGTGAAAGTAAGAGCTGAAGCAGTGTTAGTGAACGCAACTGATACTGTAAGGGCTGTGTCGCTCGTTATAGTGTTTATAGTGCGTATCGTTTCACCTGATACGGTAATCTTGTCGCCTACTTCATAGTCAGTAAAATGTGTGTCTGTTCCAGTTAAGGCTGTTGTGCCTACTGTAGCGACAGTTCCAACTTCATTTGGGGCTACATTTCTATAATTCGACACCCAAGTTTGGTCACTATCCTTTGCCCACTCTTGTTGTTTACGATTGGCTATTGCTAGTGCTGTGTTTGATTTTTCACTACCGAAAGCAGGTACTTTAGAAGCACCTTTGCCACGGTATGCATAATATGTTTGTGTGATTAGGTCTGATGTAATCATTATTTTGCTCCTTTTACGTTAATGGCTTTTAGTGCTACTTTTGTGTTTTTCGGTTTAATAATTGTACCCTCCAGCAGTTTATTCAGGTCTTTAGTCGTTGTACTCTGGTTTTGATATGCTTTGTTCATATCGGCAAGTATTTTAGCTATGTTAGCTTTAGACGTTCCACTTGATTTAGAACCACCTGATTTCTTTGCAGTTCCACCAGACGACTTAGTGCTAAACTTTGTTGAGGCTAAACCTTTTCCAACTAATTCGGCATCCATCAATTTGGCTTGGTCGTATAGTTTAGTTGCTCCTGCTCGGTCTTTATCGAAGTAGGCTTGTTGGTCAGCTTTAGATAGTTTATAGAAGTCATTAACTTCACTAGAGTATTTACTTGTTATAGCCTCTTTATCTAAAGTCTTTTTCTTGGTCATTACATCTGGTCCAGTTATTGTTCCGTCTTTAACACCTTTATTGTAAGCGTCTAGGTGTTGTTGGTAGGTTAGTTTAAGGTCGTTCGATGCTACTCCAGCTGATACGCTTATATCGTTAGTATTCCCACTCGATATATTAGTTTTAGCCTGACTCTTTATCTTAGATACCAAGTTGCCAATAGCATTCTGTTTTTGTTCATCTGACATCAACTTATAAGAATCAGATTTAACAAGTGATTCAATACCAGCCGTTACCTGTCCGCCACTGTATTCTTCGAGTTTATCCAATTCTTGTGGTGTCATTTTTACACCGTCTTTGTTTTTACTATTAGATACTGCTGATGGAGTTGCGTTTAGACCTAGTTCATTAAGCCTTGCTAGTTCATCTACTACAGTACCTTTAATAGGTGTTTTAGAGTTGAATAGGTCTAAGAATGCACCTAGTCCTGTTGGTTCTTGTGCCATAGGTTTACCTAATACATCCCTTTTAGGAAGTAGTTGGTTTCTTAATCCAGGTATTCCACCTTGTAATACATTCAATGTGGTCGAACCTAGGTCATTACCTTTTGTCTCTCGCTGTGTAGGATCGAATGCTTTCGCCGTGTCTTTAACTATATTAGGTATAACTGAAGCAATTTGATTTGATATGTAACTCTGACCATACCGTTCAGGATCTGATATTGCGTTGATTGGTCCACTCATACCTTGTAGGAATGTCTGACCTGTAAAGTCTTTACCAATATTAGCAGCTGTTATTCCAGCCTCTTTACCTTGGGCTATTTTAGAACCAGCTAACATAACAAGTGCTTCTGGTCCAACAGAGTTTATAGAACGCCACTTACCACCAATCATTATAGAGTTGGCTTGTTTGCCCTCTAACTGCCATTGTGCTGCCTCTTTAGAGTCTTTTGGCTGTCCTGTCATTAAACCTTGTTGGGTTAAGTAAGCACCTAGTCCTATTAGTCCTGAGCCAATTACACCACGTCCTACTTCTTGGGCTGCTAGTCTTTGCATTGCTGGAACTTTACCAGCTAGGACTGCACCTGAGCGTGCTACACCCTTTATAAGTCCAATAGGTGAATAGGCGATCATCTGTCCTGCAATGCTTGAAGGAACGCCTGTAAATGGCATAGCAACTTCACCTACTACTTTACCTAACTCGCTTTGTCCAAGTTTCTGCTTTAACCCATTAACAGCATTAGTAACCATATTCTTGTCCTTAAATACAGCTGTGTTGGCATCGCCTATAGCAATCTTGGTCATTTCTTCAGTTGGGTTTTTGACAAGGTTATCGATAAATGCTTTATTACCACGTTTACCAGCGTTGATAGCCTCTGCGCCTGCTTGATCATATAGTGAACGAGCCATTGCTGCGTTATAGAACGGTTTATCTTCTGCACCTAGAGTGTTGAATACTACATCTGTATATTTCTTTAGTGTCTGCTCAATAGGGTTTTTACCCCAAGTGACTCTCTTGTAATCAAACTTATTAACTAAATTGCTTGGGTCGTAACCTTTTGTGATTATATCTGCCATCTGTTGCCGAGTAGATTTAGAACCGAATTGCCCCATACCTCTAAGCGTCATTGTAAGTGATCGTTTACCAGTCCTTAGTGACATTAGTTTATCATCTAACATTGCAGGAATATCTTTAGCAATCTCACCGATTGAGTGCATAGCGTTACCGACGAAGTTACGTTCGTGTGTTCTTAGTGATGTTAGTAAACCAGCTTTCCATACTGCAATTGCCTTATCGGCTACGCTTGATGGTATAAACTCACTTATAGTATTGCTTAACTCATTAAGGGCTATGTTCTTATCTCTACCTTTTAATAGGTCAATTTCAGACATCATATCCGATATAATCTTCATCTTACCAGCATCTAGTTCAGGTATCTTCTTAAAGTTGTGAGTTGCGTTGAACTTTTTAATCTTACCAGCCACTGATAGAGCGACTGATTCAGGACTCATATTCTGTAGTAGTGAGAATGCTTGAACACCTCGTCCTAATTCAGTCCCGTGTTCTGATAGGTTATTGAATAGGTTAGCTGCTAATACGTGGTCGCCAGCCTTTTGTGCGTTTAATGCTTCTTGTATAGTCGCTGCGACTTTTTGGTCTAGGTTCTTAGTATTCTTGAAGTCTATCTTTGCACCGTCTGATAGTAATGCTTTGGCTTCACCCATTAGTTTATCGTTGGTCTTTGGTGTATAAGTGCCAGCAACCTCTGACTTTACTTTTTTAGTGACGTTCTTTGCACCTTGAACAGAACCGACAAATCCTCGGTCTACTGGTACGGCTTCACTCGCTTTTTTAGATACTGTCTTAACGACCTTAGGCTGTGTAACCTGTTTCGCTACTGCTGGTGTGTTGTCAACAGGTGTGGCTAGTGGTGTCTTACTTACTTGTGGGGTAGGGGTAGACACCTGTTTGCTTGGATTGACTATCGAACCACTTAATATGACACGTTTGCCTTGTCTTTTCGCTTCGTTCTCAACTGTTAGGGCTTTACGAGCAAAGTCTTTGGCTTCTAGTTCTGTCTTAAATGTTGCTATATCGTTTCCGTTGTCGTTAGATACACGCCATCCTTGTCCTGATTCAGTCCAATCTTGGATTCTTACTTCTGATATTCCAGCCTTAGTATTGACCCACATTGAATCGCCATAATCGTCAATTCCCTTTAATGGAGTAACGTCTTTTATCTTATCGGGTGATAGGTCTATAAAATAACCTGTGCTTTTCGGATTCGCTGTATTCTGACTATGTGATTCTTTTATTATCTGCTTAACTTTGTTACTCGTTACGCTATCAGGAACTTCATTTTGTTGAAAGTCCTCTATTGATTTCTTAATACTTTGTTCTTGTTTCTTAGCATCAGACGTACCGAACTTGGTTTGATACTCTTTTTGTAATACAGCCTTTTGTTCGTCAGTCATATTCTTTGATTTACGGTAGAACTCGGCAGTTAGTTTTTCATCTGTTGCTTTTATGTTCTTTCTATTATCAGCTAATTGTGATTTTAGGGTATCTAAATCTACTTCTTTCCCTAACTTACCTTCATCTAGGTTTCTACTAGCGAAGTCTTGTAGTTTCTTGTTGAGTGGTAGTTTAGCGAAGCCGTCATCAAACTTATCTCTCTGTCGCATAAACTCTATGATTCGGTTCTGTCGTTCGATTGGTGAACCAGTAATAATATCTAACCCTGCTGTTTCGGCTGCGTTCCTAGCCTGTCCGTGTAATTGGTTTATACCCCGTATAGTAGCTGGGTTTGAGGTATCTTTTAAGTATCTATCACGTGGATTAATCATATCAGCGTAGTCAGAAATAGTGTAGGCTTCGTTGTTATTTATAGCATTTGGATTAGGTTGTCTTTCTGCTTGAATCTTAACCTTATATGCTTCTACTCTTCCTGGAGTTCTAGGTGGGGTAGATGTAATAAACTCGTTTGCTTTATTAACTATAACTGGTATGTTTTTCGTATTAATATCTAGTGGTGAGCCAATGACTCCACCTATGAATCCACTCTTAGCGCCTTCAAAACCTGCTGATTGCCAGTCTTTACCGCCCATTAAAGCGTTAAGACCCACACCAAGACCAGCACCCATTACAGTTCCAGTAAAAGCAGATTTAGCACCTTGTTTAGCAAGTTGTTTAGTTCCTACACCTAATAACTCATTAATAGTTTTACTACCGACAGTTTTAGCGTATGACTTAGCAGCAGTTTCTGCACCCTCTCTGAGTCCACCTTTTACAGTTCCTTTAATGAAACCTCCAACTGTTTTACCAGCAGTTGGTATTAGGTCTAGTGTGCTTAATGCACCACCTAGATTTCTCTGTATGAGAGTCTGTTTCTTCTGTTCATCATTAAGTTTATCCCACTCAACGCCTTGTGTAAGATTGACAAGACCTTTATTAATATCGCCTTCGTCTCCCTGTATCAAAGCACCAAGTGTTCCCATAGTTTCAGTTCCTATGCCTACACCTGGTAAGTATTGTGCTAGTTTATATGTATTTTGACCAGCTTTCTTGAAATTAGCTTCGTCTTGTCGTTTTTTGTCCCAATTAAGGTCAACTTTCTTTACTGCTGGATTATAACTGTTTAGTTCTTGGAGATATTTCTGTTCATTACCTAAGAATTGTTTTAGGTAATTGTCTCTCTTATTATAGTAATCTTGATTTTGTTGCTGTTTAACATTGGTATCAATAATATTACCAACGCCTTTGACAGTTTCACCTACAAAATTAACACCACCAGCTAGACCGTCTCCGACAGTTTTAGCGATTCCACCACCGAAGTCAGCTATATTCTTAAGTGGAGTCCAGCCTTCATCCTTCTTGACTGGCTTAGGTTGTGCGTAATTAACCTTTGGTGTTTGGAATTGTGCTTGGAATTGATTTGGAAGTTTTATCTGACCACTAGCTACTCTGCCACGTTGTGCAGGATCACCTTTAGCAGCCATATTTGTTCGCAACGCATTGATATTAGCACCTGTGTTTTTTACATAGGCTTCAATGTTGGTCTTTTTCTTGTTAGAGTCAAAAAAATCAAATCCGCCATCGGAACGCTGCTTAAACGAATACGCCATTAGACGTTACCAGCCTATCTTTAGTCTTTTCAATAAGTCTGCGAAGTTTGGTTGCTGACCAGCAAAGTTTTGTCTTGTTTGTTGTTGATTATATTGCTGGGGAGTTATATACCCATTTGGTGTATCAATCATATTGTCTTGAGGCACACCGTAGTTTGTACGGCCCGGGAAGTCTCTATCGGCTGGCGTTAGTTGGTCGTACTGCTGTGCGGTTATATACCCGTTAGGAGTATCTATCATGTTATCTTCTTTTACGCCATAATTAGTGCGCCCAGGAAAGTCTCGTTGCGATAGAGTCATCTGTTTCTTTTGCGGTTGTTGTGGTAGCATAGCATTTGGTTGCTTAGGTATGCCTTGCATAGCACCTCTTGCCGCACCTGCTAGTCCGCCTTTCATAGCCATACCTTTTCGGTCATGTGCTATTTCCTGCGCTCTCGCTTGGTCTTGTGTCTCTCTTGACCCACCGAGTAATCTCTTCAATCCTTCGAATAAGTCCATTATGCTATACCCTCCTGTTGTTTCTTCTTTAATTGTTGTAAGTAAAAACTCTGACCAGTTTGTTGTTGTCCACCTTGACCTATTAATCCTTTATCAACAGTAAACTCTGATAATGGTTTAGGTGCGTTATAAGTGAAGTCCTGTTTATAAGTGTCAAATAGTCCAGCTAGTTGTGCCTGTCTATCATTCATACCACTACGGATTCCTTGTGCACCAGCTTGTGCCTGTGCGTACCCTTGTCCACCAGCCATATCTCGTGCTATTTGTGCTTGATACTTCTGATTGGATAGTTCATTCTGTTTTCCTAAAATACCCTCTAAGAATGATGATTCTTGTTTCTTGCGTTGGTTTTCTAGGTTCTGGTTTTCATCCGTTCTATTAGTATTAAGCGATTGTTCGTTCTGTCCGAATGTGTCCATAACACCTGATCGTCTTTGTCCCATACCCTTAGAAAGTAAGTAAGGTATTAAATCACGTCCTACACTTGAGTTACCAGCGTTTGCACCTTGTAATAGGCGTTGTAAACTCTTATATGAGTCGTTGCCGTACTGGTCAACTTGACCTACACCTTTTTCTTTAGCCTGTTGGTTTTGTACACCTTGTGCATCAAGACCGGCATTGAGTCTAGTTTTAGATGCTTCGAATGAACCTTGTAGTTCACCTAGCCCTTTAGTCTTTTGAGTTTCAGTATATCCTAGCAGTTGATCTAATTGTGATATCTGATCGTTATAAGCTGCTTGTTCGTCAGCTGTTGCTTTAGCCTGTGCTGCCGCCTGTGCTGCTCCAGCATAAGTGTCAGGAATATTGCTTAGGTTTTCACCTAGTTCTTGTTGTGCAGTCTTAATTGATTGGCTAGAATCATATGATTGCTTCTGAGCTGCTTCAATAGCACTTGCGTCTTGTCCAGTAATGCGTGAAAACTCAGCATTTGAAATTGGTGTACCATTCTGGTTAAAGTATTGAACACCTGAAGATGCAGGAGAATTTGAGTTACCTGTTGTGAAAGATGCAGTTCCACTTGGACCTGATGGTTGTTGATATAAGATTGCGTTGTTATTCATTGAGTCCTCCTTATTAAAGTCTTATTTGACTCCTATGATAAGGCGGTCCTCATGGCTTAATCTGTAGTAAGGCAGAAACCTGATTGCTTGTATTATAACAC
>Ga0194044_10001789_pt1 | contig 10876 bp, 10 predicted proteins | sample JunL4417m_MetaG_FD_155460 | JGI IMG/M metagenome (GOLD analysis project Ga0194044, IMG submission 155460) | Anoxic zone freshwater microbial communities from boreal shield lake in IISD Experimental Lakes Area, Ontario, Canada - Jun2016-L442-17m | ecosystem: Environmental > Aquatic > Freshwater...
TGTGGGAACATCTCAGATGTGTCTCCACATATCGGAATTACCCACAAGAGCGCCTTTGCTAGAGCCCTAGAATCTTTAGAGACTCGAGGATTTATTGAGAGGCTTTATATCGCAAGAAATAGAGGAGAGAAAACCAAATTCAGGGTATATTTGCCTTGCGAGATTGAGGGTTTTGAAAGCCGAGCAATCATAGAAAGCCTTTCCCCGAATTGGTCCATAGATAATAACTACTACCTTATAATTACCCGGTCCGCTTCAGCTACCTGTCACTGTCTTTCTGACTACTGCCTTCAGAGAACCGGGTACCTTTAGATTACCAAGTTCCAAGAAGTACTGGGTACACTTGACAGCCACAGCCTTCCCAGGCCCCCAAGGCGGCGTAGCGGCAAGGCCCGTAAGCGAGGGCTTTGTCAACGACCTCAAAATTCCCTATAGGGTGATCTCACCCAAGCGCAAGGTTCACGAAATGAACCCGATCTTCCACATCCAGAATGTTAACGGCTACCATAGCCGCCTTAAATCTTGGATGACCAGGTTGACCGGCGTCGCGACAAAGTACCTGGTCAATTACCTTGGATGGCGCAGATTGTATGAGCACTCAGGAGCCGGAATTACCCCTGTTGCGTGGCTCCAAACTGCCATCGGAAGGAATAAAATAAACCCTTAACTTTAACAGAGCCTAATGTAATGCAGCGAGAGTAAATTGGTTCTTGGGTTCAACATAGTCCAAGTCAGGCCAAGGAATACTCTCAGGATCCACTTGTGCCGCGATTCATCCTCGGCTCGATGGCCGCTGCATCAAACCCGTGATCCTCATACCCTCTCAGAATATGGTGCAGATACTCTAGTGACGGACTCTCTCCCCTGGTTACCACCTCACGATGCACCACATACACATGCCAGGATGATAGACTTTTGTGTTATTCATAGTGGAAGCCATGCTGCTTCTTATTTAATGGATGGTTCACCGGGAAGGTCGAACTAGTAGGGGTTCCCGAAAGAATGGCGACTGTCCCCCGGCATTCGGTTTATTAGAGGGCTCCCATGAGGTTCTTTCTCGGTCCGTTCCGGTTAGCCACTCCCTGCCCTTTCGGGTAGGTAGCGGGGTCGTTCAGCCAGCCCCCATCAGGTCCCGCAAGAACATGATCCCTCGTGCCGTTGACATCAGGATTGATCGTCTGTGTCGTAAGACCCAAAGGTGTTAAAATGAGCCGCACATAGATGCATCGGCTTATCTGACCACCCAAGGCCGGCTTTCCTTTTGAATTGAAGTGGCACAACCCAAGGCCGACGGTGAAGTCTCTCGTTTATCCTATGACGTGTCCTCTCGAGGGTATGATCCTGGCTGCATCTTTGGAACTCAGGGAACCTACGGGGCAATATCTATCCACATACCAAGCAGAACGGCTTGATGAAATCTCAACATGGCCTGAAGCTATTCATCTCTGTCTCGCCCTCCTCGCGTCCCACTTTTCAAGCGCCCTTTACACCGTGCGTATGAGGCGGAGTGGCGTCCTCGAACGACAATTGAACTTAGATTCCCCTGAAAAATCAATGCCCATTTGTCACCATCGGGATCCATGAGTTCTCATCGAGCAGCCAAAAGGATCCAAGAAAGTGCCAAAAGCATTCTGCCCCGGGGTCGGTTCTCGGTTCAATCGACCACTCCCGTATCCCGCGCCTTCTGGAATCTGCTCTCCCCAAACTTGCTGCCGAGTTGGCCTTTGTTGCCTCTGCCTAGTCCGATGGCTGCTTATCTTTGAGGCCCATGCCCGGTCAGGCTGTTTAGCCGACTACTGCTTGTCGCCGAACACAGACGCCGCTGTCTTGACGGCTTCCAGCGCGGCAGGGAAGCCGGCGTACACGGCCATTTGCAGAATAATCTCTAAGATTTCGTCACGGGTGCAGCCGACGTTCAGCGCGCCTCGGATATGTTCCTTCAGCTCGGCCTGCGGGTAGCCGAGGACGGTAAGGGCTGCGACCGTAAGCATCTCCCTCGTCTTCAAATCCAGACCGGTTCGGGGATAGATGTCCGCAAACGGGAACTCGACGAGGCAACGTGCCAGATCAGGACAGGTTGCGGCGAGGTCCTTCAACGCGGATTCAATCCCTAGTCCGAAAATGGCTCGCATACTGCCAAGCCCACGGTCGTATCGAGACTCTTCCGGTTGCATACTCGGTTACCTCCAGCTTGTATCATCTATTTGTGCCTCGAACTCCCGGAACCCTGTACAACGGGCCAGGCGACCGGGTCTATTATTGCCTGGCGCACCACGACGGCATTCCTTGTAATGTTGAAAACGGTGAGATCCTGAGCGATGGTTACAGGGCCATCATATTGGCTGCGCATCTCTTGGTGCGCCGGCCCCACCGTGTCATGATCTACAACGAGGTGCCACATTACCGACATGCGCGCCCTCGCGCTTTTGAAGACTTTACCAACCATGACGGGACTGGTATGCGTTTGGTTTACAATTAGCTCGGCATGTTCCTGTGGGACACCTGCCTTTTTCGCGAAGACCGAGGCAGTTGGAAAGGTCTCATGAATCAGGAGATCCACGCCGCCTCTACATGCTTCCAATAGGGTCTCACATGGGCGAGTATCACCCGAAAACACAACAGAGTTCCCTTTGTACTCAATACGGTAACCGACGGCACCCTTCATAATGTGGATCACTGGGAACGATGAGATTTTTACGCCGTTGCGCTCATAGACTGTTGCTGGTTTATCATACGGCACTTCGGTTGTTATTGTACGCGCACCAGGTTGTCCAGGATGTCCTTTCATGGATGCCGTGTCCCAGGCATGCGCTGCCTCCAGATGCTGAGTATAGGCAAGAGTCCCAAGCTCTTTGGTCTCGCCGGCAGGTCCCCAGACTTCCACAGGATCCCGTCTCCCGCTCTTGGCGAGGCTCCACACCAAGGTTGGCATGTCGCCGACATGATCGGCATGAAGGTGAGTAAGGAACACTTTCGTCGTTGATGTCACTGGAAGTTTCAGTCCATTGAAGTGCGCCAGGGCACCCGAACCAAGATCAAAGAAGAAGAAGTCGTGCTCTTCATTTCCCACCTCGATAAGCACGGATGCCGACGCCTGGCCTGACTTGACGAATGGATCGCCGCTGCCGAGAATTGTAACCCTGATCTCGTCTGGATCCAGTGGTTCGGTCCCCGGCTCAAAGGTGGCGTTGTATTTCCGATGAGGTGCTCCAACCACTGGCGTGGTCGTCAGCGGCTGAGTCCCTCCTTCGTACGCGAGCTTTGTGAATTCATTGATCTCCGTAATTGGACTCTGCCCTTGGTTTTCCGACGATGTCGCTTGCTGTATCGGTTTTGACTCGGGAGCTACGACCTGGGCCGGCAACGAGCATGGAAAGACGAACAATGCCAATACGATTGGCGCCAGATTCCTCATCGATGCTCCGAGTTTCCTTTTCACTTCATCTCCTCCATCTTTTCCGCATAGGCTGCCATTCCCCTCGTGCCTCCCATTTGCGTGGAATGGCCAGAGTGCGTTTGAGTCTTACTCGTGATATTTCCGCAATGGCTCGCGCACCGGCCAGCGGCTCGGTAGCAGCTTGCCTGTCGGTTCGGCGAAACGGCAATGGAGCGTCCCGAGTCGCTCGAAAGTGATCTGAATCTCGGCGCCAGGGTCGATAAAGTCGTCGTGGTCACAGCCGGTGCAGTCGGGGATGGTGCCGAAGCCCATCACGGATCCGGTCTTGAGAGGAGCGATGAACCCCAACCAGGCGAACACGTCTTCGGCCTTGTGGCTGATTTCCGATGTTGATCCTTGGTACTTGACTTGCCCATTCACCAAAACGGTTACCTTGAGGTTGTACGGATCGCCAACGTCATCGGGCGTGACAAGGTAAGGCCCGAGTTGGTTGCCCTTCGCCATGTCCTTCGTCAAGCAGAATCCGCCGACGAACTCTGTGGCCTGTACGTCGCGTGCCGAGACATCGTTGAAGATGCAGAACCCGGCAACTGGCTGCTTTTCGTTTCCATACACAACGGCCAGCTCAGGCTCGATGTCCAGCCGCGACGTGTAAGCCGGCCAGGGAACGGATTCTCCGTCGCCGACTATGGCGTTCATGTTGCACTTGTAATAGGACAGCGGTTCGGGTTGACCGGCAGAGGGCTTGGGTTTCGGGGCCAAAATGGCTTTAGCGAACGCCTGCAACAGCGGAGCGGTCTGCGGGTTATCTTTTTCATACTTCATGATGGTTTCTGCAGAGTTCTTGAGATGCCGAGGCGTCAGGCCAAAATCGTACAGTGCGGCGACCTCCACCGGTTCAAGCAGGCGAATGGCGTCGAGGGGGAAGGATTCGCCGTTGCCGAACTCTCCGAGATGCTGTTCCGCCCAAGCCAACATCTCCTTTGCTGTACGCTCGCTGTCGGGAAGATTGGCAAGGTAGGATCGGCTGTCGGCCAGGTGGGGGGAGGACTTCCCTGCTTTGCTTTGCAGCACGGTAAACGAGACAGCCTGGGCTCCGACGACAACGCCGAAACAAGGGTTCGACGAGTCGGCGATGGTGAAGCGGATCAGTTTCATTGTGGTGTTTTCCTCCTGTTTCTGGACTGCATCAGTATTCAACTCCGATGCCTTTCGCATTTGTATCCTGGTAGATGGCATGGAAGCGCTCGCTGCTTCATGGTATTCCTGCACCAGGGACATCCACCTCGACAACTTGGAAGCTCGCGCTCGGATTTCGCTGAATTTCCGCGGGATCGTGTGAACCTGATACACTGATGAAGAGGTGCCTCCGCTCCGGCCCGCCCAACATCACCGCATAGGCGTGGGTTTCCACCTTGATCCGATCCGTGATCTCTCCGCCTTCGCGGACCCGAACCACGCTGTCCGTTCCCTCAGGATTGGCGCACCATATTCCTCCTTGGGCATCGAGGCAGATGCCATCGGGGCCAACGGCCGAGGGTAACTGCGCCCAAACCCGGCGGTTGCTAAGCGAGCCGTCCTCCTGAATGTCGAAGGCGGTCAGGCGGTGGCCGAGGGTTTCGCCAACGATGAGCGTTCGTCCGTCGGGGGTGATAACCATGCCGTTCGGGAAGGAGAGCTTGTCGGCGACCACGGACGCTCGTCCAGCAGGGCCGACGAGGACGATCACGCAGGTTTCGACGGGTTTGGCCGCCGGGTCCAGGAAGTTGTAACCTATGTCCCCGACGTACAGTCGGCCTTTGGCATCCACGATCCCATCGCTCAAGCAGAACTCGGTCAATTCGCTGATGTCGGCCACCTGCTGCAGGGCATCTCCGGCCTGGCGGTGAATCCGACGCTGAAACGCATCACCAACCACGACAGTTCCCTCGGGAGTGAGCCCGAAGCTGTTCGGGATAAACGGGAGTTCCATTACCGTTGCGACAGAACCTGAGAGATCCACAGTCTTGATACGCTTGTCGTGGATGTCGAGGAACCACAGCTTCCCATTGTACCAACGGGGACTCTCCGTGAACTTGAGACCCTTTGTGGAATCAACCAGTGTCTTGCTGCCGGTCGTCATAGTGTACTTCCTCCTATGTGTTTGAGTCCCCGCTACCAAGCGTTTTCTCAGGGCCTGGCCCGATTGACGAACGCCAGGACCAAGTCTGTGATCGCCCGGGTCATATGCCCCTCGCCGGTGAGGTCGTTGCAGAAGAGCAACTCGCCGGGTTGGAATCGCCGCGCTTCGCCGTCGCTGGTCAACACTTCTCCTTCGCCCGACAGGACGATGACGATGTAGGGTTGGGGGGCGTTGTGGGCGGGAGCGGCAGTACCGGCGGGGACCGAGAACACGCACATGGTCGTGACCGCCCCGAAATCGCTCATCTGCCCCGTGGGGTTTGGCGGTGGGCCCATGGCAACCTCACGGTCCGGTAAGTCCTGGACGCCGAAGTGCGTCTCACCGCGTTCGTTCGCATAGATCATGGGAAATTTCACAACTGTTATCCTCTTCGTGTATGGTGGCTTGAGTTCCTTTAACGGTGTCAGAACTCGACTTCGATCCCTTTTGCCTTCGCTATCTTGTAGACGGCGTCGAAGGTGGCCGGGGAGTCCCAAGGCGCATCAGGGGGGTCGTTGCGGAACTCGCGATACGCCCGTTCGACATTCATATATAGTCGCGCCGGAGCACGCCACTCACCGTACGGGCCGAACTCGATTCGCTTGGCCGCGTCCAACGAAGTGAGCTCGGCGTCGAAGCACCTCTTCGACTCGTCTCGGACGTACTGAAGGTACGCTTTCATCTCGATGGCCCCTTCGATCCCGCAAAGCGGACCGTGGCCGGCGACGATGACTTCGGGGTTGAGCTCAACAAGCAGATCGATACACTGGAACCACTTTTCGTATGTTCCCACCCAGCCCATCGGCGTACAGCGGCGGAAAAGTACGTCTCCGGCGAACACCACGCGCTCCTTGGGCACATGGATGATCGTGTCTCCGACCTGATGGCATGGCCCGACATAGATCAAGTGGACCTCCGTGCCGTCGAGATCCAGCTCGTAGCGCGTGTCGAACAAGATCGTCGGCAAAACCAGTTCGATCCCGTCAAAGTTGTAGTCCTCCAGCAGTTGCTGCCCTGCGGCCACGAGACCGGGGTGGACCTCCTGGAGCGCCTGGCGCGTGGGGAGATGACCGACGCCGTGCACCAATTTCTGAATCTCCTCGGGATTGGCCACGTGCTTCATCCGCTCGGACACCGACCGGTGTGCGATGATTTCCGCGCCGTCGAAGAGTTGATTGCCCCAGACGTGGTCCCCGTCTTCATGCGTGTTGATGACGCGTTTCGGCATGGCGGGCCACACCTTGCTGAACATCTCGATCATCTGCCGAGCGTGGGCCAGGTCCGACTGCGTGTCGATCACCACACCCCCGGCTCGGTTTATGAGGCCGGAGTTGGCGTCACACACGCGGTTCTTCTCGTTCAGGACCGCAAAGCAGTTGTCGCTGACTTGTTTCATCTCCATAAGGCTCGTCTCCTTTCGGTATCACTGTTTATCTCACAAATGGTCCGCGGCGTCCACGATGCCACCGTTCGTCTTCAGGTACTCACCCCAGAGCGTGAGCATCGCCTTTCGGTTCTCAGTGTAATTTGCCGCTCCCGTGTTTCGATCTCTCCTCCCTTTCAAAAATATTTAGAGAGCCCCTTAAAGAGTTTATAGCTTTATCGCAAACCTAATTCTCTAATGAACGCAAGTTCATCCGGTTTTGGCTCCCAGAGCGGCCCAAACACACATCCAATCCGCAGTCCAAAGCTAACTGCAGGATACCAGGCAGTATTCTATTTAGTATTTTGTGCAGGGTTGTGGAGACTCCATAAACGCTATAGCCTATCCCGAGATGCTCAACTATGAAGTTTCTTCAACAACCAAGCCATATTTTCGCCTAACTGTTTCATTGTCTGAATGCCTTCCTCATCCTTCTCCACCTCCCCAATTTCTCTGCCAACGGCGAAATTCCAGTACGAGGAGCCGGGGACTATCATCTGCCCGATGAAAAAAAAGTGGTTCATGGTATCTAAGGAATGGATCGCTCCGCCTCTCCTATGGACTGCGACCGCTGCCCCGACTTTTCGCTTGAGCATATCCCCGTTAGCTTTAGAGACCATGCCCGCTCTATCTATGAGGGCCTTCATCTCACTCGATACATCACTGAAATAGGTGGGCGAGGCAAGTATAATGCCTTCAGCCTCGAGCATCATTGCGATGCAATCGTTCACCACGTCTTTTTCCACCGCACAGCGCTGGTTCTTCTTTTCCCAGCACTTGTAACACGCTATACAACCTCGGATTTTTTTACCCGCAAGCTGAAACAGCTCCGTCTTTATCCCCTCGTTTTCAAGTTCTTTGAACACATGATTGACAAGAATGGCCGTGTTACCGTTCTTGCGAGCACTTCCGCAAAAAGCCACTACCTTCATCCTAACCTCTCTTTCTTCGGTTAAAAGCACTTTACATGAATTCTTTCTCACTGTGTCCTGCGCAATCCGATCTCTGCTACATTAGAGACCTTGTCGTTCGTTTGTCCGAATAGTCTCATCCGCACAACCCGATTGTCAATCGGGCCTCTTCATTTTGTAATTGAGCAACACCTATTTAAGAATTTGCTGCATGAAAATATTCCTCAGCGCCAAATCGAACCGGTTTTATCCGAATACGAAAACATAAATTATGGCAAGACTAATAATCGTAGCGTCCTTGGATCAATGAATGATCAACAAAATCAACTTGAATATTTCATTTCGGCTGAAGGGGGTATGGCAAGAACAGATCTTTACGAATTAAACCACAAGCTGAATAGAATCATTTCACGTGCTGTAGGCTACAAATGTTCCATAGAGATGTTGAGGGACAAATTGAACGAGGTTCTATAATAAGTCCCCCCACTGGCCCCAGCGAACGTCCGTGGTCTTTTGGGGTAAGGTCATTGGCGGCGCAGGTGTAATGTCCCAAGCTCACGAATTTCCATATTCCTCGCCCTTCTTAACCGCATACATCGTTTCGCAATTGCCATTTACCCCCATCTGAGGATGCGAAGGCGTATCCTTAACAACCCCTATCTATTTGGAATAATTCATACGTGTCCTGAGACAAAAGCCGCACCCAACCTCTTGATAATGACATTAGTCATCTTATTTCAATAGCTTCTAGCTATATCGCAAACCATATTCTCGAATGAACGTAAGTTCATCGCCAGCCCGTTTAATTCCAAGCACTTAGCCTCTATTCAATACGTAATCTGAAGCTAAAGCCTTGAGATCATGCGATATCCTAATCCTGATTTTGTGCGGGGCGGGCGGAGACTCGAACTCGTCTATCCAGCTATCCGTGAATTTCCTTTCCCCAAGACGATTCAGAGTAATTAACCAAATTGGTTAATTTGGTGGTCGCATGACTATCGCTCACTTGATCCGTCTCTCATCTCAATAAGGACAATCTTCCCTTAAAAAGATCAATCTACATGATCTATATCTTAATCTCCATGAACTTTGGGGATCGTAATTGATGGCGTCCTGCGGGAGACGTTAGTCCAAATAAGTAAACGAAATTACGAAAGGGACTATTAAGTTTCGAGACCAGTATTGGCACCTTGGCACAAGCAAGTTGTCTAAAGAGGTAGGGGTTTGTACTGCAAGAAAGAAGGGAGTTCCTGTCATGATTCCAAAGAAGATTCTGTTTTGCGCTGACTTCTCGGAGAATAGCGAGCCCGCACGAGAACTTGCCGTAGATTATGCAAAAACGTTCGGGGCTCATCTTCTGATCATCCATGTCATTGATTCGACGTCTTTTTCTACCTACGAAGGCTGGATTGGGGAAGAACTTAATGAAGTACTCGATCGCATGAAGGAGTCTGCTACAGTTCGACTCGAATCGCTCAGAGCAGAATGCTCTCAGACTGTGGGGTCTGTGGAGACCTATTGTAGAATTGGTTCCCCAGCCAGTGAGATTGTTGCCCTTGCGGTCGAAAAATCTGCTGAACTCATTGTCGTGGGCACCCACGGGCGCACAGGGGTAAAGGGGCTCGTAATGGGCAGCATTGCGAGGAGCGTCTTGAGGACGGCTCATCGGCCTGTATTGATCATGGAAGCCCCTTCTGGCAAAGGAGAATCGTCTGAGGGGTTTTAACGGGCATCCTAGCGGATGTCGTCACGACGAATGACAAAGCCTGTTCTAAAGGCATACTTTTTTCCAGAATTATGTGGCGGTCTTGCCATTTCGGGTATCCTTAGGGCAGTTACCAGTGGCGGGATGGTCCATCTGACCCCGAAATGGTCCCCTCATGTCTCCCACATGTGCCGACGGAGGCAAAACCTTCATCACGTTGGTGAAAAAGCCATTATTTTCCTGTTTCTGAGCGTAGCACGCCCCAGGCCACCGATTCAAATACAATGTTCTCGGTGGCCGTCAGCCGAATACTGTCTGGTAGTGTCGAACCAAGGGAAATGGTGAAGCCGCATGAACATTATAAATGATGCTGATGATTCAGTGGCTCACTTTATAGGGCCAAAGTTCTTGCAAGATGGGTGCAGCTATATTGTGTGAGAGATCAGGCCAACGCCGCCTGCTGTTTCTTCACGCTTCAGTGGCGACATTGATGAAGATGCTATCCAAAAAGGCAGGATTGACAAAACGAGCCATTTGGAACACATTCTGGCATTCGTTAGTCTAATCGGGTAGCATCCGCATCCAGGTTGGCCCTCTTTGGCCGGGATTCTACAGAACGTATAATAATTGTTTGGCAACACACGAGATCATGATGACAACAGTTTCTAAAGAAACTGCAACACTTCTAATACAAATTTCATTTTTGCTGGGTGCAGTCACTGATGGCTTCGCCATCATCCCCATGCTATCCCATCGTGTCGGTGTAGCGCTATTCGGTGGCGGCTCATCCGGCAATAGTACTGAATATCGCTACGCTATGGGTATTGCCGCATCACTGATGGCTGGTTGGACATTGCTCCTCCTGTGGGGCGCAGCGAATCCAATAGAAAGGCGAGACATCCTATTGCTAACGGTCTTTCCTGTTATAACAGGTATCGTCCTGGCTACGGTATTTGCCGTCCGCCATCGTGATGTTCTTCTTTCTCGCGTAATTCCACTTTGGATACATCTCGGAATCGTGAGCCTTCTATACGCTGTGTCCTACATACTCTCGATTCCCTTCGCATCTTAAGGGCGACGTTTCTTCGGTGTATTGCCTATCGATTCATCCCAGCGGACTCCTGACATCACCCCTCACCGAACCCTTATAATTGTACCTCCCCCCGAGGTCCGAAAGCCAGATTCTTTACAATCCTATCTATTCGACATAATTAGTGTTTTGTGTGGCACATAAGATGCTCCAACCGGTTGATAATGCAATTAGTTATCTTATTTAAAT
>Ga0194044_10001792_pt1 | contig 10866 bp, 4 predicted proteins | sample JunL4417m_MetaG_FD_155460 | JGI IMG/M metagenome (GOLD analysis project Ga0194044, IMG submission 155460) | Anoxic zone freshwater microbial communities from boreal shield lake in IISD Experimental Lakes Area, Ontario, Canada - Jun2016-L442-17m | ecosystem: Environmental > Aquatic > Freshwater >...
GTTAAATGTATGATTGCAGGAGATGAACAGGGAAGACGGGAAGACGGGAAGGAGATGAGGCAATGATTTCCATACAACCTTTCCTGTTTTCTTCGCGTCTTCGCCTCTTCGTTAGGGGCGACATGTTTCTAGCCCGGGCGTGCGCTGCGGACGGTCCAGCCCAATGCCGCCAGGATTTGCCCATCCTCATCCCGGAGGGATGGCCGACAATAGCCCAACGTTTTAATGTTGGGTGCGCGGGTTTAGATGTGCATAAGTCCCGACAGGGACGGCTGAATCCCTGCAAGATTGGTCAGTCGTCCTTTCAGGACTTATCGTGCTGCGGACGCTGGTTCCATTGCATGTCCCTACGGGACAAAGGCTTGGGCAGGTTTCGGGGGTATTCTTGGGAATCAAATCCTAGTGACATTGGACATTCCTGTCCGCTTCGGATATGAGAGTTGACTGCGTCCGATGCGCTGGTTTATGGTTTCATCAAGCAGTTGTCACAGAACACCGCGCTGGATGCGAACATCAGGGACAACTCGAGGCGCGACGGATGCAGAAGGGTTGCGCAAAGAGTTGCTCCATCGTGCAGCAAAGGCGAAGGGAGCTTGCCGGCGCGTGTGGGGTTTGTGAACACAACTGATTGATTATTCGTCGAAAAGACCATGACTAAGAAAGCAAAGCCTTCTTCATCTGAAGTCGCCAGCGCCAAGGCTGCCCGGAAGGTGTTTATCGTGGAGGATCACCCGGTGTTCCGCGAAGGACTGGTGCAGATCATAAACGGCGAGGATGATTTGACCATGTGCGGAGAGGCGGAAGACGCCGAGCACGCCATCGAGGTCATCCCCGGCCTCAAGCCCGACATCGTGCTGGTGGATATCAGCCTGCCGGGAATGAGCGGACTCGAGTTAATCAAAGAACTTCGGGCTCGAACCGATGGCATCAAGCTGCTGGTGCTTTCGATGCACGACGAAGCGCTCTATGCCGACCGAGTTCTGCGAGCCGGAGGAGACGGCTACATCATGAAGCAGGAGGATCCCGAAGAGATCGTTAACGCCATTCGCGATGTTCTGGGGGGACATACCTACGTCAGCGAAGAGGTCATGCTTCAGCGGACGAAGGCCGCTCCGGAGCGCGACACCAAAGCGAGAAGCCGCCCGCTGAGCCAGCTTACCGACTCGGATATCGAAATCCTGGAGCTGCTGGGGGAGGGCAAGAGCGGCCTGGAGATCGCCCGTCAGCTCAACTTAACCACACGCGCAGTCAGTGTTAACTGCACGCAGATCAGGAGAAAACTCAATTTGAAGAGCACCAACGCCCTCATTCGTTATGCCGTCTGCTGGGTCGAGGGCGGCAAAGCCTGAGCCGAGGGCGGTGGGCGGTGGTCAATGGGTTGGAAAGGGACGCGCACGGTGATAGTTGTTCCTTGGTTTGGCGCGGACTCAACGTCGCAGGTTCCCCCCAAGAGTACCGCCCTTTCCTGCATATTCGTGAGGCCGAGTCCTTCCCCTCTCCGTTTCGCGGCTTTGGAGGCCGCGGAGTCAAACCCGCGCCCGTCGTCCTGGATTTTTAAGGAGATCGAGTCCTTGCTGAAAGCGATTCGCAGCCGGACCGTTTTGGCTCGGGCGTGCTTCTCGATATTGTTGACCGCCTCCTGGACGATGCGAAAAAGATTCAATTCGGTTGCCGGAGCACAACGCTGGGCAGTTCGCGTGAAGGAGCATTTGATCTCCAGATGGGTGCGCGATTGAAACCGCTTGCAGAAGTTGCGGCAAGCCTCAATGAATCCGAGTTGGTTCAGGTCAGTGGGGTGGAGGTTGTGGGCGATGCGGCGGTTTTCTTCCAGCGCGTGGACCAGCAGTTCGTCGCAGCGCGCGAGGAGTTCTGTGGCCGCGGGGTTCAGCCGAGCGATCTCTCCGACCTTCCGGAGCCGCATCTTGGCGGAGGCAATGACCTGATTGACGCTGTCGTGCAGGTCGCGCGCCACGCGCTGGCGCTCGGCTTCCTGGGCTTCGACGATGCGCCGCGACAACTGACGCAACCCTTCTTCGGTCCGTTTGCGTTCGGTGATGTCCCGAACCACGCCTACCCAGGTCACAATCCGGTCCTCCTCGTTCCTGATGGGCACGAAGGTGTGCTCGCTAGGAAAGCAAGTGCCATCCTTGCGCTTCATCCTGAACTCGAAGTCGAACATGAGACCTTTCTCTTTAACCGCGGCCTCGATGTGCCGCTTGAATTCTTCGCACGTCGCTTCGTTCAGGTGCAAGAGATCGGGACTTTGGCCAATCATTTCCTCACGGCTGTAGCCAAATATACGGGTGGCGGTGGAATTGGATTCCTGGATGGTGGATGTATGGGCATCGATGATAAAGATTGCGGCGTGAACACTTTGAATCGTCTTTTCCAGCAGTTGCCGGCTGGCGCGCATGGATTGCTCCGCCCGGATCCGGGCGATGGAGCCGCCGGCCTGGGAGGCCAGCGCATCGATCGCCTGGCGCGTGTTCACGGAAATGGTCGCGTGCGCCCGAGAACCGACGTTGAGCACGGCCACGACCTGCCCGCTGTGCTGGATGGGGAAGGCTTCCAAGGCCAGCAAACCTTCACGCTTAAGTTGCTGCTCCATGGCGGCCAGCGGGCCCATCTGTTCCCCGGATGCCGCCTGCCGTGCTCCGGCTGAGCCGTCCCGCACGGAGTTCGCGGGAAGACGCGCGGCGCGTTTGACAAAGCCGTCCGACAGACCCTGGTGGGCGGCGAGATCCAAGGTCTTGGTTTCCGGATTCACCAGATACACCGCCCCGCAGTCAAGGCTTTCGTTCTGCAGGGAGACGTTCAACAATTGCTCCGCAGCAGCCGTCAAATCGCCGGTCGAGCTCAGAAACATGCCGAAGTCGCGCTGAAGCCGGAGCAGATTCTCCACCCACTTCCGCTCGGTGATGTCTCGCGCGACGCCCACGGTACCTTTGGCAGTCCCGTGTTCCGCGAGCAGCGGCGACTTAATGGTTTCGAACCATGCGACGTGTCCCTGGGAATCGGTTCGGCGCGACTCAAAGCAACCTGGTTTGGCTGACTGCATGACCCCTTGATCCTCACTCGTTAGTTGGGCCGCTGTCTGCGGGTCGAGGTCAAAAAGCGTTTGCCCGACGATGGTCTGCCGCGGTTTGCCGAGCAATCTGGCCAAGGGCTCGTTACAAGCCAGAAAACGACCCTCCGCATCCTTTAGCCAGACAGGATCGGAAATATTATTCAGCAGGGCTTCGCGCACGATTCGGCTCATTTCGAGCGCCTCTTCCGCGGATTTGCGACTGGTAATGTCCTGGATGGTGCCCTCGTAATATTGCAGGGTTCCGCAGGTGTCACGGATCGCATGCCCGTTTACGCTAACCCAGATGATGCTGCCGTCCTTGCGGTAATGCTCAAATTCGAAGCCGCTGATCGAGTTCTGGGTTTGCAGCCGCCGCATAAACTCCTGACGTTTCTCCGGTCTGACGTATCCCTGCCGTTCAAGATCGGTCACCGCGGTCATCAATTCTTCGGGGGTTTGGTAGCCCAACATGTGGGCCAACGCCGGATTGGCGCTGCGAAAACCGCCTGCGGTGGTCGTCTGGAAAATGCCTTCTGTGGCGTTGTCCACAATCCCGCGATACTTGGCTTCCGCTTCCCGCAGTGCCTCGGTCATCTTGATCCGCTCCAGGGCGTCGCCGCAATGGTCCGCCAGGGTCTGCAGGAGTTTCAGGTCGGCCTGGGCATAGGCCCGGGGCGTGTAGCTTTGGATGGACAAAATGCCAATGACGGCGCCCCGCGCATGGATCGGAACAAACATCAGGCAAGCGGAGTGTCGGCTGGTGTCCCCAAAGGGAACGGGCCTCACCGGCAGCAAGGATTCATCCGCCCGGTTTATCAACTGTGGTCCCTGTTCCATGACCAGACTCATGAAGGGACTGGGGGCGACCGTCGGGCTCGATGGCGGAACCGGCACGCGTTGATTGTTCACGGTGTCCACAGTCAGAAGGTGGATGATTCTGTCATCCCCAGGCGAGCACAAATGGACGAAGCCCGCATCCCAGCCGAAGAGTTCAGTCGCGATGTCCAGAATGATGTCGGCGGCCTGCTCGCGGGTAGTGGCGGCGCTAAGGCGGTAGCCCAGATGCGAGAAGGCCGCACTGCGCTTTTCCGTCTTGATCCTCTCGGAGATGTCCGTGGCCACACCAACCAGGCCAAGCGTGCGCCCTTCGCGGCTCCTGATGGGAGAGGTGTTAAGCGAGATGGGGAACTCCGTTCCGTCTTTTCGGCAATTGACGATTTCGCCCTTCCATCCGTCGCGCAGCGTTTGCTGGAAAACGATGTCAGCAAGACCCGGTGGATTTCTGATCGAGTAGAGAATCTCGGGCGTCCTCCCCATGATCTCCTCAGCCGAGTAACCGTACGCTTGCAGGAAAGCCCGGTTGACAAAGGTGAAGTGGTTGTTTTGATCTGTGATGGTAATCAGCTCCTGAGTGCTTTGCACCGCATCGGCCAGGAGCTGGATTTGGTCCTCGGCCCGCTTACGTTCCGTGATGTCAAGGATGACGCCGACCATGCCCGCCACTTCGCCGGCCACATTCTGGAACGTCGCCTTGTTGAATATCACTTGGTGGTGCGTCCCATCGGCGTAAGCCAGCGAGCTTTCGTAGCTCTGAACCCCCGGCCGCTCCAGCAACTCCTGGTCGGCTTGGTGATAGACCTCGACCGAGTCTTTGGGGGCAACATCGCTTACCATTTTGCCGATGATTTGGTTCTGCGCCAACCCCAGGATCTGCTCAAAGGCCCGGTTGCATCCCAGGTATCTGCCGTCCCGATCCCGGTAAAAAACGGGCGCAGGAATCGCCTCCATCAATGTGCGCAGGAATCGCTCATTGTTAACGAGGAATCGCATGTAGCCCAAGAGCGCTTCCTGCGCATTCTTGCGCTCGGTGGTGTCACGCACGACCATGACAATCCCACTGAGTTGGCCGTCTGCGTCCGCCACCACCGTGGCATTCACTTCGGTTGGAAAGGAATCACCACTCTTGCGGAGCAGCAGGTACTCCGCGTTGCGCAAGGCGCCGGTTTTCAGAGTCGTGGCTGCATCAACCCGTAAGCGTTCATGATCTTCCGGCTGGGTGAGATCGAAAACACTTTTCTCCAGCAGCTCTGCCGAGTTGGGATAACCCAGCATTTCTGCCGCCCGGGGGTTGACTGCCAGGACTCGGCCTTGAAGGGAACTCAGGACAATGGCCTCGGGCAGGATTTCCACGAAGCGCGCGTGGCGTTGTTCGCTGGCTCGAAGTGCCGCCGTGGTGTTCCGCAGACGCACGATTGTTCGAATGCGCGCCAAATACTCATCGAGTTCCATTGGTTTGAGCAGGTAATCATCCGCACCCGTTCCCAAGCCATCAACCTTCTGGGCAACGCTAATGGCCCCGCCGGAAATCAGGACGACAAAAACGTCCACTAGAGCCGGGTCAGCCTTGATTTGCCGGCAGACTTCGATCCCGCTGAGGTCGGGCAGCATGACATCCAGCAGCACCAAATCCGGGTGCCGTTCGCGCGCCACCTGGAGACCCTGCTGGCCAGTCGATGCCTCCCACACATCATAACCTTGGCGGCGTAGTATTTTCGAATAAACCTCAAGGATGGCCGGATCGTCATCCACCATAAGTATGCTGGTCGTCTTGTTCATATTTTAAACCCTTGCTTTCGAGCCTAGGTTAGCGAATCGCCGCTGAAAAGTAAATCCTGAAATTTCAAACACAAATCTCCAGCAGGGTGGTTTCAAGAAATCGTAGCCGCCGACGGCAGTCGGCGCTAACACTCCGATAATCGAGAAAAAGTGCGCCGACTGCCGTCGGCGGCTACGATTTTGCAGGTTCTTGAATCCGCCCTGAATCTCCAGCCACGGCGGATTCAAAAAGCCACAATAAAGCGACGATTGTGGATTCTCAGACATCATCAACTCGCCGGGCGCGGGTACGGGGAACTTATTTTGTGGGAAGGGGAGCGGTGAAATGGTAGTGGCCGGAGCCGAGTTCATAGACCGCGGCGCCCGCTTCGTCGCGGAGGCAGGTCACGTGGTCAGCTTGTGAAGTGGCTCGACCGCTTTCTTTGACGGCCGATGGGTGTTGAGTTGGAACATAGACTGTCGCCGTCGTGTTTGGCGGCACAAGAACATTCAAAGCGATTGAGCCCTCGGCGACTTTCCAGTCGATACTGATTCGTCCGTGGATGGAATCGTATTGGGCTTTGGCCCATGTCACGCCACCCCCGGGCTGCGGCCGGATGACAAAGTGCTGATAGCCAGGGTGCGTGGTGTCAGGGTTGATCCCGGCGATGTTTCGCCAAACCCATTCGCCCACGGCGCCAAAGGCCCAGTGGTTAAACGAGTTCATGCCAGCGTCCTGGAAGCCGCGACCTTTGACGTAGCCGTCCCAGCGTTCCCACATCGTCGTTGCGCCATTGTCGATCATGTAGAGCCACGACGGGAAGCTGCGGTTGGTCAGGAGTTGCCAGGCCACGTCGGTGTAGCGCGTCCGTGCCAACTCCAGCAGCGCGCGGTGTGTGGTCTGAATGCCGGTGGAGAGATGGTTTTGGTAGCGGCGGATGTTCTCCACGAGGTGTTGCGCGGCTTTGGGCCGGAGGTCGTCGGGCAGCAGGTTGAAGTTGAGCGCCAGCGCGTAGCCGCCCTGCGTGCCGCCCTCGATCCGACCGTCCGGTTTCACGAATGCCTGGTTGAATGCGACTTTGATCCGGCTGAACAAGTCGTCATATTCATCGGCTTCCGCTTTGCGGCCAAGCACCTCAGCCATTTTCGCGACGATTTGTGTGGAATGAGCGAAGAAGGCGGTGGCGAAAACTTCTTTGGGGACGGAGCCGCCCTCGGTTGGCCAACCGGCCTGCTTGACCCAATCGCCGTTAAGCCAGTCGTTGTAGTCGTTGTTCCGGCCCTTGGCCCAAATCAGGTTGGGATTGAGTTTGTGGATGTAATCCACCCAGCGGCGGGCGGAATCAAAGTGCTCGGCGAGCACGCGCGTGTCGGCGTAGTTCTCAAACATCCGAAAAGGGATGATCGTGCCAGCATCGCCCCAGGCTGGCACGCCGGAGAAGCTTTTGTTCGGGTCTCCCGGATGGGGCGCGAAGTCGGGATAGCGACCGTCATCGGCCTGATCATCGCGGATGTCCTGGACGAATTTCGTGAAGAACGCTGCCAGATCCATGTTGAATATGGCTGTTTGTGAGAACGCCTGGATGTCGCCCATCCAGCCGAAGCGTTCGTCGCGTTGCGGGCAGTCGTTGGGCGAACTCATCAGGTTGGCGCGTTGGGTCCAGAGGATATTGCGCATGAGTTGATTCAAAGACGAATCCGAGCACTCGAACCAACCCGCTTGGGGTGCAGCGGAGTGGAAGACCCGGCCGACGAGGCAATTTACCACGGGTGGTTGGGCCAGACCGGTCAACTCAACGTAGCGGAAGCCGTGATAGGTGAATCGCGGTTCGATGACGACTTGGCGGCTGGTGGCTGGGATGTAACAATCAATCTGCGGTGCCCCACGCAGGTTGGCGGTGTAGAGGGTGCCGTTGTCGTCGAGCATCTCGGCGTGGCGGATGGTGATAGGCTGGCCTGCTTTGGCATGCACGCGCACGCGGCACCCGCCGACCATGTTTTGGCCGAGATCGAAGACATATACGCCGGGTTTGGGTTCGGTCAAGGCAATGGGCGTCAACTCTTTGACGACGAGAATCGGCTCATTGCGCTGCCACACAAGTTGTGGTTGGTCCGCATCGAAAGTGGCGACGGGATTCCATCTGTTATCGCTGCAACCGGGCGCATCCCAGCCGGCTATCTCTTTACGCGCGTCATAGACTTCGCCGTCGTAAATGCCGGACGAGCTGATCGGCCCGTCGGTGGTGCTGCGCCAGGATTCATCGCTCACGACGGTTTGCCGTTTGCCGTTGGCAAGTTCGACTTCAAGTTGGAGTAAAAAGCGTGGGCAAGTGCCATAGGCGAAACGGCCAACGGCCATCAGCCGTCCCGCATACCAGCCTTCGCCCAGCATCGCGGCGACTACGTTTTCGCCGGAACGGAGCAGCGCCGTCACATCGCAGGTCTGGTACTGGACGCGCTTGCGGTAACTGGTCCATTCTGGCGCGAGCAAGTGGTCGCCGACGCGCTGGCCGTTGATGTGCAACTCGTACAGGCCCAAGCCGGTGACGTATGCGGTGGCGCGTTTTACCCTCCCGCCCAGGCGGAAGGATTTGCGGACCATCGTGGCGGGCAACGCGCCAGAGCTACTGCCGGGTTTCACGGTGACCAGCGCGCCGTCAGTCAGATTGGCTTGGGCCCACGCTCCCGTTTCGATGGAATCCAGTGCGGTGACCCTGGCACCCTGGGCGAGGTTTTGTTTGCCGCTCAAGACCTGGATTTCCGCCAGGGCAATCGCGTAGTTGGTTCCGTCGCGCTGCCGCAAGCGCGTGATCGTGAGACGAATGAATTGCGCGGTAACGGGGGGGAAACCAAAGACCGGCGCGTTGGTTCCAGGGTCGGGTTGGTCGGTCTGGGTGCGGTCCACCACAACACGCGCGTCCGAGTAGTCAGCATGTTGCGCGGCTTCTATTTTGAAACGGACGGGGAACAAGAAGCCCGGCGTATCCGGTTGCCAGTCGTAGGGCCGGGCCGGGAACAGGCGCACTGCGTCGAACGTTTGTGACTTGGCAAGATCGAGGGCGACCCACTTGTTGGCATCGGGACTGATCGCAAGCTGGCTGTGGTAGCCGTTGAGCGGACCGCGCACCGCCACGTTAGTCGCGCTGGCAGAATCCGCAATCCATTTGGCATGCCAATCCGATTTGTCCAGCAGCCCCATTGTCCATTCAACGGGCAAGCTCCATGCCGACGACTTGCCGTCTTTGTCCCACACGCGAACCTTCCACCAGGCGCGCATGCGGGAGCGCAGTGGTTTGCCCGCATAGACCAAATGAAGGGTTTGGTCGGACTTGACCTTTCCGGTGTCCCACAGGTTCCCACGGTTCCGGGCCAGCAAACCAGGGGAATCGGCGACGAGAATTCGGTAAGCGCTTTGTTTCTGGCCGCGCTGCCCGGAAGCCAAGGTCCAACTCAGTCGCGGCCGGACCACATCCATTCCGATTGGATTGAGGCGGTATTCGCAGCGCAACTTCTCGGCAAAGATGCCTTGCGAGAGAACCCGCATCGAAGAAGTGAGGAATACGACCGGCAGGAACAAACTCACCAACTTCGAGCATCTCATAGTTGTTTGTTATCTCTCATGATAGAGCATGGTTACCGGCAGAGGATGCTCGGCCCTCTAATGAGTGCTGGCAAGCTTCATTCGTGAAGGCCGCCGTGATCGTTCGCGGTCGGGAATGGTTTGCCATCGCAGCGAAGCCTGATCTGCTTTAGCATGGTTGCATGTCGAAGGATCAAGAGTTGATGAGCAAGCCGCGAGGATGCTCAGCCGCAGGGCTGCTGCTTTGCCTGGTTTTGATGGTCGTGTTGGCGGGAGTGGCGGAGTCTGGGTACGCGGCGGCAGACGCGCCGCGCGGCTTGAAGACGGGGTTTCTCTATGGCGACATCTATCTGAAGCACGAGACCGGGCCCGGTCACCCGGAAAGGCCGGAGCGCCTGACCGCAATCGTGGCCATGTTGAAGCAGAAGGGGTTGATGAATCAATTGGTCGCCCTGAAGCCGGTCCCGGCCACGACGGTTTGGGTTGGCACGGTCCACACCCAGGAATACATTGAGCGGGTCAGGAAAGACTGTCAGGGGGGAAGCGGGTTTGTGGATTCGCCGGATTCGCCCGCCTCGGCTGATTCGTTCCATGTGGCACTCAACGCGGTGGGTGGGGTGCAATCGGCTATCGACGCGGTGATGGACGGGAAGGTAAGAAACGCCTTTTGCGCGATTCGCCCGCCGGGCCATCATGCGCTCAAAGACAAGGCGATGGGTTTTTGTTTGTTCAACAACGTGGCCATCGCCGCGAAGTACATTCAGCAAAAGCACAAGCTGGCCAAGGTGCTGATCGTGGATTGGGACGTCCATCATGGCAACGGAACGCAGGCGATTTTCGACAACGATCCCACGGTCTTTTACTTTTCGGTCCATCAATCGCCATTTTATCCCGGGACGGGCAGTGCGGAGGAGAAAGGGGTGGGCAAAGGGATCGGATCGAAGATGAACCTGCCGCTGCCGGCTGGTTGTGGCGATGCGGATTACAAGAAGGCATTCGAGGAACGATTGAAACCGGCCGCCGCGGCCCTCAAGCCGGATTTCGTGCTCATCTCGGCCGGGTTCGACGCCGCTAAAGGCGATACGCTGGGCGGGATGAAAGTGACTCCCGAGGGCTATGCGGAGCTGACCCGGATCGTCAAGGGAATCGCCGAGGAATCTTGTAACGGGCGGCTGGTCTCGATGCTTGAGGGAGGCTACAACCTGGAAGCGCTGGCAGCATCCGTCGAGGCCCATGTGCGTGTTCTGATTGAGCGTTGACGGGTGCGTCAAGAGTCGGGGAAGACGCGGCGATCATGGAGATTCTTTATGTGGCCGCAAGATGCTTCAGCGCCTCCTCCAATTGACCTTGCGCTTCGGCGAAGGAGTAACTTTGCACGCGTTTCTCGAACTGCGCCCAGGAATCGCCGGGCAGCAGCGGGCGCAGCGCCGCCTGGTTTGCCTCGATGAATTCCACCGCGCCGGGATCGAATTCGCAGAGCAGTCTGGTGAGCTGCTCCGCTGCGGCGCGTATCTGCGCGAAATCTGTTGGCAGCAGGGGTGCGGCTGGCGGCGGGGTAGTGGGTTGGGACGACGGCAACGATTTCTGCAATCCTGCCAGCAGCGAATCGAGCGCGGCAGCGACC
>Ga0194044_10001795_pt1 | contig 10858 bp, 13 predicted proteins | sample JunL4417m_MetaG_FD_155460 | JGI IMG/M metagenome (GOLD analysis project Ga0194044, IMG submission 155460) | Anoxic zone freshwater microbial communities from boreal shield lake in IISD Experimental Lakes Area, Ontario, Canada - Jun2016-L442-17m | ecosystem: Environmental > Aquatic > Freshwater...
CTTTTCCGAAAGCCAGGTCAGAAAAGTGCCAAAAACGCGAGCCGTCGTGCCGCCGTCGGTCACGCCCGAGCTTTGCGAGCCAACAAACGCCTTGTCGATCTCGTCCACCCAAAGCACCACGGGAGCGATGGACTCTGCCACCGTGATGGCGCGGCGCACGTTTTCCTCGGACGAGCCGACCAGGCTGCCGAACATCCGGCCCATATCAAAGCGCAGCAGCGGCAGTTGCCAAAGCCGCGAGACCGCTTTGGCGCACAGGCTCTTGCCGCAGCCTTGCACACCCAGCAACAAAATGCCCTTCGGCGCTGGCAGACCGAAGGCGTGCGCTTCCGCCGTGAACGCCACGACCCGTTTGTTCAGCCAATCTTTCAACACGGCCAGGCCGCCGACGCTCGTAAAGTCCTCATCAGTCGCGTAATACTCCAGCAACCCGCTCTTGCGGATGATCTGTTGTTTCTCGGCAAAGACTTCGTTGACGTGGTCGGCACTGAGCCGCTGATTCTTGACAACAATCTTGGCGAAAACGTTCTCCGCTTCACCGAGCGTCAAGCCGAGCGCAGCCTGCAATAGCCGCTCCCGCCCCTCCTCATCCAGCGCAATTTCCACCTGCTTCATCCCTTGCAGATCCTCGACGATCTTGTCGAGCAGCACCCCCAAATCCTCCTTGGAAGGCGGCAGAAAGTTGATGACGGTCACTTCCTTGTCGAGTTCCGCCGGAATTTCCATCACCGGCGAAATCAGCACGATGGTCTTGAAACTGTTCTTAAGGTGCATCGCGATGTCCTTGAGCCGCCGGATAACGGCAAAATTGTTACGGGTCAGGAACGGGTGAAAATCCTTGAACAGGAATATCGCCGGCTCGACCTGGTCGATGACCATGTCCAGGGCGGCCAGGGGATCTTTGGTGGCCGTGTTGCGGCTCTTCTGGGATTGGATCGAGGTCCCGGCGGGAACAATGCCCGAACTATAGGTCCACTCGAAAACCTTCTTCTGCCGCTTGGCGGCAATCTCCACAAGAATGTTTTGCACGCGCATTTCCTCGCTGGTGATGATGTAAAGAATCGGGTAGCGGGCGCGGATAAGGGTTTCGATTTCAGTCTGGAAGTTCACGCGCGATAAGAGTTTGAGAAGTTAGCTGAGTTAAATCGGTTAATATGAGAAGGGAGAGCCTGCCTGAGTGTCTAGGTCGCGGGGCGCCCGGCCAGGCAATCCGTATTGGAGGCGGAGGCCCGCTCACAGGCGGTGAGGGTGCGCCGCCTCATGGTTTCGTCTTCCGGATTGAGCTTGTGCAAAACGGCAGCCATAACTGGGGTGAGATTATGGGCTAACACCGTGCCATCGGACAGAATTAACAGATCGGTGACAAGAGAAGCGCGGTCGCCCCCGTCCGCGAGATGGTTCCCGGTCTGGCCGCGCGCAAGCGGGCGTCCGCGCTTCTGCTTATCTTTGTTATTCATTGAATCAAGCTCAGGCCGAGTTCCCCCGCAAGTTCAAAAGCTCGCTCGCTTTCGTCAGCAGAGACGGTGCTCCGCAATTCGGAATGCCGCGCCGCATGCCAGGCCGGCCAGAACGCCGGTCGCAGACTTACCTTAACCTCCGGCAATTGCGCCGCCAGCCATTTGGCTGCTGACCGCCAACAACACTCGATGTGGCCCGGCATCAGCAGATGGCGCACGATGAGTTCGCTGTGATGGTTCGCCCAGAGCAGATTCTCGCGCACAATGCGGCCATAATCACCGATTCCAGCCAGACGCTCGGCGCAGGTGTCGTTGCCGAATTTGTAGTCAGCCAGCCAGACCTCGAACAAACCATCGAGCAATTCCCGCGCTTGGGCCGATCCGTGCGCGTTGGTCTTCCAAACCAACTTCGCCGTCGCCGGCAGGGCAGCGACGATTTCCAACGCCGCCGGCAGGTGAACGGTCGGTTCGCCCCCAAGAAGCATCACCGTGCGTGCGCCGTCAGCCAACGCCCTCCTGGCCCTCTCTCCAAGCAGTTCCGGCACCAGAGCCTCTCCGATGCCCGAATCCCAACTGGCTGCGCCAGTGAGGCAAAAATCGCATCGCAAATCACAACCACTCAATGCAATCGCAAACGTCGGGATCAGCTCCAACTCATCTCCCGCCTCCACCTGAGCTGAAAAAAACCTCGCGGCGCAACCCGCGTGGCAGCGACCCAACTCGCCTGCAAACCGGTTCACGCCGCAATGATGCGCGCACAAATGACACTCCATCAACGTCGCGCGCGCAGCCACCGCTCGCTCCCGCGCCACGACCGGACGCGACACTGCCCTCGCAACCGCCGACTCCTGCGCGAAGGGCTTTGCAGGCAAAATACACCTCATAGTTCGAGCCGGGCGATGCGCTCCGAATCCACCACCCGGCTGCGCCGGTTCAGGTCGTGCTTGCCGCGAAAAACGAGATATAACCAGCCGGCAACCCCGCCACTCATCATGGCCAGCGTCACAAACCATCCCAGGCAGAACCACGAAATGAGGACTTCCACCAGCGCCACCAGAATCGCCGCCTGGCGAACCGACAGTTCCCCGATGCCGAGAAGAATAAGGCGTTCACGGCCATAGAGCCGATACCAGGCGGCCAGCAAAGCGAAGATCATTGCCCCATTCCCAACAACGCCGCCTTGCATCCGAGGGTCTGCCCCAAGAACCACCAAGGCGCCAACAACAGTCGTCAGCAGGCAGTAGCCCAGCAGTTCGCGGCTGGACCAGTTTCGGCCGATGATGGCCACCAGCGTCGCCAGCCAGAACAGGCTGACCACCCAATCGACCGGGCCGTTGGGAAGAAAAGCATACGTCAGGACGCACCAGACCTCGCCTTTCCAGACCAGGGCAGGCCACAAAGCCAGCCAGTCATACAACTCGACGGTATGAGTGTGGTGCCCCACCAGGGACAACGGAAAACCGACCGCATACAAAAGCACCAGCAGCCGTGCCCCGAGAGGCAGCGACAAAAAGAATTTCTGGAATAGAGTTTTCATAGGTTCATTGGTTGGAGCCACCGAGCAACCGCTTCCACCAGGGTCGCGCTTGCGCGGGTCCTTTGCTGATCGATTCCTGCAAGCGCTGCGCAATCGTCGGCGGCACCGGGGTATGCAGCGCATCGTGCCGCAACAGTTCTTCCGGGGTCGCAAACTCGCGGGCGGAGGCTTGTTGAGTCTGTTGCGCCGACGTTTGTTGTTGCTCGTGCTCTTGTCCTTGCGAATTCAGTTTAGTCTGTTGGTTCATAATTCAGCCTCAGGCCGATTGTTGAAACAGGACGGCAAAGGCCCTCCGGGCGCGATGCAGCTTGCCCCGCACCGCGTCCGGTGATTGCTCCGTAAGGGTACCGACCTGTTCGTAGCTCAGCCGTTCGTCGGCCACCAGCAGCAGCAGCAGCCGGTATTCATGGGGCAACCCATCGAGCGCCGCTTGAATCCGCTGGCCCAATTCCTTGGTTTCCAGAACCCGCAAGGGCGAATCGGTCTTGGCGGCGGCATTCTCCCACACTGCCTCATCCGCGTTGGTGAGCATCTGGCGGTCGTTCCATGCCTGTTGCAGGTTGCGGCAATGATTGATGGCAATCCGATATAGCCATGTGCGCCAGGAGGATTCGCCCCGAAACTGGTGCATTTTGCGGAACGCCTTCAGGAAGACGTCGTGGGTGGCGTCCTCGGCCTTTTGCGGATCACTGAGCAGGCGCAGCGCCAGGTAATAAATCGCGCGGCTGTGCTCGGTGTAAAGGTCAGCGAACTCAGACTCGCCCAGCGCGTCGAGCGGGGCATCGGAACGGTTCGCGGCAGCCGGCACAGCCGTCTTGAGGTCTCGGGACCCTCGCACAGAGGCCTGCGGCGCGTCCGAACTCTTGCGCTCTGCCATCGGCTCGCTCACGATTGTCTTCACTTGGGATTAGACAGCGCCCCCGGGAAAATGTCACGCGGCTAAATGGGCTGGCCCAGCCCGCCAGCCCGTTCATGGTTGACAAGTCCAGTCCAAGCTGATTCCGCTGGTGCGCTCGGAGAAGACGTGCGTAGGCGAGGGTGAATGTCCCTCAAGTCTGGAAGCCAGGCTTCCGGAGTTCGGAACGAAAGTGATGAATGGAAAAGTGGCGCACACGATGCTCTCAAGGCCCTGAGCAACGAGTTGCAATTTGGCGGGCACCATTTCGTGGTGGAAGCGGACATCAAAGGATTCTTTGACAACATCCAATGGGAATGGTTGGAGCGGATGCTGGAACAAAGAATTGCCGATGGAGCCTTTCTGAACCTGATCCGCAAGTGGCTGCGGGCGGGCATATTGGAGGAGGATGGCAAGGTGATCCATCCCCTGACCGGAACACCGCAAGGCGGGGTGATCTCGCCTGTGCTGGCCAACATCTATCTGCACTACGCGCTGGACCTGTGGTTTGAGCGGGTGGTGCGACCCCAACAACAAGGGCGCTGCCGACTAATTCGCTATGCGGATGATTTTGTGGTGTGCTTTGAGTATCGGCATGAAGCCGAAGCCTTTGAAAAACGGCTAAAAGAACGACTGGCCAAGTTTGGGCTGGAAGTGGCGGTGGACAAGACCAAGACGCTGCGCTTCGGGCACAATGGCGGGCTGCACAAGTGGCTCAACCGGCGCAGTCAGCGCCAAAGCGTAACCTGGCCAGCATTCAATCGGATGCTGGTCCATTTCCAAGTGCCGAGACCGCGCATTGTGGAGAAGTATAAGATGGGAATGCCTTGCCAGAAGGAACTGAGTATCTACCAACGGTTGCAGGATTTTCGGCGGCCGGGGACAATCCTGATGGCTCATCCGAGAGCGAGTTGGCTTGAAGAGCCCTGTGCGGGAATACCGCCCGCCGGGATCTGTGAGGGGGGCGCCGGGCAACCGGCGTCCCTACCTCGAAAAATCTGCACTCAAAGCAGAAAGTAGAAAGCAGGACCACGGGACTACGGGACCACGGACCAGAGGGAGCACTGCCAAACCTTTCCGGTGCAGCACACCAACGGCGTCAACGCCAACAGTCCGCTCTACCAATTCCGGTCAATGCCATACTTGCTTTGTTGGACCGCGCAGAGCAAAGTGAACTGCGATGAAAACCATTGAGCTGCAATTGCCGAATACGTTGCTGCTCAACCCAGGCGAGTCTTTGGACCGAGGGTGGTTGATCCGCCGAATACGGAATACGCGGAAAACAGATTTCCTCTCGGCTCCCCTTCGGTGTATTCAGCGTGTTCCGCGGTTTCCAGGATAAAAGGAGGGGTCTGACGGACTACGCTTGCGCGACCAGAAGCTGTGTGCCATAGCTGTAATATGACAAGCAATTCTACAGTTACCGTTAGTGAGGCGCAGGCGAACCTGCCCAAGTTGATCCGGCAGGACAGCTTTGCCATCGCCAGGCACGGCAAGGTCGTCGGCGTATTCCTGTCTAAGGACCGGATTGAGGCGTTGGTGGAAAGCATGGAGTTGCTGGCAAACCCGGAATTCAGCAAGGCTTTGCAGGAGCATAAGTCTGGCAAGACCAAGCTTTACGACGCGGCCGAACTCGACGACGAAATGTCCGCATGAATGCCAGGGTCATCGTCGGTCAGCGGATAAAGGATTTTCTGGAAACGCTGGCCCCAGTGCCTCGCCGGAAGCTTTGGCGCGCCCTCAAGGGACTGGCCCAAGACGAGGGCGACCGCAAACAACTGGACGGAAAACTCGCGCCGTATTGGAGGTTGCGCGTGGACCGGATTCGCGTGATTTACGAACCGCGATCGGTGGCGGGCCAGCGGCAGTTGGTGTGTTTCTTCGCGGATCACCGGGCCACGGTCTATGCCGTGCTGGAGCAACTGCTCGCGTCCGGCCTGGTGGCAGAGTTGAGGTCCTGAGCCGTGGCCATGCAGTTGAGAGATTTAGTAGAAATACGCAGAATACTGCACGCCGGCATCTGTGAGGGGGGCGCCGGGTAACCGGCGTCCCTACCTCGTCAAATGGGACTACGGTCTGCGGGCTACTGACTGCGGGACCACGGGACTGCGGACCACGGACCGAGGGTGGTTGATAGTTTGGGCTGTACAGTACAATTTGTGGGCCAAAATGGTCCTTCAGCACGTCCGATCTGCGCTTCCCCAAGGAGACACGATGGCGCGCATCCCCGCTAGCCATGAGAAACGATGAGTTTTTCGCTTTGGACCATGGATTGCAGGGGCATCCGCTAGAGTTGGCCGGGCATCCGGGGTGATCGTTGCTGCAAACATGGCGCTCGTAACGGAGCTTGACCTGATCAGACGAGGTTTCGGGCTTCGTCCATCACCTCGTGCTCGAAAGCGCTGGCGTAGGCATCGAGTGTGTCGCCCTTGAGACGCAGCCTGCGGCCTGTCCGGCGCCAGGCCGATACGGACGTGAAGACTTCACGCAGGATGCTTTTCGCTTCGGGCGCCCTCATACCAAAGCGTCCGGCAACGGCCAGCGCCCCACCAATGCTGGGATCTTCCTGCTCTTCGCTGATGGGCGTTTTGCTCACTCGGACGCGGTCCATCTCGGGCACGGGATTCAGGTCGTAGGCTGGCGAGAGGGACCAGCGCCCGGCCTCGTGCATGAGAAAACCATGATTGCGGAGGTGGTCATCGTAGTTACTGGCCAGAAGCGAAAAGAGGAGTCTCCGCCAGAGTTCGCGGAGGTCGCTCGCAACGTCGTGGCCGAACTGCCGAACGGCGTCGGCCATCAGCGTGTAAGCGCCGGGATCACCTTGGGAGAGACCCAGCAGGCTGGCCCCGGAGAGAAAGGGAATACGGATATTTCCCGCACGGTCAAAGCGGGTGATGACCGACACGCTGTGCCGGCCCACGGGCACCAACCGGTGCTCGACAACGCGAATGCCAGCCTCCGCAGCGAGCGTGAGCGCCAGAACTTCGCCGCTGGCAATGTCCCGGGTATCGTCAGGCTTGGGGAACTTGGCCAGGGCGAGCCGGCCATCCGCCAGGCTGACGGCGGACTTGGGCCGGGCACCGCCAAGAGGCGAGCCGGCCCCGAGGAGGAAGCGCAAGTCTGCCGCCGTGTCGGTCTCGGAGTGAATCGCGTCAGCGGCCCGCAGCAAGGCTTGAAGGCGTATCAGCGGCGGGATCCCTCCCGTGCTGACAGCCAGAAATGGGCTCGTGGCATCGAGGCGGAAACGCAGCGCCCCGAGCCGCGAGGCGTCATCGAGCACCAGCACATAGTCAATGTCCCGATACGGCTTCTGGACGAGCACCTTCTTGCGGACGGCGCGCTCGATAAGGATTCGCCCCCAGCGATCCGGCCCGCAATCCTGGATGACACCAAACAGCGCCGGGCTGTGCTGGACACCGGTTTGCAGCGGTAGCGAGGTGGGATCGATCGGAAACGCGTCAGCACGCTTGAGCCATTCAGGGGCATATTCAAACGCAACAGCCGAACCACGCCCGGTGGCGTGGAGCCGCCCCACGAGCCAAGCCTGCCCATGCCACTCGATGTGGATTTCCCAACTCATCTGCGGACACGCCGAATGCGTTGAGGCAGGCGGCGCTCGTCCAGGCTGAGGGCAAGATCGTCGCTCGCGGGGGCCGCAAGACCGGCCAAACGATCGTGCAATTGCAGCACAAACGCGGCAGTGGCTAACGTCCCCAGCGAAACCGTCGGGTCGCCGCGCTCCAGCCGCCAGAGCGTATCACGGCTGACAAAAAGCCGCCCCGCCATGTCAGCAGTGGAGATGCCGCGCTTGCGCCGGGCGATCGCCAGATCACAACCCAGTGTGCGCAGTGCGCGAGCGGCGGGCAATGGCATGTTTTGTGCAGACGACATGGGTGCATTGTCCGTTATGGCGGACATTATGTCAACTAGTGTCAGCCATACCGGTCGTTATTGCGGTGACGCAACGGAGACCTGGACCGCATTACCCGTCAACCGGTTGGGACGGTGTGGACAGTATCAACTGAAAGAATGACAGGTCCAGCCATTGACCAAATTTGAAACCCGCCTGTCGAATCGTTCCGCAATAAGTGAAGCCGACACTCTCGTGCAGGCGGATACTCGCCAGGTTGCCGGCGTCAATCCCTCCCACGAGGATATGGTAGTTCTGTCCCTGGGCGGCGGCGATGATCTCCTTGAGCAGACTCCTCCCAACTCCCCGACCCCGAAACCGCGCATCGACATAAACTGAGTGCTCAACGGAATACTTGTAAGCCGGCCAGGCGCGGAACATGCCGTAGCTTGCGAATCCCATCAAATCACCCGCCTCGTTCTCAATGCCAATGACGGGATAATGCCCCTTCGACTTAGCGTCGAACCAGGCGGTGACCATTTCAATGGTTCGAGGTTTGTAGTCGTACAGGGCGGCGGAATTGATGATGGCATCGTTAAAAATGGCCAGAATCGCTTCCGCATGGCGCTCGTGGCTGCATTGGACGATTCGCATGGTTTACTTGGGCGCTTCGACTTTCCAGTGCGCTCCACGGGTCAGCCAGTTCCGAAGAAAGGCGGCCATGATGCAGCCCACCAGGGCGTAGCTGCCCAGGACCAGCCACATCGCCGCCGGGCTATGCCAGTAACCGACCTGGTTATGGATCATCGCCTCTTGCAGGGGCACACTGGTGCCGTTGACGATAACATTCTCCGGGCACCAGCGCTGCAGCATGTGGCCCGAGAGAACACTGACCAGCGTTTTAGCCAGGAACCATGGCAGCAACGACAAACCCAGGTAAGTCCCTTCCTGCCCTTTGGGCGCAATTGCAGCGGTGTATTCGTTGAGCTTTGGCGACCAAACGACCTCGCCGACGGTCACGATAATCATGCAAAAGAGCGCCATCAGATAGTGCGCATAAGCAATATTGTCCCCGTAGATTCGCCACGGCAACGCCATGGGAAACAAAGAAAACGCAGACACCATCGCCCCATACACCAACATGTTGAACACCTTAAATTTGTTTGTGATCGGAATGAAAAGAATCAGGCCGATGACGATGCCAATCGGGTTGATCATGTTGAGGGTTCCGATCGCCGCATCCGGGCCAATCGTGCGCAGCCAATACTTCGGCATGAGCAAATACAGATAGGTATAAACGGCGCGCACACCCAGAATCAGCGCGATCAGCGCCAGCAACCGCCAAAGCGCGGGCTCCCGGAATATTTCCCTGACAATTTGCAGCGGATTCTTGCGCTCGACTTTAGCATCCTCCTTCCGCGCTTCCTCCGGCTCATTCGGACTGACAAGCTGATCCTCCCGGCGAACCATAAGGAAGCCAACCACCAGGCAAAGCACGGCCGTCACCACCCCCATGCTGAAGATATGCACGTTGGCCAAATGGAGCTTGAGCCGGACAATGTCTATTGCAGCGCCACCCGCCGCTGCCCCGATGTTCATGAACAGATACCAAAGATTGAAACCGGCGCTGCGGGAACGTTTCGTCGTAAACCGCTGGCAGGAAGCTTGAAATATGGTCTGAATGCCGGCCATGAACGGCGCCATCAGCAAGAACAACGCGCCGGCCAGAAGCCCACGGTGCGGGAGTCCCGGCATCAAACCCACCGCCACCGTTGCCAGTCGCAACACCAGCATCGAAATCATGGAAATCGTCAGGGATTTCCGAATGCCGAGCCAGTCAGTCAACAAACCCGATGTAAACAGCATCAGGGTGGTGACCGAAGTGAAGAGGGCCGTAACGTAACCTGCTTGCTTGTCGTTGAGACCCAAATCCTCAGACAAAAACACCGTCGCAATGGTCAGCATCGCAAAGTAGAACGTGCAATCCAGAAAATTGATGATCTGGATCCCCCAATACTCCTTGCGGGTTTCTTTGAGAACCCCAAAGTCCCGGAAATAGGTTGCGATCATCTGCCCGGCAGATTTGGAGTCGGCGGGTGCGGGTGCGGTTGATTGTGGCATAGTTTCTGATGCTTCCCAGCAATCCAACAGAGAAGCAAGTCTGCCCGTCGTTGCAAGCACAAACCTCAGGGTGGTTTCAAGAAATCGTAGCCGCCGACGGCAGTCGGCGCTAACACTCCGACAATCGAGGAAAAGTGCGCCAAGTGCCGTCGGCGGCTACGATTTTGCAGGTTCTTGAATCCGCCCTGCACAAACCTCGACAGCAAATTTATAATTCACCATCTGTGAGTGCCTGGTCGCTGTTGCTGTTGACCATGAAGCCCAAAGCCATGGCAGGCCGTGCCTTGTCGGCATCCGTCCCCTTCGATTATTTGCGCGGCGAAACCATCGAGAATGTGGTTTCCGAGGGCGGCCGCCCGCACCTGCGGCTCTGGCTTACCAAACGTCCCGGCCGGATGGCGGAGTTTGGGATGTGATCGCAGAGTCAAGGAATTGCATGGCCGGACAACCTCGTGCCGCCCCCCCAACCGAGCCACTTGCGTGAGTCAATTCAAAGCTCGACGCTCGCCCGCTTCAACGGGGCCGCGCTCAATTCAGAACACTAAAGCTGGGGCGAATGATTTGATACCTTGCGGGATTAGAGGCTGACACCTTTTTGAGCGGATAGACCGTCCGATTGGCGAAAGGGCCGCTGGGTGGACGAGTGCGCAACGGAAAAAGCGCCGCAGGAGCGCTGCTTGCTCCTTACAAGCATCTTGCACCCGGCGGCGAGGCAAGCGCGACGAGGCAAAAAGCTCCTTTTGGAGCGGCATGTTTATAGCCACAGATGCCACCGGGTCCGCCAAGCTCCAGCGGAGCGGCATGGGTTCGCGTTGACGGCCCCACCACTGAAGGACTGTGGGATGCAAAATGCCATTCAAGCCGCTCCAAAAGGAGGTGCGCCAAGAGAAGCTTGGCTGCTCTGAGGGTGAAAGTCCCTCAAGACTGATGGAAGCATCAGTGTTCAGAACGAAAGAAATGAATGGAAAGGTCTAACCAACCGCCCAAAACCGAGTGTT
>Ga0194044_10001796_pt1 | contig 10857 bp, 12 predicted proteins | sample JunL4417m_MetaG_FD_155460 | JGI IMG/M metagenome (GOLD analysis project Ga0194044, IMG submission 155460) | Anoxic zone freshwater microbial communities from boreal shield lake in IISD Experimental Lakes Area, Ontario, Canada - Jun2016-L442-17m | ecosystem: Environmental > Aquatic > Freshwater...
GGGTTGCTGTCGTTACCGTGCGGGGCGACGTGGAAACTTGCCTTGAGCGGTGCGAGTGTTACCTGCTCTTGTGCATTGCCGATACCCGTCATCAGCAGCACTGCGGTCATGGCGCCGGTCAGCCATCCCCTTGGTTGGCCTCTCCGAGTGGGCGGTGGATCGCGTCGCGATGAGGTTCGTTGCGTGCTCATTATCCTACGTCGCTGGTTTCATCTTTAGATAACCAACCGTGGTGAAATGCGCGATCCATTGGCCGGTCCAACCCACACCGATGACAATCCCGGTGCCGTCGGTTTGAGCCAGGTTGAAGAATGGCAGCGTCCCATCAGACGAGCGGCCTCCGAGGGAAGACAATGTCGTCGTCGCGCTCGTAACCGTGGCTTGGCGTGGCTGAAAATCCGTGACCAGGACGTGGCTGCCGTCCGCATAATAAAGGGTGGGTTGGCCCGGGATTGCGTTGCTGAGCGTGGTATTGAGCGGCAGGATGCTCTCCAGAATGGGAGTGTCGGCAGAACCGTTATTCTTGCAATAGAGCACCCACTCAACCGCCGGGTAGTTCAGGTACTCCACAACCACGCAGCGCACCTCCAGCTTCGTTGCCGGGTCCGTGTAGGTTAACGTGCGCTCGATGCGGTGCGTGTCGAGGGTTCTCGTGCGAACGGCAACATTCCATCCTCCTAAAAACTCGGCCGATGGGCGACCGCCGTAAATGAAGGAGAACGGTCGTTTTGCGATTCCCCGCCCGAACCAGACATCCATCCACTTGCGGTAGCCGTTCCAATCCGCCGAAGGCTCAAGGGTCTTCCCGACATGGGCATCGAAGGTGCCTGTCAGCAGGCTGGGAAGTTTGTTGGACAAACTGGCATCGGGCGGTTCCATGCTATTCGTGCCAGGGGAAACTGCCACACCTGCGTCGGCTCTGACCGACAGCACCGAATCCGCAGCAGGAGGCGGCGTTTGGGCCAAAGCCACCACGGGGCTAAGCACCACGAAAGTCGTGAGCACCAACGAGAATAGTCGTCTCATTCTCATTACCGTGGTGGCGTGGTGGAATGTCATACGATTGTCAAAACATGATCGCTTCCACCCCGTTCGCTTTCTCTCGTCCGGTTGGCACCCATGCGTGTCTGTGCTCTCCTTCTGCCTGAAGGTTCAGACTCACTTCGTCGCCCGATAGGCAATCCATACCACCTGGGACGATTTGCCCAGTGTCAGGACCAGACCCGTCTCGAGCAAATCCTTTCCGGTCATCCTCGTCCGACCGTCAACGACCGGCAGACCGAGTTCAACCAAAGGTAGCCCCGCATAGCCGGAGAGGATCGGCAGATCGCCAAGCGCGGTCAGGTAGTTCTTCTTGGTGCCTTCGTCGATCAGGGTGCCGGCATAGAAAGTGCCGTCGGCCGGGGCCAGGGAGCCTACATACCCTTTCAGATCATAACGCACCTTTGCTTTGAGACCACGAGGTTTCAAGGTGACCGTCTCTGCTGTGCAGCCCTCTCGCCTGACGATTTGGACGATACCGCGGTTCTTGGCCGGAAGGTGGAACTGATACGCAGTCCATCCCTTGGCCGTGGCCGGATCGCTCAAGACCGAGAATTGGCAGGGGTTCGCATCCTGCTTCAGGATGGACTTCTGGTAGCTTGGCTCCAATCCTGCGCAGGCCTGCATCACTTCGACGAATTCCGACGGAAGCGCGCCGTCCTTCAGAAAGAGATTGTCCTGCCAGACATTCTTGTTCTGGTGTGAGTTGAACAGCAACGGTCCGCCGGCGTTTCGAAAGACGACATTGTTCTCGTACCGCCCACCGTTCATTTGGCCGTCCAGATACAGGCCATGGCATGGGATATCGCTCTTGAACAGTTCAGATTCGCCGCGACGGAAGGGGTTGCAGCGCGTGTCATGGATCAGATTCCCGCGGATAACGGTCTGTCCACCATGTCCGTAGGTGACATACATTCCCGCTCCATCGGACGTCACCTGCATGGTATCGTAAATGTGATTGAACTCGACAGTGTTGTTCCTGGTGAATGCGGGTTGCCCGGGGCAGTCACCCGCCCACTGCATGCCGGAATAGGCTGTGTCGTGGATGAGATTGTGCGCCACGACCGAGTTCTGCGTCATCATCAAGGCGATCCCGACGGCGCCGTAAAAGTCCGTGCCGCAATGATGAATGTGGTTATTGGCGATCCGGTAGCCCTTATAGTCGTCCGGTTGCGGGAGTGGATTCCAGGGTCGTTGTCCGATGGGGTTCTGGCGGATCTCGCTGACGCCGATCCCGCCCGCGCCGATGTCGCTGATCTCGTTGCCTTCGATGATATTGTCGGCGGTGCCTCGACGTAAACACAACCCCATGCCTCCCACGTGGGCGATGCCGCCATCAATGAAATGGCAGGAACGGGCATGCTCGAATTCCACGGCGGCGTCGAGAAATCCGTGCTCGAGGCGATCCTTGGGACCGGTGTCGATGGTGCAGCAGAATAGCCCCATATAACCCCATTCCGGCGGTGCCCACTCGAGATGCTCGACGCGGATTCCGCTGAAAATGAGGTTGCGGACAGGTTGCTCGCGTGTGCCGATCACCGCCAGGAGTGTCTTTTGCACCACCGGCGCCACCACCTCCGCCTTCACCATATCCTCGCCGGGGCGTGGCCAGTAAGAAAGAACGCCCGAAGATCGATCCAAGTACCACTCGCCCGGTTGATCCAGCATCTCCAGTGCGTTCTCAAGGTAACAGGCTTTCCAACGAGGATCAGGAAAGCTAAGATACCAATCGAATTCATGGGTCTTGGAGTTCCATCGATGTGGCGGGGCCAGGGTAAAGGTCTGGTCCTTCTCATCGACCGTGCCCAGCCGTTTTCGCCCCATGTCGTTGTTGCAGAGATAGACCAGTTCGACGTCGCCGGGATTGTTGTAAGCCTTGATCTGGAACGGTTGCTTATACCCGCCCAGTCTTACAGCAATCGGCTTGTCTTCTTCCTCGGCCTTGGCTGTGGACGACACCATCTTGCACCAAGGTTCCGCGCTATCCGCATTCGGCGTGCGCGCGCGGATGGCGCGGTTGCCGTTGATGAAGAGTTGTCGGAAATACCACTTGTCCGCCTGGATCTCAGGTATCTGGGTTATCCAGATTTTCCCGGTGCCCTTCTTCCAGCCGGTGATGCGCCGCCCGCCGCTGAGCACAACGTTTTCCCGTGAATACGCGCGGTAGGTGATCGAGTGCTGCTCGGTGCCGGAATCCTCGGGACCAAACGTGAGCGTCCGGGTTTGCGGATACACGCCGCCGCGGATCATCACCAGGATGTCCTTGGTCAATCCCGCGCGAACCTGCTGCCGCACCGCATCACGCGCCCTCGTAACCGTCGCAAACGGCGCGGCAGCAGTGCCCGGGTTGCTATCCTTGCCGTGCGGGGCCACATAAAAATCCGCCGCAGAAACCGAAACCGCCTGCCAGACGATGGAAAAAGCCAAAAAGGAAAACAGAGCAAAATCCCGATGAAGCACGGTCATCGAAGTGCGCCGCAGTGCGGCCCCATCCAGTCGGTTGGTTTCAGTAGTCATTGTATCATAGCGCGGAAATTCCGGTCCGCCGTGGCGCGCGAACGCGTCCTGGCGCAGGCCGGCAGTCAAGGCCGATAGTCAAACGGCTCCCCGTGGCGCAGCAAGTGGTAGCGCTCGCCCATGCCATGCAATTTGAGATTGGTCCGCAGCAACTGCGGCGGCAGACAATTGTCGCGGAAAAGGTCGTGGTGGCAAGGGATGACCAGTTTGACCCCCAGCCGTTTGGCCAGCAGCGCTGCCTCGGCCGGGCCGAGGTTTCGAAACGCCCCGTTGATCACCGCCACCAGCACGTCCGGCTTATGCGGTTCCATCGCAATCGCCAGCACTTCCTCGTAGGCCGTGTCGCCAGTAAAATAGACCTTCGGTCCGTCCTGGACAGTAACAAGGTAGCCGATATGCGTCAGGTCATCGCCACCGAAGGGGATTGCGAAGGTGCCGCGCAGGCGCAAATCACCTAACTCAATCTCCTTATTGGGCCAAACCATCGTCGTTTCTCCTGCCGGAATTCCCAGAGAATGGAGCTTTTCGCAGGTTTCGGCAGGCCCAAACCATGGACCTCGCCCCCCAGCCTTCCGGTAGGCCGCGATGGTTTCCGGATCGAGGTGGTCCTGGTGAGTGTGCGTCAACAAATAGGCATCGACGCCGGCAAGGTCCGCCCCCGCCAGCGCGGGCGGCACCTGGCGATCCATATCAAAGCCGTGTTCGTCACCGATGGCCTTGCATGAGTTGCTCAAATAAGGGTCCAAGACGGCCAACTTGCCGGCGGGGCTTCTAAAGATAAAACCTGCCTGCCCCAACCACCACAAGGTGATGGACCCGGGCGGAGTGGGATGCGCTTTCAGCGCTTTCATCGTCAGTGCATTCATATAATCGATTCGGCTTAAAACTCCCGAATGTAGCCCGCCAACCAGCCGCCATCGACGGGAATAATCGCGCCGTTGACATAAGAACTCTCCGGCGCCACCAGGAAAAGCACCATGTGCGCAATCTCTTCAACCCGACCCGGGCGACCCAGGGGTATATGGGCGAGCATTGACTGGACCCGATCACTGAATTTGCCGTCGGGTCCATAGAACAGTTGCTTCGTCCCCTCTGTCAGAATCGAGCCGGGAGCAACGCAATTGACCAGCACACCTTGGCTCCCCAATTCCAGCGCCATCGCCCGCGTCAGATTGATCACCCCTGCCTTGGCGGCCACGAACGGGCTCTGCAGTCGGGCCGGAACCAAGCCCAGCACGGAAGCGATATTAATAATACGTCCGGACTTCTGTGCAATCATCTGTCTGGCAGCGGCCCGGCTCACAAAGAACAGGCCATTGAGGTCCACCTTGATAATTCGCTCCCACTCCTCCGTCGGGAACTGGTCGATGTTGACCCGGTGCGCGGCAGTATTAACTCCGGCATTATTAACCAAAATGTCCAGGTGGCCAGAATCCTGCACGATGTGGTCGATCCCCGCTTGGACTTCCGTCTCATTCGTGACATCCATGCGCAAGGGCACGCCGCCAGCCGACGCTTTGGCCGCAACTGTCGCGGCGGCAAAGTCCACATCCGCATAAAACACCCGGGCGCCGTTGACAGCCAGAGTATCAGCAATAGCCTGGCCAATCCCCCGCGCCGCGCCTGTCACCAGCGCCGTTTTCCCTTCGATCTGGACCTTCATCATCTCCCAGCGGTACCATATATTCCTGCGAGCAGCATCTCTTTTTTGATGGATTCCAGGTGCTTTTCCGCAAGGGCACCGATCGACTGATGGCGGTCTGCCGCCAAAAACTCACCACCGCTCCGATAGTCGGCGCGTTGTGTCGCATTCCGGCCCTATTTCCGCTTCACATTGTCCACCGACATGTAAAGCATGCCACCCTCTCCGCCGCCGGCGCTCCCGCGCCAAACGCGCAAAAGTATTTGATCGCCCTTCGCTTGTTCGCTCAGCGCCACCGCGTCTTTGGCGTCGCGAACCGCTTGCCGATTGATCGCGACGATCACATCTCCCGGCCTCAAACCGGCCTCGGCGGAGTTGGAACTCGGTTGCACACTCGAGACCACCGCCCCCTGAAGATCTTTTGGGATGCCGGACTGACGCCGCGCGCGCGCATCCAAATCATCCAGATTCGTCACCTCGACCCCATCCAATGCGTCCATGTCCGACGGAGCGCGCTCGCCTGGTTGAACGCGCTCGCCTCGCGCCAGCAACTCTTCAGGCATCGTTCCAAGGGTGACTGTGATCGTCTTCTCCTTACCGTCGCGCAGAACTTTCAACGTCACTTTTGTGTCGGGCGCGGTCTGTGAAACCAGCAAGCGAAACTGCCTCATGTCGCCGACCTTCTTGCTGCTGAATTCCGTCACGAAATCCCCGTCCTTCAGCCCGGCTTTGGCCGCCGGGGAAACTGGCTGGACGCTGGTTACCAGGGCGCCGCTGCGGTTCGGCAGGTTGAATTGCTTCGCCAACTCGGGTGTGATTTCCGGCTGCAACGATAGCCCCAGGTATCCCCGTGTAACCTTGCCTTCCTTGATCAGGCGATCCATCACGTAGCGGGCCATGTTGAGGGGGACCGCGAAGCCCACCCCTTGCGACCCGCCGCTGCGGCTGAAAATCGCGGTGTTGATGCCCACCAACCGGCCTTCGGCATCCACCAGCGCCCCACCGGAATTGCCGGGGTTTATTGCCGCATCGGTCTGGATGAAATTCTCGTAGTTGTTAATGCCAAGCCCGCCTCGAGCGAGTCCGCTGACGATTCCCATCGTTACGGTCTGGCCGACCGCAAACGGATTGCCCACCGCCAACACCACGTCGCCCACCTCCAGCTTATCACTGTCAGCAATGGTTATGGCGGGCAAATTCTTTCCCTCCACCTTCAGCACCGCCGTATCCGTTGCGGGGTCCGTTCCAACGACTCGGGCGTCGAATTCCTTTTCCCCGGATGGCAACGCAACCTTTACCTTGTCGGCACCGTCAACCACGTGGTTCGCCGTGAGAATGTAGCCGTCGGGCGAAACGATCACCCCGGAGCCAAGACCCTTTTCCTGGCGTGTGCGCGGCCGGCCCTGGTCACCGGAATCTTCCCCAAAGAACCGACGCCACATTGGATCGCTGAAAAGCGGATTGCCGCGTTCGCGAATCGTCACGGTAGATGTAATCGTCACCACGCTGGGCACCACTTTCTTGATGACTGCTGCAAAGCTCGTTGCAGCCTTGACTTCTCGCCTTAAGGGCGATTCCTCAACCGTAAGCTTGGGCGGTGGGTTTGTCCCCGTCGCCGCCACCGCAGACTCGCCCCAAAGGCCAAACTGAAGGGCCATCAATGTCATCAAGCCAGACAGGGCAGTGGAATGCACAGCGATCAGAGGTTTTGAATTCATGTCATTTTAGTTCTTGGCCATTCTGGATTACGGCACCGACGATACTTTCTCGTAACACGTGCCCTTTCGAGCCTTTCGGGCTTCCATCCGTTCAAAACTCACCCCGCCAGGCCCGTTTGTCAAAGAAGGAACTCCATTCAGGGGCGTATCTGGGCAATACCACCATCGCCGTGTTCTGGAGGAACGGAGCCCAGCTTTGAGTTGACGCAAACACTTCAGAGCGTCCTGGCGGCCTTGTTGAGCGCAAGCAGAGTCCGGGATGGGGCAGGGTGGGGGCTTCGGCTTAGCAGTTGATCGCAAGCGCACGTGGCTAATCTGCCCGACATTCTTGTCCGCCTCCGTTCCCGCGCTGGCGCGAGAACCGAACAGGAGCGCGGACATTTTTGTCCGCCTCCGTCCGAACGGCCGCATGGAGCGCGGACATTCTTGTCCGCCTCCGTGCGAACGGCCGCATGGAGCGCGGACATTTCTGTCCGCCTCCGTGCGAACGGCCGCATGGAGCGCGGACATTTCTGTCCGCCTCCGTCCGAACGGCCGCATGGAGCGCGGACATTTCTGTCCGCCTCCGTGCGCGCGCCGGCGTGGGAAGCGGACAACAATGTCCAATGCCGTTAGCATTTGATCCCAGAGAAAACCCGAGAAACCGGTCCAAGCCTTTGTCCCGTAGGGATGAGGAGGGTCAAATCCTAGCGGCATTGGACAAAATGTCCGCGCTCCGGGGGAGCACTGCATCACGCTGGGCGACTACGCGGCACACCGTAACGGGCGCATCGAGCAGGGCGAGATGCCCGAGATTCTCAAGCAGGTGCTCGAAGCGGTGGCTTATGCGCATGAACAAGGGGTGGTGCATCGGCATCAGGTCGTGGGTCTTCTCCAAAAACCAGCCGGCGTGGATCAACTCCGCTTTGAAGACTTTCTCCAGCACTTCCGCGAGCTTGCTCCGGCACAAGTGATAAGCCAGTTCCCGCGCCGCAAGGTCGCGGATGCCTTCCAAGTCAGATTCGGCGAGATACAGCCATCCGCTGGATTATTGCTGTCAGTCTTCCTGTGCAATAGGCACTCCCTCCTTTAATACGGTCAGAAAGAAATGGTCGCCAATGGTCTGCTTCTCCTTCAGCCGATGCGGCGTAATGGGCAGCAAGGTAAAGGAAAGCCCCGGACGCAAGGGCCAGAGCGCACTGCACCTGTCGCACTCGGTCCATCGCCAACAGGCATTGGGCCAGGGTGTCGCGCCGCCCCTGCAAGGACGACGGCAGGCGATCCAGCAGCAGTTTCATTGCAGTAAAAATACGGCCCCTGATAGGGCTTGGCAAGCGCACGATGACTGACGCGGAAGCGGTGGCTTGCCTGGAGCGGAAGCGACGTTCCCTCGCGCTGCGCCGCGCCAAGCCCTACCTTGAAAGTCGTCCTTAATAGTTGCGTCCTCAAGCTCGCCACGTTACCCAACTCAGTCAACCCGGCGGCTTTGATTGTGGAGCTTTGCCTGGCTGTACCCCGTTCTGTCGCCTCATGACCAGCAATTCTGCCCATGAACCTGTCAGTTCTGCCATATTTCCGCATTCCACGGCTCCAGGCGAATGAGATTCTGAGCCGCATTGAGCGCGCCGTCTCCCAATGGCGTCAAACAGGATTGGCTCTTGGCATGACGAACCAAGAATTGGATCAATTCGCTGACGCCTTTGAGCACCCCGAACGTGAAGCCGCACGACAAGCAGCACCCACACCTGAACAGCCACAGAATTGAACCACGGATAAGACCTGATAAACACGGATGAAAACACTCTTTGCGAGGCTCACCCTCCGGGTGAATCATGTCGGCGGCAAGAAACTCTGTGAATCAGTCTCCATCCGTGTCCATCCGTGGTTGAACTGCTTTTTCCAGGATAAACTACTTCTGCCGGGTTAAGTTGGACTGGCGCCGGGGATGCCTACGCTACAGGGCTCGATTGGCTCCCATGGCGTTGCCCTGGGCTGGTATGAAGCAGGCCTTTGGCCTGAGAGCCGTGCGAAGAACAACAGTCCCTGCTTGAGTGCGGACACCATCGCTGCCGCTCCCCCAGCGAGTCTTCTTTCTAGCAGCCGAGCCAAGGCGCGATGCCTGATCCCTTTTGTCAGCGTCGCGGTCTTTTGGATCAAAAAGTGCTTCAACCCACGCCGGGCCACTTTGAGCGGCTTTTTTGATGCCATGACCGCCAAAGAGTCTCAAAAGGCATTCTCCCTCGTAACCGTTCGGTATTCCAAGGCATTGTCGCATTCGTGAATCAGCCATAGTCCGAGATCTCTTCGCGCACTTCGGGCTTGACCGCACCGGGTTGGAGGCGCAGGTTTCCCATGTCGCGGCGTTTGCCCGATGAAACTAAAACAAAGTTATGAAGACAAGAGTTGAACCAACAAGTCAGAACCCCCTTAGCCATCATTCGAGCGCATCAATGCGGCGACTGGGGCCGCCGCTCGCCGCCTTCGGGCGCTGGCTGGCGTTGGCGCTGGTGGCGGGGTTTACCCTCGCCGCGCAGGCGCAAACCACGGCCACCGCCACGGCCATAGTCAGCTACGGCTTTGTGGTGGCCTATACGGTCACGGCTGGCGGGTCGGGGTACACCGAACCACCGGTGGTGACGGTGCTGGGCGGAGGCGGCACGGGCGCAACGGCGGTGGCGTTGGTGGCCAACGGCGTGGTGACGCAGATCAACCCCGTGACTACCGGCAGTGGTTACACCAGCCCGCCGGACGTCGTCATCTCCGCCCCGCCGATAGATCCAACGGTGTTGGCCATTCAAATGATTCCGCTGCTGACGATCCACGGGTTGCCGGGAGACACCAACCAGATCGAGACGGCGACCTCGCTGGGGGCCGGGGCGGTGTGGGTTCCGCTGACGACCGTGGTGCTGACCAGCACCGTGTTGGAATGGTATGACCGCATTTCGCCGCCGGGGTCGCATGGCTTCTACCGGGCGGTGCTGCTGGGGCCGGGCCCCCGGCCGACGCCGGGGCTGCGGTTTGTGTGGCTGCCGGCGGGGCAGTTTGTGATGGGCAGCCCGACGAACGAGGTGGACTGGCAGGTCAATGAAGGCCCGCAGACGCGGGTGACGTTAACGCGGGGCTTGTTCCTGGGGCGATATGAGGTGACGCAGGGGGAATATTTGTCCGTGATCGGGAGCAATCCGAGTTCCTTGACTGGTGACACGAATCGGCCGGTGGAGATGGTGAGTTGGAATGACGCCACGAATTATTGCGCGAAGTTGACGGCGCGGGAGCGGTTGGCGGGGCGGTTGCCGGCGGGGTGGGCATATCGGTTGCCGACCGAGGCGGAGTGGGAATACGCGAGCCGGGCGGGTTCGACGAATCGGTTCAGCTACGGAGATGATCCGGGCTACACGCAACTTGGCAACTATGCCTGGTATGATCCGAATAGTGGGGGCACGACCCACGCGGCGGGTGGGAAGCTGCCGAACCGCTGGGGTTTGTATGATATGAGTGGGAACGTGTGGGAGTGGTGTTCCGACTGGTATGGCAATTACCCCGGCGGCAGCGTGACTGATCCCCAAGGCTCGGGTTCGGGCTCGCTCCGCGTGTTCCGCGGCGGCGGTTGGAGCAGCTTCGGCAGGTTCTGCCGGTCAGCGTACCGCTACGGCGACTACCCGTCCGACTGGCACGACTACGTTGGGTTCCGGGTTGTGCTGGCCCCAGGTCAGCCATGAATAGAGAGGCGGAGCTGCCCGGAGCAGTCGAGGCGAAGCGAGCGGAGCGAGAGAAGCCTGACTGCGGAGGGGCAGCGGAGGTGCGTTGGGCATGGTGATGAGCTAGAGGGCGAAAGACCCTTGTGGGGCCTTCGGGAGGCAACCACGAGTCAAAGGCAACTGCATGAGCCGCGAGGCCGTGTGGGGAGGAAGCCGGAAGACGAACCGAAGTCCTGAACGAAAGTGAAGCCTCGTAAGGCAG
>Ga0194044_10001797_pt1 | contig 10855 bp, 11 predicted proteins | sample JunL4417m_MetaG_FD_155460 | JGI IMG/M metagenome (GOLD analysis project Ga0194044, IMG submission 155460) | Anoxic zone freshwater microbial communities from boreal shield lake in IISD Experimental Lakes Area, Ontario, Canada - Jun2016-L442-17m | ecosystem: Environmental > Aquatic > Freshwater...
CAATAGTTAATATGAACTAATTTGTGAAAATAAAAAGAAATCAGGCCGTCCCATTGGGACGACCTGTGTAAACGAACTACTTCTTCTTTTTGGATCTCTCTTGGAGCTCCTTTATCTTTTCTGGAGGAATCTTGCTCTCCAAGAAGGGCTTCAGGACCAAGCTCCATGCTTGGCCGCCCGAACGCTCCATATGAGGAGTTTTCGGCCCGCCACTAAACAGCGTGAATCCCCAGCTGACAAACAGCGCGGCCGCGGTTTCCCACGATTGCTCTTTGCGCGTGCTATCAGACAGGATGTCAGTAGCGCGGACAACAACCTCTTTGCGGTTGACGTCGACAATTAGCGCATTGATGGTGCAATAGGCCTTGGTTTTTGGTCCAAGACCAACCCACTTTGTCTTGATCTCCCATTGAGTGATGCCCACAATGACAAAGTCAGCGTCAAGTGCTTGTCCAAAACGAAGGAGCTCTAGCGGGTCAGGAAGGGTCTTAGGACTCTTTGATCCTTCGTGCCTATTCCATTCAGCCGCCGCTACGTTCTCGTCAACTATCTCAAGATTTGCTAAGTGGAGCATGTCCACGATGGCAGTCTTGGTCGTTGATAACGCCGTCTTGTTGTCGCAAGTTTTGTAGTCGCTCCCCTTATCCTTCTCGAGGAAGGTCATAGGGACGATTACTACCTTGCGGACCGGCTCTGTTATCATAGGTGCCGCTGTACCACCGGACTCATCAATGGGTTCTGCTGCCCACATAGCGGTCGGGACCAGAAGAATTGCTAGAATTAGCCAATGCATTAGCTTTTTCAAAACTCTACCTCCAATTCAATATTGAAATGTGCTTGGTATATTATAAAGGATGAGCTGGTATAAATCAAGGGTTTTCTATATTGTCATTGCGAGCCAAAGGTGCGGCAATCTATTAAACAGATTGCTTCGTCATTTCATTCCTCGCAATGACGACGCAACCGTTTGACACAACTCAAGTTTCGTTACATAGTAGTAAGTGGAGGAGAATTTAAAAAGTGCAAGGAACGCCAAGTTGGGATTTGTTTTTGATAATCTTTTTCATTGTTAGCACGGGCTATGGGTTTGTGCTTCAAAGGGATAAGGTAATAGTCACTCTGCTATCTATATATGCAGGCGTAGTTATCGCCAATATTCTTGGTGATCCTATGAAATTGTTTTTCCAAGGGGACAAAACAGTCGCCAATCAGATATTTATCAAAGCCAATATGAGCCCTTTTACCATTCAGGCAATGCTGTTCGCTGTAACTACTGTTTTGGTTTCTGCCAGATCTGGTATTGGTAGCCGAAGTAGTAAGGGGGCACTATCTACATTTGAGTTGGCATTGTTCAGCTTCTTAAACTCTACCTTGATACTTGCCGCCGTTTTCTCATTTATGACCCCAGAAATGAGGGGTAATTTTATACAAACATCCAAAATCGCCCGTATGATTATCGAAAACCAATCTTGGTGGTTTATAGCGCCGATAATCGCTCTTATTGCTACTGGCGGTATGGGCAAATCCCGATCGTCTTCTGATTACTAAAAAACTCGGGGTATAAAAAAACAGGCGGCCGTCGTGACCGCCCGAATTTAGAGCTGAAACAGTATCCGAGGAAGGGTGCCTGACGGGATGGAGGTAACAAAACTACAAATCTTAATTTTAGGATATATTTATTCATAAGATTTGATATGGATAAAGTTACGAAAAAGCCCCGCGTTGTAAAACGCGGGGCTTTGGACATCATATATTAGTTGGGAGTTAATCCGCCAGGGGCGGGGTAGGGTGGTTTTGTGCCCGGGGGTAACCAAGACGGTGGTGGAGCGGGAGTGGTACAGGTAACCCCTTTACATGCCGTCCCGTCCATATAGAGGGGATAGATGCCCACAAGGAACTCTTTGTGGTTCAAGTACGGATAACCATTACCGCAATATGTCCCATCAGCGTTTACGCAACTATATTCACGATACTCTAGGGCAACAATATTCATTGCTGTGCACTCTCCGCAACGGTAGTTGTTTTTTGGGTTTAAGAACCAAAAGTACCCGCACGGCCAGCCGTTTGGGCAACCTGCATATTTGGTCATACATTTCCTAGTATATAAGTAGTAGCTTTTGCCTTGTACAACCCAAGTACATTGTTCGCCATTATATACATAGCCACAGCGGGAGCCGTTCTCGGGCGCATTCGGTATGCCAAGTACGCTTTTGGGTATACAGTACTCCGAATAAGCAGAACATATAAGGAGTACGGATACTAATAATATCCAGTAGAGTTTCTTCATTTTGCTTCTCCATTTTGAGCGAAGTTGAACTTCATTGGGCGTTCCATATAATCCACTTTTATCTGAGATGGATCTTTGACGTTGATCGTGATACACAGCCTAGTAGGTAGCATCAAACCATCGGCCGGCACAGCGCCCATATTGCCGAGGATAGCTTTTACACTTTCTGGTTTGGCGTGTAGCGAGTCGGTGCATTCAGCAATAGTTACTCGTGTATCGTTTGGGTCTGAGTTGAATTTCTGAAAGGGAAAGTTGTAGCTCATCCTTCTAAGAGGACAAATCACTTCAAGTTTATCCCTACCAGTCCTAAGTGATTTAGCAAATAAGCTGATAGCCTTGTTGTCTTCTTTGGTAGTAGTTTGACGATCGTCGTATTGAACTGGTATATGCCAATCATTATCGGCCATATAGAAGTTCAAAGCCATACCTATCTGATGCAGGTTGGCAGTACATTGGGTCTTTTTTGCGCGGCCTTTAACAATTCCCATAACCGGGAACATAATCGCCGCCAATATCAAGATGATCGCGATAACGATGAGCACCTCAATTAGGGTGAAGCCCTTTAGCTTTCTCATTTCAAACCTCCTGATCCCGTGCATGGGCACGCTTTAGCCGAAGCATAGTAGTCGGGGTTGCTAGCCTGTGCCCGAAGCTTGATCTCATGATTGAAAGTCATAAGGCCAAAAAGGGCTCCAGCAGCAACCAAGAGGGTTGTGGTATAACCAAACCGCTTCCACAGACGAATGTCACTAAAAGTCATAAGCTCTATTGTGACCATCAACGCGAGACCGGCATAGTTGAACAGACAGAAAGGGCATATTAGCTCTTGCGCTATTGAATAGGCCAATGGCCATAGACAAGCCAAGAATCCGGATATTGGCAGAATAACTCGCCATCTCTTGTCTTTTGTCGCCAAGATTGTGACATAAAATGCCGCACCTATAAAAGCGACCGTCCTTTTGTCTGTTGAGATTTCTGCTATCAGCAAAGCATTCATTAATAGCAGTAGCGGTAGCCAATTTCTCTTGAACCATTTTCTTACTTTCACTGTAGATTCCTCCTTTTACTCAGCAACTTGTCCGAAGTTAGTGATGACCAGATTAAAATCAAAGTCATCTACGATCCCGTCACCATTGCAATCTCCGATTAAGCCTGTAGCGCCAAAGTTCGTGATGACCAGATTAAAATCAAAGTCATCAACAACCCAATCGCCATTGCAGTCACCGGTAAGAGCGATCCGGTTTTGGTAAGTAAAGTAAGTGGAGTTTGTTGTGACGCAGGCATATTCCCCGTTCGGTGATATGTCTGCATAGGAGGCGTCGTATTGATACTCAACCTTACCGGTCTTACTATAAGACCAGACCTCATAACCGTAACTACCATATGTTATGAACATAAACAGATAGGGACTATATGGTGTTGCCCTGATCGAGCAATACATGTCGTCCGAGTAAAGCAATCGGCCATTTGAATCCCAAATGCCTCTAATTGGTAGAAAGGGATCAAAAACACCGTTTGTACCGGTATAGACATAATAGCCTCCACCCAAGTGTTCTGGATAACCGCAGTCCTCTAGGCTAGTGAAGGTCTTAAGAGACTTCGAAGTCCCATTGCTTACCGTGAACTCGACGAGCGATAAGCCTACCATCAACATTAATCTATTGTCGTCTAACCAGGTGATCTGACTATGGAAAGTACAGCCAGGTAGGACATCGCTAGCGAGTGTCCCGGCAAGTACATCGCCAAGGACCTGAACAACGCTCAATCGATAGATCCCGTCAGATCCCTTCTTAAGGAACGCTAATTTAGACCCATCTGGTGACCATCTAGGACGGACACCATCAACAGTAAAGCAAGGGTCAATATTGCGGTAGTTGTATACAGTTATCGGGCTCCTTTCATATGAGTAAATGTTTTCTACTGCAATCCGGCCGTCATTAGTCGTTGTGGGATTCACCCCACTGTTAAGGAATAAGAGTGGTACATTAGGTACCGCAAACACAGAGGCGGTAAAAACCGCCATTAGTAGGATAACAGATAGCTTCTTCATCTTCTTCTCCTTGAGATATTTTTCTGGAAGCGAATGCTCACTATTGGTTAATTGCCGGTATCGCCGAAGTTGCTTATGACCAGAAGAAAATCTAAGTCATCAACGACCCCGTCACCGTTGCAGTCACCAATCGAGCTGATATTACCAAAATTACCTATGACTAGAAGAAAATCTATGTCATCAACAATAAAATCGCCATTGCAGTCACCTGCCATAGCAATTCGATTGAGATAGGTGCCTTGAGGTAGTGATAGTGTGCTAGCGCAGGCATACTCGCCGTTAGGCGAGAAGTCGACGTCACTATTAATACCGTCTAGGAGGTCGATAAGCCCCAGCTTGCTATACGACCATACTTGGTTGTAATTGTCTATGAATATGAAGCGGTAGGGGCTATTTGGCATCGCTCTAATCTTATGGATAAGCCCATAATCTAAATAATAGAGCCTATTACCGTCTTGGTCCCAAATCGCATCCTTGTACTCGCCAGGTACTAACACTCCGTTAGCGCCTGAATAGACATATTGTCCTTGGCCTAGGTACTCTGGGTTAGTGCAGTCCCTAATGTCGTTAAATGTCTTTAGTACCTCCTTAACACCTGTGTTAATGTTGTATCTGACTAGTGACTTGTAGGTAACTAACATTATTGTGTCATTACTGACCCATGTTAGCTGACCAAAGCGACTGCCATTATTCAGATTTGTGTCGAATAACGTCTCGCCTAGTATATTTCCATATACTCTAACGACCTTCAGCCCATAAACATTAGAGCTGTCATTAGTACGGTAAGCCAGCTTGGAGCCGTCCGGCGACCATCTGGGCTCATTACCTGACAACGTGAAGCATGGCTCTGTTTGTCGGTAGTTATATACATATATCGTTGGACAACCGGTAGGGCTCGAGAAAGGGTTCCCAACCACCGCAACTCTGCCATCATTAGTGGTTGTTGGGTTGACTTGATCTCGGAAAAACCCAAGAGGTTCTCCAGGTGCAGCCAGAACGATGGCAGCCATTGCCGCCATAACTAGGATTGCTACTAATTTCTTCATCTTCTTCTCCTTGAGATATTTTTCTGGAAGCGAATGATCACTATTGGTTAATTGCCGGTATCTCCGAAGTTGACAATGACTTTACAAAAGTCTAAGTCATCGACCACTCCGTCACCTGTGCAGTCACCTGCCTGGACTTGACTGCCGAAGTTGACAATGACTAAAATAAAGTCGAAGTCGTCGACAATATTGTCATTGTTGCAGTCACCTGCATTGAGTACGAAGTTAGCTGTTGCCCAGCCCGGCGTGACGCCGTTAAGGGTCTTGCTGAGATGGGTGGCTGCTTTAACTTTCACAGAATGGGATCCGCCTGTCGGAAGGCTAATGGTGAAAGTGCCAGTGTTGCCACTTCCAACAAGAGGCGTAGAAACTGCCGAGGTGCCATCTATAGAGACCTGCACATTCGGCAAACTTGCGCCTACCCATCCATCTAGCGTTACTGTTCCAGTAAAGAGTGTATCAGCCGCAGAAACGGTGTCTATCTCAACCGCTGGAGCTATCCCATATAAAATACTACTGGGAGTAAACTCTTCATTGGTCAAGATTCCGTCTCCATTGTCGTCTTCGTAAAAATCGTCATCAAGTACACCACCTACTGTTCCGGTGTACATGGCGACTTCTACATTGTCGTTGGCACCAACGAAATTTGTCTCGATTCCAAAGTAACTAGTCGGAATGACTATATTCGAGTTCAGAATGTTGCCTGTTGTGACGAGTTGCGCGTCAGCACTAGCTTGAATGGTGATAGGAATATCGACATTGCCGATTAATCCATCACCAACAGGGGCTCCGTCTGGGCTAGTATTCTTTATTCCGTAGAACGTGACACGTAAAGTGCCTGTCCAGCCGTTTTCACAGAAAACGATAGTCTTGACCTCGGTTATCCTTTGGGGCTGGAAAGGATCGCACGTCCACCATGTTAGGCAGTCGTTTAGACCCGAGCCGTAGTTCCCCAAACGTCCTTGATAAGTACCAGCATTGCTTATCGTTAAGCCAAATGCCGATGCCATAAGCGCCAGTAAACTGGCTGCTATCAGAATCCGTTTCATTTTTCTCCTCCTCAAGAGTTCAGATTTGGATATCTTTCTTCCTTATTGTTAAGCTTCGTTAAGTCAATTCTTTGGGCATATTTAGGTAACAAAAAAATCCAGCCGAAGCTGGTATTTTCCCTTACTTCTGCAACCCAGCCACCTTGCTTTCGGTAAGGCCCGTGGCTTTGCGTCCCGTCATCACTGACGGTTTGCCCATCAAATTGTTAATTCCCCAAAATACTACTCTTTTGTAGAAATATTGTCAATAGGTTTGAGGCATATGTTGTACACGCAAAACCCCCTGCCGTTTGGTAGGGGGTAATGAAACCCCCCGCCGTATGGTGGGGGGTGGTTTGTCGTGTGACAAAAGAATAACTATCTACTTGGTACGAGACATCGTACCGTTTGTTGGTGTTGAGGTCCTAGCAGCTCTGGTCTTGGCCGGCTCAGGGAAATTACCGTTAGCCGATAGGCTCAAGTTGTAACTTGACGTAAAATTCTTACCAGCGCCGTCCTGAAACCTGAGGTTATGAACGACGGTTTTGGCTAGATTGTACGAGTTGGTCGCATCTATTGAATTCCTTTCCCGATCGTAGCAATTGTGAAGGTATAAGGTGGTGCTGGATCCTGGGCTTATCACTTGTCCCCAATAACTATATCCAATAGGGAAAAAGTCATCGGAGTTAATGGAATCCGAGTACCACTGTGTCCCATTCCAATCGCCAAATCGGGCATATTCTTCAAAGGACAAATCCCGGCAAACGATTGCCTGTGTACTGTAGTTGTGGATCGTTAATGTGTAGACCCATCCGGTGTAATCTTGAGTTACATAACCATCAAGCTCGATTATAACATTGCCCGATGCAGCGTTCCTAAGAAGACCGATTAGGGTGTTGATGCCAGCTTCAGTCTTGACGAGGTCGCTGTGGCCGGAGCTAACAATACTTCTTTCCACCACTCCTAAGGTGAATGACTCGATCGGTAAATTAGGACAAACAGCACTATTAGGCCCGACGACCGTGTCGTGATCGCCACCTATAAAGAAGTAATTAACATTTCCTGCCCGTGAGGGTGTTTGGTTAAGTTGAGACAGAAATGTGTTGTTCGGATTTAGTTCGGCCAATGCCGGCGTATCAAACGCCGCCACCCCAAAAGGTGAGTTTGTGCCACTTTCAGGCCTATTGAGGTAGTCACTCCACAAAACGCGGAGCAAATCCTCAGTTTTAGCAAGAAAAGAGCCTTGATTGGCGCCGCATACTGAGATGAAGTTTTTGACCGGCTTGGTTTTTCCAAGCTTCTCAAGGGTGTATCTGGCGATTAGCGCTCCTCGGGAGTGAGCTAAAATGTCTACGGACTTTTCCTGACTGATGCCGTCAAGGATAGTCCCTAGATATTCGGCGACGGGTTGGGCGTTAACACGCCAGTCATAGGTTATCCCGTATACGTTCTTATATTTCCCAGCTGCCACCAGTTTTTGGGCGAGAAGCCGCATTGACTCGGCGGTGTCATTGAAGCCATGAACAACTATCAATGATCCAGTGCCCAATTGGCCGGTACCTGCCAAAAGAACAATCCCCTGTGTTTCGACTAAATCGACGATAGTCAGCTCTGCCACAACATAGTTATAGGCATTTGCTGTACCGAGCAAGCCCTTGTCGATTAAGCCTTCCAGCTCATCGATAGTTGAGGTAGCCTTCATTTCGACACATTGCCATCCTATCTTGGCTGCTTCCCAGGCAAGGATAGTCACCACCTTACCGACACCCCTCGAACGAGTGACTTTGACTCTAACGGTCAAATCAGCTTGAGGAGCAACGCTGGTTGAGATTTTGAAGGGCGGAACAACCATTCGCACACTTTTGTTTGGCGGGGCAACCTGTGATGTGGTTATCACAACATCGGCACCCTGTGGAAAAGCGCTAGATGGTACAACGATGGTCGTCGTGTCATCAACTGCTTTTGTCACAGTCTCACCTGGATTGACACGAAAACTGGTGGTATTTTCCGGAGGATTGCTGCTACTTCCTCCTCCACCACCTCCACAGCCGGCCATAATAAGGCCGGCGACGAGAACTACGTAAATCAGATATTTCTTGAACATCCGAAGCCTCCTGATTGTTAGGGTTCAAAACAGGTCAATTGTTTCATAAAGCAGAGCTTTAAACAATTGTAGAAACCCATAACCGATTGACTTTTTACCCAAGATAAGGTATACTCCTCATATCTCATTTTGAGTGAGGGGTGCACTTTTGGAACCAATAAAGAGGCTTGTTTTAGTTCCGACTTCTGGTTGGAATAAAGCAAATGAATGTCCTGATGTCGAAGGCGATAAAAGAATAGAGGCAGCAGCAAGCGCAATTGAGAGTTGTCTGGTTAATCCAGAGACACTTACGAAAATTGCGTTCGTTGGCGGCTATCCGGACCGCAACGGAGATACGCTAGCCGGGAAGTATAAAAGGTACTACGTTAAAAAATACCAGAGCCAGTTCAATCAGAGATATCCTAATCTAATCGAGGAGCGATATGGCGATTTCCGTCAAACAGTCGCTTTCATCTCCGATAAGAGCAACTGTACTGTAAAGGACTTCAGCGACAAGCGTCTCATTGACAAGGTAGATAAGTTTTTTGGGATTGATGAGGGATCAAAGGAGCTCCGTCCGGCGTTTCTTGTCTTCATCCCAACATCCTATCTTCACTTTCTCAAGGCGGCTATGGCATTGGGCAAATTTGGGTATAAGGGCATATTCGCCAATTCTAAGGAGCCAGTTGGTTGGAAAAGGTGGCTTAAGGAATCAACCCAGTTTGTCTACGCCATCTATGACCCGCTTTGGAACCGATATATCGGCCGCAAACTCGCAAAGATGGCCGACAATAAGGCCAAAAATTATTGGCAATCTTCTAAAACTCCCGGCTAACCACCGGGAGTTTCTTTTGTATAACGAAAAAACCGCCGGCACTAAGCTAGCGGTTTTTGTATGGGTCAAGAATCGAATTCGAGGTCGTCACCTTCAACTTGAACCTCGATAAGTTTGTGAACAGTCTTGCCGTTGTTAAGCACAACATCAACAAGCAATCTATCGTTTGAGGTGATGACGGCAATTCGTGCGTCAGCATCGACAATCTCGACATCATCGCCAAGAATACTTCTGAGCTTGGCTCGGTTAAGCCTAACCGTTTCTCCGACATTGAAGAGCATCCCTGCTATCTCGCGGGTGATGCCGTCCTCAAATTGCGGATAGTCGGTTACGCTCACCTTACCGCCGGAATACAGGTAGTAAGGCTCTGTGTTTCTTGGAAGAAGCTCTGGAATTCTGCCCTCAACTTTAGAGCAGTAGAACACAGCGAAGCCTCTTTGATTCATACTCCGCACAATCCTATGTATTCTATAAAGAATATGGTTGTTCTCTCCTTTGAGAAAAACAACAAGCATCCCCGGACAAAACAATCTGCCTTTATGCTGGAGATATTCTGAGCGTCCCGCTACAATTTTCATCGTCGCCTCCATGTGTAGTGTGCAAATATCAAAAGAATTATAGAATAATTAGTCGGATAAATCAATCCTAGTGAGACCTTGACAGCTAATATCGAGAGTAATAAAGTTTACTTACAGACACCGGCGGAGGGTTACGAGGCTCGACGTGTATTAGTACACTTCGCTTTTTCGGGGGAACGACTGAGCAGCAAACTCATTCGCTCCCCTTTCCCATTAAACAAAAAATCCCTGCAGCAGCAGGAATTTCTTGTTTGAGGGCCCAGTGGGATTCGAACCCACGACGCTCACCTTAAAAGGGTGACGCTCTACCACTGAGCTATGGGCCCAAACCAGGATTTAATAATTTAAATCTTGATTTGGGGCCACGAGATGAAAATTTTTAATTTTCATCAACATGGGCTGGCACACGCGAACTGCGAAGCGGTTCAACATGGGCCCAAATTGCAAAAATGCAGACCAAAAATCAGTCAACTAATAGTAAATATTACCAGAAATAGCCGTATTTCTCAATTACCTGGATTTCTTAATGTAATTAAATGCAGTAGTTGCGGCGACGGTTCCCATAGCAGAAGCGGTAACAATCTGTTTAAAATGCCCAAAAAAGTTCGTCACATCGCCGGCGGCATAAACTCCGAGGACATTTGTTTCCATCATATTATTAACTTTTATATAATCCTCATCATCAACTTCAATCTCAAGTTGATCGGGGAGATTTTTATCTGAAACGGCGCCAATTTCGACAAACAAACCGTCTATTTGTAATTCCTCGCCATTTGCCAGCTTTATACCTGTTAATCTATCCTCGCCAAGCAAGGTTTCAACTTTGGTACCCAATTTAAGCTCAATTTCCTTGCCGATATGAGGCTGAATTCTGTCAAGATTTATTTTTTCGGCTTTGAGCTCCTTAATCATATCTACAACATATATTTTAGAAGCGTACTGTACAGC
>Ga0194044_10001799_pt1 | contig 10851 bp, 16 predicted proteins | sample JunL4417m_MetaG_FD_155460 | JGI IMG/M metagenome (GOLD analysis project Ga0194044, IMG submission 155460) | Anoxic zone freshwater microbial communities from boreal shield lake in IISD Experimental Lakes Area, Ontario, Canada - Jun2016-L442-17m | ecosystem: Environmental > Aquatic > Freshwater...
AGTATGGACCAGGTAATATGTCAGAAAACCTAAGTAAATTAATAAAAGACGCCGCTCCAACAGCTGAGTATCAAGCAATCTGTAACGATTGCGTGGCAGAGGTGTTCTAATGCTACAAGTAGTTATAATTATGATCGTATTAATAGTAGTAGTAGATATCTACAGGAGGATAAAGAAATAATGTCACAAACTAAAGAAGGAGCGAAGAAAGTAGCAGCAGCCAACTTAGCGAGAGACCCAGACTTCTACAAGAGGATAGGATCAATCGGTGGAAAGAATGGCAACACAGGTGGATTCGCATCTGAGAAGATAAGTGACGACGGTCTAACAGGAAAACAACGTGCATCTATCGCCGGTTCAAAAGGCGGTAGAATCAGTCGCAGACGAAAAATAGTGTTATAATAGAGTGAACAAAAACGCCAAAAACAAACTCTTATTAGATAACCAGGAGTCAACATTAGTAAACTTACACAGTTACAACTAAACTTTGAATACGATTTAACACTAAGAGACATAAAGACGAGAATCCGTAGAAGGACTGTCAAATGAGAAAAGATGAGGACTATATAACGCCAATAGCAATAGCTATCGTTGTATCGGTCCTCTTTTTCATATCAGTAATATTCACAATAGCAATGTTCCTTAGATAGACATAACAACGAGTTTATGCTATGATAGATGTATATTATAGAGGGATTTATGAAACATACACAGGAAATCACAGATCTTATATCACCGGACGGCATAAAGAAACTTAAAAAGGGTCAGACCCTCACTTTTGATTTTGAAGGAAGTAAAACAACCTACAAGATAACCTGCATAAAGAATGAACGTATATGGGTCAAAGAAACTAAACTATTTAGACCAGAAGAAATAACTATAAAAGACATAAAGGCTAATAGATGACAAAAGTAAGCCAAACTCTACCAGACCCAAGACAATTAGAGTTTCTTAGACTATATATGACACCAGGAACTGATTACTTTAATAACGCATTACAAAGTGCACTTAAAGCCGGATACACACAAGAATACTCTGAAAACATACTACAATTTGACCTTAAATGGCTTAATGCAGGTATATCGGAACTTATAGGAAAACCTACAGACAAAAAGAACCTAGTAAATAAAGCCAAAAAAGTGCTAGACAGAAGCCTAGATAGTGATGATGAAAAGATAGCACAAGACACAGCTAAGTTTGTAGCTAAAAGCACAGTAGAGTTTAGTGAGAAACAAGAACACGAAGTAAAAGGATTAGAAGGATTAGTGATCATACGAAACAAGGAGTAGTGGGTGATATTACTAGGTAATTGCTTAGACAGACTTAAAGACCTACCAGACAACTCGGTAGACAGTGTAGTAACAGACCTAGACATAGGTAAGGCAGGCGAACACCTAGTATGTGCTGATTTGATAATACAGGGATACATACCTATTATTGAAGCAAGACTAGCAGGTGTAGAGGAAAGACAGATGACCTTAGTATGAGTGAAATACACTTATCTAAATGGCAAACAAACGTATGGGATGACAATACTCGTTATAAAGTTATTAACTGTGGTAGACGTGCAGGTAAATCATTCCTAGTAGCACCTAAGATGTTACAGTTCGCAGTAGATAACCCTAAGTCTATCATTTGGTATGTAGCACCCAACTACAAGCAAGCAGAATCTATTATGTGGGCTATGTTAAGAGAAGTAGTTCCACAACACGCTATAGCTAAGAAGAACGAAACAAAGTTAATCATACAGCTAACTAATGGATCACAGATTATGCTCAAAGGTGCAGAAGACCCAGATACCCTACGTGGTGTAAGAATAGACCTATGTATATTTGATGAGTGTGCTTTCATAAGCAAATGGGATGACGTTTGGAAAGTAATACGACCTACTCTAGTAGATAGTAAGGCAGATGTTTGGTTTATATCAACACCTAACGGATTCAATCACTTTAAGGATATGACTGATAGAGTAGACAAAGACTGGTCCTACCATCACTACACAAGTTATGACAACCCCTACATAGACAACGATGAGTTAGATGCAGCCAGACTTGAGATGGATGAGGATTCGTTCCAACAAGAGTTTATGGGTGAGTTTAGAAAGATGTCAGGACTAATCTATAAACACTTTAATCGTGATATTCATATGGTAGATGTCCCACAGAACCTAGAACAGTTCACTCACTTTAGAAGTTTAGACTTTGGGTTCGGACATAACGCAGCATTAGGTTACTTCGCAGTTAACTTAGATGGCACTGCTATATATATGTATGATGGTATGTATCGTAATGAACTAGACACCGAACAGTTAGCAGATGTAGTTAAGGTTAAAGACTCTGGTAAACATATTACTAACTCTTGGGCAGATTCAGCACAACCACAACTAATTAAGGATCTACAACTAAAAGGTGTTAACTTCAACCCAGTTGAGAAAGGTCCTGATAGTGTAGTCAAAGGTATAGCCAACGTATCAGCACTATTAAAGGTCAGAGCAGATACAGGTAAACCTACTCTAATGTTTGATAAAAACTTAACTTGGGTAGCTGATGAGTTTGAGAAGTATCGCTGGGTACAGAACAAGAACGAGATGTCAGCCCAAAAGGAAGTCCCACTCAAGCGTGAAGATGATGCTATGGATATGATTCGTTACTTTGCTATGAGTTATATGAAACCACGCAAAGAGATAAAGATACCACAATATAAGCCAGTAAACTTTATGGTCTAGGGGGGAATATGGATCTACAATATGGTAAGAAAAACACTTGCGAAACATATCACGACAATAAGTTAGTCCATACAACAGTTGAATACTCCATACCACAACTCATAAGAGACAAAGCAGAGGCATTGAATGAAATGATGAAAGCGTTAGATATGCTAACAACCAATAGGATGGATTCAATCACAATTATTGTAGAAACTGACTTCAAAACTAAGAAACTACGCCTATTAACAAAGAAATATCGACTAGACAACGAGCGCATAAAGTGATATTATCTAATATATACTGATATGCCCTATCACGGATTATCCTAAAAAGGAACATCAATGAGCATATATATCGAAAAAGACGAACTTATCACCACCTATAATGAAGCAGAAAGAGTCTCAAAAGACTGGTTCAAGCCATTTGACGAATACGAACGCATTGCAGGAAACAAACTATCTAAGACACTAGGTAAGAATATGCCTAGAGTAAACGACGGCTCACTAGCCGCTTCTTTACTTGAAACCCCTATGAACGTACTCCCTAATATGCAACAGGGTAAGTTCACATCTACATCACGCAAAGAGTCGTGGATAAATGAACTTGCTAACATTATTTGGAAGACTAAGATAGTGCCTAATGCCAACACTCAGGCTTCTTTTTTTGATAAAGAACAGATCGCACTGTATCGTGCCTTAAAGTATGGTGCACAACCACGCTATAACTTCTTCGTATCAACACCTGAATACACAGGTTCAGACTGGTCACTACCATATATTAGGAATGTAAAGTTAGAGCCAGGCAAGTTTAGCATAGATGACTGTGATTATGTGTTCCTAGACATATACTTTACTAAACTGCAACTAAATAACATTATAGAACAGCAAAAAGGTGAATCTAAGTCAGCTAAGAAAGAAAAACGTGACCCAGATACATCTTGGAACATTAAAGCACTACAACAACTAGCAGATATGTCATTGACTCAGAAACAAATGGACGATCAGAACATAAATGAGCGAGAAAGAAAGATATATGCATCCGGTATTAAAACTACTTGTATATTCCATAGAGGTATAGATGCACCATTCTATATGTTCTCTAAACATTTGGCACAGAGTGACATACTAAGAGAGTGGAAGAACCCAGATCCAACAGGCGACTTGCCTATTACTATGCAATACTGTTACGAGACACTAGAGAGTCCTTACGGTATAGGTAGGGTAGAGTTAGCTGGTCCAACACAGAACGTATTAGATTATATGACACAAGCCCACGTCCTAGCTACGCAATTAGGATTACAACCACCAAAACGAGTTGCTGGTCCTATTGATACAGCCAATCTAAACTCAATGGTTAATGCACCGGATGCTATGTGGATTACAGGTCAAGCACAGGTAGATATAGTCCAAAACACTAACTCTGTTTATACTCAGTTCCCTAACAACTTCGGTCTATACAAGAGCCAACTACAAACCCTACAAGGTAGGACAGATGGTTCAGTATCAGCTACAAGTGGCAATCCTAACTTCTCAAAGACAAGTGCAGGTGTTCAACAACAAGAAGCACGTACTAACTCACAAGATAACTACCTACTTAATAAAGCAGATACAGCCAGTGCAAAGATGGCACAAAAGATGATGAACGTACACATGGCACAGATGCAAGGTGCTGACATACTAGATATAGCTGAAGACGATGAAGAAAGACTATACAAGTCTGGTTACTTTGATGACAACCCTGAGACAGATGAACCAGATATGAGTGAGTTACCTATCTTATATGATGAACTACACGAAACATTTAGGTTTGAATATGATGCACGACCAGAGTCAGACCAAGACGAGAAGAACCGATGGTTAGAACTAATCGACATCGTATCAAGTAACCCAACGATTATACCTGCAATACAGGCGAGTGGATTCGACTTCAACCTAGGTGAAGCATTTAAGAAAGTAATCAGTGCTTCAGGAACAGACGGATGGGATAAAGTCCTTATTAAGACAGACCCAGAAGAACAGAATGCAACAGAACAGTTTGATGAAATGGGTCAACCGATACCAGGAACAGGACAACCACAAGGTGAAGACCCTATGATGGAGATGGATATGCAAGCCAAACAACAGAAAATGGCTCAATCAGACGAAATGCACCAAGCAAAGATGGCTAAGATGCAACAACCAATGACTGCACCACAGGGCGTACAAGGGCAAGGAGATGACCCAGACGAGTTACAAGCCACGATAGAAATGTATGGCGTAGATGAAAACACAGCAATGGCTATATTAGAAGCAAGACGACAAGGATTTGATGAAACTGAAATAGCAGACTTCTTACAAGGAGGTAAGTAATGACAACTAACGATAGTGCCCTATACACAGGTTTAGACGGTGAAGTTGATGGTGGAGTATTTGGTAACGAGAAGATAGATGAACACACTGACGAACTGCTAAAAGAACAAAAGAAACTGATGCAAGAACTAACCCCACAATTAGAGGGTATTATTACTATGCTTGAGAACGAACGTGCTGACGTTATAGAGGGAATAGCTGACTTCATAGATAACTCACTAAGTGGTAAAGATGTGGATAATAGTGAGATTAGAGCAGCAGCCAGATACCGTAAATACATAGATAACCTAAAGACTAAGTTCGCCTTACAGTTAAGGGAAACAAAGAAATGACATCTGATGATGTAAAAGAAAGTGTATTACCGGATGAACACACATTCGATATTGATGCTATGCCAACGACAGACAAGTTAGTTAGTTTACACCAAGAGGGCAATTACATAGTCGGAACAACAGAACTTGGTACTAATTTCAGACAGCATATCCCAGTTGGTAAGGTGTTGAATAAAAACAGTAAAGGAGAATGGATACTAGAGAATCTTAGAATCTAGGGTCAGCCTCGGTGTCTCACGCAACCTGTTAGGCAGAGACACCAAGATTGCCCCCAGCAATAGAATCATCCACTTAAGGATAGAGGACCGCAACCTAATAACAGCAGATAAGGGAGAAAACTATGGATGATGAACAATCACCAGCCGAAGTTGTAGAGACTACAGCAGAGGAAACACCAGTAACAGATCCACTATTATCAACCCTAAGTGACACAGAAGACGCATCAGATGATGAAGTCGTAGAAACGCCAAAGGAAGAAGTAGCTGAAGCTGAGACCGAACCAGAGGTAGAGCAACCAACAGAGGAACAGGAGGAAGTCGAAACCCCTGACCCTAAAGAGGAAGCCCGTAGACGGTATGAGGAAAGGCAAGCCTACAGAGAAGCACAGAGGACAAAAATAGCTGAGCAGACGCAGGAATATACTGCTGAAGCAACAGACGAATACGACCAACGACTTCGAGCAATGGAAGTTCAACGATACCAGGAACTAATCGAAAATACCCAAGATAAGTTAGTGAATGAGTTTGAACGAGCCAAAAGCAACCCTGACCTACAAATCTTTAACCCAGACTCAGACGAGTTCAATCAAAGGGCGTATGATAAAGCATTGAAAGATTTTAACTCAGGCTATATCACCTACGATTCTAACGATAATATGGTCGGGCTTAAAGGTTCACTATATGAACATTTAACCGAGACAGCAGAATTACTCAAAGGTGCAGTCAAATCAGGTCAAGTTCAGCAGGTGCGTGCCACACAACGAATGAAATCAAAATCAGACGTTAAACCGGCAGCAACTCCGAAAGAGATCAAGGGAGACCCACTTATGGATATCCTACTGTCTGACTAAAAAAGGAAATTAATAACATGGCTCAAAACTATGCAGCAGCACATCTGAAGGCTATTGATGAAAGAGTATATCTTGAATCAAAGACAACTGGACGATTCGCTAACGACATCCGACTAGATTTTAACGGTAAGAACTCAGTTACTATCTACAACGTAAACACAGTATCAGAGAACGACTACACACGATCAGGAACTAACCGATTTGGTGCATTAGTTGAACTAGGAACAGGTACACAGACAATGACCCTATCACAAGATAAGGCATTCACATTTACGATTGACCGTGGTAACTACGAAGATAGCCAAATGGTTACTGAAGTAGCTAAAGCAATCAAAAGACAAGTACGAGAAGTATCAGTACCAGCAGTTGATACCTATAACCTAGGTGTTATTGCTGCTTACTCAATCGCTCAAACACAGGGCGTAACAGGTGGAACAGCAGTCGCTTACAATACTATTTACTCTTTGATACTTGCACAGCAAGCCGCTTTGAGTGAAGCAAAGTACGCAGAAGATGGTCGTACACTATGGATCAACCCAACTAACTACAACCTATTAAAACGAGACCCAGAGTTCATGAAAGCCTGTGATATTACAGTTGCTGACTTGAAAAAAGGTATCGTAGGTGAAGTTGATGGTCTAACCATCGTTAAGATGCCAAGCACAATGCTAACTACTAAACTAGAGTTCATGATTACGTGTAAAGGCGTAGCAGTAGCAATCAACAAGTTTGATAGCGTACGAACACTAGACAACGTACAAGGTATTGATGGTTGGGTAGCAGAAGGTCGTCGTTACCATGATTGCTTCATCTTGCAGCAAAATGGTACAGGTATCCGACACTATACTAAAGCCTAATAACTAAGGAGAACAAAATGGCAGAACTAAACGGTAACGGAAAACAACTAAATAAACCAGGACTATACAGGCATAAAGAAACTGGAATAGAAGTAGAACTTGATGCAAATCCAGGTCTAGGTACTCCACTGATTGACGCTTTTATACAAGCAGGTTACGTATTTGTAGACGAGCCAAAGGTTGTGCCTACTCCTGTTAAAAAATAACAACTAACTAAGTCGCCTCGGTGATCCCGAGGGATTAGAAAAGAGAATAAGAACATGGCAAACCCAACAGCAACTTTCAAACTAAGTGATGGCAGACTAGCTATCAACGTTACAGAAGACAAAACTCTAGTAGCAGCAGATAGTGGTATCGTTCAAAACGTTATCGCTGATGCAGTAACAGTAACACTACCAGCAACAGTTTTAGGACATTTCTATACTGTACGTAACGGTGGCGTTCCTAAGAGTGGTGGTCCATCAGGAACAGGTGACGATGGTTCAGCATTAGTAAAGACTCTGCCAACAGGCACAGACGGATTCACAGGTGCTGGTATTACAGCAGCTGCATCTAAAGGTCTTAACAACACTAAGGCTACAGCTAAAGTCGGTGATGAGTTCTCAGTAATCGGTACAGGTGTAAACTCTGCCGTTGGTTTCGTAGTCACTAACATTAAAGGTACTTGGGTTCGAACAACCTAGTAGCTAACTAGGGCAAGCCTACCGATAACGATGTCGCCTAAACAGCCAGAACATCACGGTAGGTACGCCCACCACATTAAAATAACAATCTAAGGAACAACTATTTTGAAAGCCAGAAGTAGAGAATGCGTAGCAAAAAGATTGTGGAATCGTGTCACTAAAACCGATGGTTGTTGGATATGGAATGGTCCAACTAGTAATGGTTATGGAACAGTTTGTCTAGATAGCAAAAACGTTATGATTCATAGATTTGTATATGAACTATTAATAGGTGAAATACCCAAGGGTATGCAATTAGATCATTTATGCAGAGTTCGAAACTGTGTAAACCCTAATCACCTAGAAGTTGTGACTATAAAAGAGAATGTGCTACGGGGTGAGGGATTTTCAGCTAAAAATCTTAGGAAAACACATTGTAACAATGGTCACGAGTTTACTGTCGATAACACATACATAAGACCAGACCCAGACAACAGTAGAGAGTGCAGGGTATGCTCTCGTAGACATTGGCAGAAGAGTAACGAAAAACGAAGACTAGATAAACTTAAATTAAGAGGAGAAATACAATGGCAACATTTACAATAGGAGAATTAAGCGAGATAAAGGCTGGTATCAGACCAGCTGGCTGTATCAAGACGATGACATTCAGTAACACCGCAGGATCAGGCGCACTTAACGACACAATTAAACTGTTCAAGGTCGAAGCCTCGATCCTTTGTTCGTTACGAGGTTATTGCGAAACATCATTGACCGGTGCAAGTGCAACTTTAGTACATGGCGTAGCTGGAACAACTAATATGCTGATTCCTATACTTACTTGTACTACTATTACAGCTGAAAAAGGCATTGATAAGAGCGCAGCAGTAGTAGCACGTGGTACAGCGCTGGATAAGACTCCAGTATGGTCCGTACGTAACACTGACATTATCGCTACTAATGCAACGGCAGCGATAACAGCTGGTAAAATAGATTATATACTGGATTATATATGTATTGACCCAGATGCAAAGGTTACGGCTTACTAAGATGGACAACAAACGCTCAGACCTAAGAAAGCACTTTATAGATAAAGCAAACCAAGCGGAAACTGCTAAGTCATTTGCTGACTTATCTGAGCGTATTGCATCATCCGAAGAAACTACGGCTAACGCATTCCAGGCGTTGTTAAACTTAATAGACGGTAAAATTACAAAGACAGAAGTAATCAACCAACTTACAAGTATTTCAACGCCTGACGTTGCTAAGGTCGTACAAGCGATAGTTAGTGCAGATAAGGATAAATTAACTGCTAAAGACCTAAAAGGGCTAGAAACGTCATTTAACAAGGCTGTACGAGAATTATCCTTAATACCTAAGTCACACGCCAAGTTTGAGCAAAGAGAGACAGTTAAGGTCACTAATCTATCTGAATTGAAGCAAGATAACTCAGATATTATAAAAGCAATCGAAAAACTGGACATTAAACCAGTAGTTGATATTAAAGCACCAATAGTTAACGTAGAAAAGACCGATATTAAGCCATTAATTGACTTAACTCGTGATGTTTTGAAAGCAACTACAGCTAATAAACCTATAAAAGCTGAAAAGTTCCCTGAAATACCTGTAACTGACCTATCAAAGGTAGAAAAGAAGTTAGATGAGTCCAATAAACACCTAAAAACCATCTCTGAGAAGAAGTTTGGTGGCTCAGGTGGCGGTGGCAATGGATCACCTTATATAGATTCAACCGGCAAGATTGTCAATGTCGAACTCGTAAACGGTAAGATACCTGTAGATGTAGATATGGCAACCGAAGGGATAGCTACCGAAGCAACCCTTGCTAAAACAGTAAAGACAATGTTTACTGGCAACGTCTCAATCACCAAAACCGTTGCCTCACCTCTCACGACCTTTGTAAAAACAGGCACAACTAACACTGCTTTTAATACACAGACGATAGTCATTAACTCCACTACGGGTGGAATAACAAAAGTCTGGTCAACAGTATGAGCGTAATAGTATCAAATGGGAATACTAGTCTATCAACTGCATCAGGGTTTCTGAATGTAGATGTTCATAATCTAAGTTCTGCATCATCAACAAACCTTTCTTGTTCCACAACAAGGTCATCTCAGCTTCTAACACCATTCACACCGAGTGCTTGTAATTTAGTCGGTGGTGGATTGTCTATTTACAACATAACTGCCATAAGAACAAGTTCACTTTCGGTTGAGTTACAGGAATATAAAACAGCCACAGCTTCAGCGGCATCCCCCACAATTATTACCTCAACTACTCACGGATTTACCGACTTAGACCCAATAAGGTTCTCCTGCACAGGGACAATACCTACTGGTATATCAAACTCAACTCTTTATTATGTCAGATACATCAATGCCAACACATTCAATATCTCAACAACTCCAGCTGGTGCGTTAATAAACGTCTCTAACGCTGGAACACCAACCTTGACTGTTTATAAAATATGCTCAACCGTCACTATAACTCCTGCACAAATCACCGCCGCTGTTGCTGATATGAAGGGAAACTGGTGGGTCCCATACACATTCCCGACTCCATACGCAGTTACCGCTACTGCTACTAAATATAGGCTATCAGTGATGGCACTTGTATCCTCACAGTGGTATCTAAATACCTCAGACGGGACAAATTCCGCATACTTCCTATACTCAGATGTCGCTAAAACATTTGCTGATAATGATACAGTTATTTGTAAAGATGTCGTGACGATAGATAAAAGTGCCACATTTGGTTCTGTATTAGGGACTGGTGATGCGGTTAACGGAACGGCTTGTCTAATAATGCGAAGTTTAACTCCAGACCCAGACCATATTGCCAATCTTGTTTGGTCTAAC
>Ga0194044_10001803_pt1 | contig 10840 bp, 6 predicted proteins | sample JunL4417m_MetaG_FD_155460 | JGI IMG/M metagenome (GOLD analysis project Ga0194044, IMG submission 155460) | Anoxic zone freshwater microbial communities from boreal shield lake in IISD Experimental Lakes Area, Ontario, Canada - Jun2016-L442-17m | ecosystem: Environmental > Aquatic > Freshwater >...
ACCCCAACCCTCCCCCGCTGGGAGAGGGAGTTTATGAAAAGCGCAGATTATGCCAGTTCGCAGTATATACAGACTCAAGTATATACTTTTCGTGTATTTCGTGGTTGGAGAATAACATAACGATGGACGTTACCCAAAACTTGAATACGAACGTATTGTTAAATAATGCTTATTATTAATTGAAACCACGAAATACACGAAACACACGAAAAAAAACAAAATTTTAAAATTATGCAAGGCGCATGGCGCATTCTGCGTTGGTTCCCAGCAGAATAGATGCAAAAGGCCGAAATGATTATTAATGCCCGATGAACAGTATAAAAGTCCGTTACAGCCAACTTACTATTAAACACACAAGGAGATAGAAGAATGAAAGATGTAGTCATTGTTTCCGCATGCCGAACCGCTATCGGCGCTTTTGGCAACAGCTTAAAAGATATGAACGGCGCCATTCTGGCCAGTATCACCATGAAAGAGGCCATCAGACGAGCGAATATTGATCCTGCCCTGATTGATGATGTGCGTTATGGGTGCTGTATGGAGCATCACGATACCCTGAACGTAACAAGGGTGGCGGCGCTGATGGCTGGTATTCCGGAAACGGTGACGGCCGCCACCGTCAACCGGGTTTGTATTTCCGGAATGGAAGCTGTGGTTTCTGGAATGGCCATGATTCAGGCCGGCATGGCCGATGTCATTCTGGCCGGAGGTGTCGAACACATGTCCGGCGTTCCCTACACGGTTCCGGGAGCAAGGTGGGGATGTCGGCTTCAGGATCAGCAATTTGTCGATGCCATGATCCACGCCCTGCATTGCGGTTCTCATCTTCTTCCCCTGGATGCCACAGCTCCCCTGAATCTGGAAGAGGCTCCGGCTAAATTCTTTGCCGGAAAACCCTATATCATGGGGCAAACCGCCGAATTTGTGGCCCACCTTCACAACATTAGCCGCGAGGAAATGGATGAGGTGGCGCTCAGAAGCCATAATAACGCAGAACGGGCTACGCTCGACGGCTCTTTCAGGGAAGAAATTGTTCCAGTTGAAGTTCCTCAAAGAAAAAAATCGCCGATTATTTTTGACAAGGACGAGCATTTCCGTCCGGGCCTTACCCTTGAACAACTTCAGAAACTGCCTCCAGGATTCATTCCCAAAACCGGCAAGGTCACGGCCGGCAATTCCAGCGGCCTCAATGACGGATCAGCCGCCATGATCATCATGTCGGCTGAAAAAGCCAGGGAGCTGGGACTCACCCCCATAGCCAGAATCAAAGCCACATCAAGAGGGGGCTGCCATCCGGCGGTCATGGGTCTGTCCCCGGTTCCGGCGGTTAGAAGCCTTCTTGAAAAAAGCGGACATAAAATCGGTGATTTTGAACTGATTGAGGTCAACGAAGCCTTTGCGTCCCAGTATATCGGCTGCGAAAAAGAGCTGAATTTAAACAGGGAGATTACCAACGTCAATGGCTCGGGCATAGGACTGGGTCATCCCGTGGGCGCCACCGGCGCCAGAATCATGGTCACCCTGATTCATGCCATGAAAAAACGCGGCGACACGCTGGGTCTGGCCACCCTCTGCGGCGGGGGCGGCGTATCAATGGCCTGCGCTATCGAAATGCTTTAACTCTATGTTCAACTTTTTGTATGATCCATTATCAGTGAAAAGAGTGCTGTAAATAATACGAATAACACACGAATACTATGAAAAAATCTTCTTTTTTTATCATTTCTTCTTTGTGCTCTTCGTGTTCTTCGTAGTTGAATCTTTTATCAACTAATCTACCGTGATTCGTTTAGATAATTTTACATGGCCAATCTTATTTTTTGGCCAGGATGGACAGGATAAGAAAAAAACAGGATAGAAAGAATTCTTCTTTATCATGGCCAAAAGATAAGGCTGGCCTGTCCATCCATTTAAATAAAAGTATACTGTCAACTATCTCAACCGGGGCCGGGCAAAGTTCAGCGTAGAAACTTCAGAAAAATGGCTGCAATCCCGGCCAACAGCATGAAGTAGAGGCACCATTTATCCGAGGTGCGAAAACTATATTTCCCGCTGAGATCAATTTTGTTTTGAGGGGAAAAACCTTTGGATTCCAGCGCGAGGGTGAGTGTTTCGGCTTTTTTGATGCCAGTTAATATCAAAGGCGCCATCAGCGGTGTGTACGCCCTGATCCTTTTGATTATATTGCCTTTGGTGATATCATTACCTCTGATCTTTTGGGCCTCGACGATTGTAAATGCATTGGACATGAACACCATCACCAGACGGAAGGAAAGCGAAACAGCAAAAGCAAAAGGGTAGGGAAGACCTGAAACGATCATCCCGCCGAAAAAATCCTCTATTGAGGTGATGGAAAGAAACAGTAGCCCTGAAAGCAGCATATTCAAGAACCGCAGGGACATCAATGCTGCATAAGTACCCGAGCCGGAATAAACTGCCAGAGTCCCCCAGACCCATAATTTCTCTTCGCTCCGGTAAAAAATGATCCACATCATAAACGTCATGCCGGCGATCAGCATAAACAAGCCGGCCATTTTTTTCAGATTCACCACGCTCCTGCTGAATAAGAAAAGTGACAGCAGCACAGCCAGCAGCAATCCCATTTCCCATATTGATTCCTTGATTATGGTCAGCATACAGAAAAAAATCAGCCCCGTAATTTTTACGCGCGGGTCCAAACGGTGCGGGAAAGAATCATTGTTAATGAAGAAAAATGCGCTCATCGTTTTTTCCAGCACATCGAAAATTCTTTTTCGTTTAACAACAGCTTGCCGTTTAACAGCAGTGATATTTCCATGATTTCCGTCCGATGCACTTTTCCCATACCCATTAGGTAATGATCATCAAAGAATTTTCGTTTATCTCCGTAGTAAAAGACTTCTCCATGACTTAACGCCAATAGTTTGTTTCCGTAATTTGCAGCGGTTTCCATTGAATGGGTGATGATGATTATAGTCTTACCATTTTTGTTTAATTTGTCTACGATTTCCATAAGCGCCCTAAGCGATGGAAAGTCCAGCCCGGTAGTGGGTTCATCAAGGATAATCAGGTCGGGCTCTCCGGCAAGGATGGACGCGCATGCCACCTTCTGTCTATCTCCCTTGGGCAGGCTGAACGGATCATCCTGTTTCTGGTCAAAAAGACCCATAAGCATCAGGATCGCATCGACTCTGCCCTGAATTTCCGATTCCGCCATGCCTCTCATTCTTAGAATAAAGGCTATTTCGTCAAAAACGGTTTCCGCAAAAATCTGATTGTCGGGGTTCTGATACACATACCCAACTTTTCCTGTGACCGGATATTTTTTAAGGCTTCCGCCCTGATAAAGAATGTCGCCTTCCTCAATATTCAGAATGCCGGCGATCAACTTCATAAATGTAGTTTTTCCGGAACCGTTGGCGCCAAGGACTGTGATGAAATCGCCTTTTTGGATTTTCAGATCAATATTTTTGAGGGACATCCCGCATTCCCGGTATTTAAATGAAAGCGAGATAACATCCACGATATTTTCCCCGGACACCAGGGAATTTGAAACGATTTTTTCGTAGGTGTCTTCATCAAAAATATTGTTTTCTCTGATATGGCTGATAATCGCTTCTGTCTCTGCGATATAACCGGAATCAATCACCTTGAAAATCCCGGATGTCTCGAGCCCGGCTTGAGAAAGCAGGACTTTATCAGCAATGATCCTCCGATCGCCATCGTAGAGGATTTTGCCTTCGCCGATGATGATGATCCGTTCGAAAAACGCATGATAATCCAAGGATTGATCAAACAGGATGATGCCTCCGCTGTATCCGCCGCGCCAGAGAAAATCCAGGACCAATTCCTGGGAAGCCGGATCAATGTCCGTAAACGGCTCGTCCAAAATAAGCACTTTCGGGGATGCGGAGAGCAGGGACAAAAGAGCGGTTTTCTGTTTTTCTCCTCCGGACAGACCGTCGATCTCGCGCTCAAAAATATTATCCACCTGAAAAACCGTACTGAGTTTTCTGGCTTTTTCAAGTGCTCTGAAATATGGCAATCCCGTATTCATGGGATAAAAAACAAGTTCTTCACGGACCATTGTCGAGACAATCTGGGCTTCGAAGTCCTGGAAAAGGACTGCGATTTCCCGAACAAATTCCTTTGGCGTGTATTCGGACACGCGCTTGCCCCGGTAGCAATAGTTCCCTTCAATAAAACCGTGTTCAACACGCGGGATCAAGCTGCTGATTATCTTTGAAAGGGTTGTTTTGCCGGCCCCGTTTTTGCCCGCAATCAGGATGCGCTCGCCTTCGCCGATATTCAGGCAGATGTCGTCCAATACTTTCGTTGAATTCGCTTGATACCGAAACGATAGATTATCAATAGTTATCATGGTTGGTGGGTGTCTCCGCCAATTTCAGGATAATTCCGTTTCAATCCACGCCCCCGTGCGGGTGGCGATATAGCAGGCCGGTGTGCTTAATTCGATTGTAAAGAACTTTCATGAGAATGACGCCCAATATGGAAGACATGAGCGAATTGTTTATGAAAATAATCACAAAGACCACCACGAGGGGCGCAAAACCCAGAATCTGAACGCCGAGACCTATGATAATCGCACAAATAAAGCTTGCCGCAATTGAAATCAGTACAAAGATGCCCGTCTGTTTGAAGTCCATGATCACCGCATCTTTGACCATGATATGCCAGAGCTTGCAAGCTGTGTAGGAGAAAAAAAAGTTCCCCACAAAACCAAAAGCGCTGGCCGGAGACAACGTTCCGAAAAAATCGGCAATGATGTTGCCTATGGCCGAACCCCAGGCGGCAGCCGGGCCAAACAGAATTCCGAATAATACCGGAATAACGTTTGCCGGCCTTAATTCCGTAAGTCCAGGCACAATCTGTATCGCTTTAAAAGGAATAAGCATCCCTGCATAAATGGCCGCGGTTAAGGCTATGATTACGATTTGCCTTGTATTTCCCCAGACGCTGAATAGTTCTTTCATATTGTGACCTTTGATTGCTGCATAAAAAAAGAAGGGAGGGACACTTTCATGCCACGTTAATAAATTTATTCATGGAAGTGGAATAGCTAAAGCAGACCCATCAGTCAAGACAAAAATGTTGAAAACATTTGTACCGATTTTCCTGATATGCCTGTGTAGGGTTGTGTTTTTCTTGCTCACCCTGTCCAAGGAAATCTCGGGTGGTATGGGGCTGAAGAGATGGCGGATACTGCTCTTTCATCCCGTCAAATCGTCTCAAAGCACAGGATGATAATTTTGTTCTCCACGCAAGTGCATGATTTTGCATGATTGGTCAGAATAGCCCCCCCCTGTTTTCATTATGTATATCAAGCAGAACAAAATCATCGTGAAAACACGGGGCGGCGTTTGACAGTATATCGCATAAAATGGTAGACTATATGTTCAGAGTTGCCTTGCGCCCTTAAATGCGACTGTTGTGGTTAGGGTTTTTCATTAACAGGAGCGATTCTTCTTGACGATCATGCAGGGTTACCGTAATTGGCCTGAACGATCTATCATGACATTCGTGTTGAATACGAAGAGCGCATGCTCAGCTTGAAGACTGGACGGACACCCCAATGACGCATCAGAAAAAACTGATCATTTTTACCCGCTATCCGGAACCCGGAACCACCAAGACGCGGCTGATTGGCGCGCTTGGTGCGTATGGCGCAGCCGAACTTCACAGGCGGATGGCGGAAATGGCGGTTGGCGTAGCGCGCGAGTTGAATGCTTCAACCGGCATTGCCATAGAAATACGGTTTGCAGGCGGTGACTATTCCAGGATGCAGCAGTGGCTTGGAAGTGGCATGGAGTATGCCGGGCAGATTGGCATGGACCTTGGCGAACGGATGGACAATGCCTTTAAAGCCGGGTTTGATCAGGGATGTGATCGTATTGTCCTCATAGGTTCGGACTGTCCAGAGCTGACAGCCGATATCCTTGAAGAGGCGTTTAAGGCGCTGGATCACCATCCCATTGTGCTGGGGCCTGCTGCTGACGGCGGTTATTATCTCATCGGCCTGAAAAAGCGGCTTTCGAATGTTTTTCAGGATATTCCATGGGGAACTGAGAACGTTTTTGAAGAGACGTGCAAAGCACTTTCATCCATTGAAGTTTCCTATGCGCTGCTGGAGCAGTTGAGCGACGTGGACACGCCGGAGGATCTGCATATCTGGGAGGAAACTCAAGGAGATTGGAACAACAATTCCCTTTCCGTCATCATTCCGGCGCTGAATGAGTCCGCCCAGATTCAGGCAGCCATTCAAAGCGCCCGCAAAGGCTTTCCGCTTGAGGTTATCGTTGTCGATGGCGGCAGTTGGGATGATACTGTTCAAGTGGCTTCCAAAGCTGGGACAACCGTGATTCAGTCGCCTCGGGGCAGGGCGGTTCAGATGAATGCCGGAGCTGGTGTTTCCCGGGGTTGCTATCTTCTTTTTCTGCATGCGGATACCCGGCTTCCGGACGGATACCCGGTTCACATTCGCAAAATACTGAATGATTCGGCTGTCGGCGGCGCGTTTCGTTTTGGCATAGCTCAGCCGTTTTCGGGTCGCAGGCTGGTTGAATGGATGACCAATTTCCGGGCGCGCCATTTTCTAATGCCTTACGGCGATCAGGCTATTTTCGTTCGCAGGCAGGATTTTATTGATATGGGCGGCTACAAACCCATGCCGATCATGGAAGACTACGAATTTGTTAGAAGGCTGAGGCGAAAGGGGCGCATTGTGATCGTTGATGCAACTGCCCTGACATCGGGCCGAAGGTGGCTTTTGCTTGGCGTGCTTCGAACCACGATGATCAATCAACTGGTGATTGCCGGATACCATTGTGGCGTGGCGCCTGAAAAGCTGGGGAAATTTTACAGAAATGCTAAAAATTGGCAGTTAAGATGCTGAAGCCGGTGCGCTTAAAACCGCCTATGAATTATCGCACCATGACAAATGGTTTGGATTCGACATGTCGCTGTCGGGATAGGCTGAAGGCTGACTGAAGGAAGTTAAGTTTCTGATGGCGATAAAATATCTGAATATCTGTGAAAAATTGCTATCTCTGATATGATGAAAGCATGTGACGTAAAACAATCCACAAATTTTTTATTCGAAAGGAATGAGATATGAGGAAATATATTTTAATTATGGCAACAGTGTTTGTTATTATAAGCAGCACAATTCATGCCGCAGAACTGTTTATTTCGCCAATCGGCAATGATTCATCGGGTAACGGAACAGTGCAATCGCCTTACAAGACTATTCAGTATGCTCTGAACAATGTTGCTCAACCCGGTGATATAATTACTTTGAGAAGCGGGACCTATAATGAAGAGGTCAGAATCCGAATGTCTAACATAACCATCCGGTCGAAATCAGATGAATGGGCGAAAATTTCAACCACCCCGACTATTGATGGTGATAATGCTACACTTACAGTTTTATTTGATGTCGGTTCAGATGGAAGCAAACTTCAGCGGGTTGAGGTTACGGGCGGATTTTACGGAATTGCTTTCTTTTCCCAGTGGGATTGGGATGATACTCCGCTTGATAATGATACGGCAACCAACATTGTTATCGAGGATTGTAAAATTCATGATACCGGCAGAGATGCAGTAAAACTACCCGCAGGATGTGATGACATTACAATAAGACGGTGTGAAATTTATAATTCGGGAATCGGGTATCCGGCGGGAACACCTGATGATGATAAAAATGCAGAGGGAATAGATGTTGTCAACAGCGACAGAATCCTTGTTCAGGATTGTTATATTCATGATACCGCAACAACAGGTGTTTATATCAAAGGCGGTTCTCTGGATGGAATCGTTGAAAGGACAAAAGTAGAAAACTGCGGCGGTCTTGGAATAGCTGTCGGATTTGACACAAGCCCTGAATATTTTGATCTGGTTGCAAATCCGGAGTATTATGAAAATATCCGTGGCATAGTCCGCAACTGCATTGTTTTAAATACAAAATATGCCGGAATTGCCTTGTATGGCTCAAAAGATGCGGTTGTTTATAATAACACAATTGTAAATACCGCAAAACTGGCTCATAGTCCGATATATTTTGGAATTACCTATCAGGATTGGGATCCAAACGCCAAACGCCCTGCAAATGTCAATCCGGTTATCATGAACAATATTATTCTGCAGACGGAAGCCATCAATTCTCCATGTGTTTCTGTACGGTATTCTGGTGATTTAGGCGGTATGAGCGCTTTAAAAGGTTCCGCTGTAATGAATAACAATTGCTATTATAAAACCGTCGGGAGTTGTGTTTTTGAGGATAACAGACCGGACAGCCTGCTCGAAAACGGTACTTTTTCCCAATGGAGAATTCATATATCCGGCGAATCCCAATCCATGGAAACCAATCCTCTGACAGATGCCGGTTATCATCTTACTTTAGGCTCTCCCTGCATTGATAAAGGGAACAATGTGATTCCCGGCGGTATATCGTCAACAGATAAGGATAACAAGCCTCGTATTGTAAATGGTATAGTTGATATAGGTGCTTATGAGTTTTCAGGTTCGGATATTTCTGTAACTCCAGCTACACAGGTCGTAACAAAAGATGCCGGTACAACCACGTTCAGCGTTTCCAACACCGGGACCGGAACCATGCCTTGGACCGCCGCAGTAACATCGGGCGGCGGCTGGCTTTCGATCACATCGGGGGCCAGCGGGACGGATACTGGAACAATCACTTGCAGTTTCACGTCGAATACCACTACATCAGCTCGTACTGAAACGATTCGGGTAACGGCGCCTGGCGCAACGGGCACCCCGGTGGATGTGACCGTGACACAGGTACCAACACCAACAGTAAATCCCGTAATTGGTTCAAACTCAATCGACTCAATGGATTTGGTCAAGATCACGGACATGTCGGGTTTGCTTCCTGATAGTGGAAGTCCTGTCACTGTCAGGGCATGGGATAAAGACGGAAAGCAGCTCACAGCAGCGGGGTCTGCCTTGCCATTATCCATTATCAATCATGGAACGACCAGTATTATGGGCGCTGATCTTGAGAACAGATTCCCTGATGGCGCTCCGGTGGCCTATACCTTTTCAGTCGAATCATCGAAAATGTTTATCACCAATATCAATAACAGCACTGATGGCGCAGTTAGGGTACCCATCATTTATTCAGACGGGCTAAGCAACTTTGTCTCAAACTCCATCGGGGCCAGAAACACCATTAAAGTAACAGATATGTCCGGTACCATTGCCAGCGGTGGCATTGCGATTACTGTTACGGCTTGGGATGTATCCGGTAAGGCCATTCCGGAATCCACATCTGCAGAAACCTTGAAGCTTTATAGTCATGGCACAACCACCATTGCCGGGGCATCCCTACCGGCCCGTTTCCCGTCGGGTACGCCAATGACTTACGAGTTTACGATCGCATCACCCAAGCTGATTGTTTCCAATGTTAAAAACAGCAGTGATGGAACTCTGAACATTCCAACCGTTTATACAGTTGGCATCAGCAACTTTGTATCAAACAGCATAGGTTCCCGAAACACCCTTTATATTTCAGAATTTTCGGGTACATTGGGTACAGGGGGAGCTGTTATCGTCATAAAGGCGTGGGATGCTTCCGGTAAGGAAATTCCCGAATCTGGATCTGTCACTTCTTATAATATTTTCAATTATGAAACGATAAAAATCACTGGTGCAGAGCTGGCCAGTCGGTTCTCTTCCGGTACACCCATGACCTATGAGTTTACCGTCAATTCATCAAAGGTCGTAATCACCAATGTCAAGAGCAGCTCGGGCGGCGGCATAAATATCCCAACGGTTTACATATCCAGTGGGATAACCAATTATACGACCAACTATGTCAGTGATCTGAATACTACCATTCAAATTACGGATATGTCCGGCAGTATCCCGACAGGTGGGGCCAGTATAACCATTACTGCCAGGGATGTGGACGGAAAAACGATTCTCGAATCCGGAAGCGCCATTGCGCTGAAACTCAATAATTATGGCACAACCACCATTGAAGGGGATGATCTACAAAATCGTTTCCCTGATGGTGTTCCCGTCACTTACGAATTTTCGATTGGCTCATCAATTGCGGTCGTCACCAATCTCACGAAAAGTTCGGATGGAATGATCAATATCCCGACGGTATTCACCATCGGACCTTATGGAGGAATATAAAGTTCAGGGTCTGATCCTCGCGTGACGAGTACCATATGTGACGATATGAAACCCGTCTCCCTTTGTTTGGGATTCGGGTTTCGTTGCTTCAAGCATAAATTTTACCACCAAAACACTTATGAAAAATATCCACCTGAGTAATGCACTTGAAGATCGCGTCGCCCCACTTCCCAATCAATCTGAATGTTAACTTTATCATATAAGTTAACATTCGACAAAATCAATTAAGCATAATCATATCATATAGTTAATGCTGTTTTTCCCGATATTGGATTTTTGGTTGCATTTTTTAACGTTATATTTTACTCATGAGAACAGTAAAAGATAACATTAAGAGAGGAGACCTTAACCGGGGACTTTCGCCTAAAAAAATGGAAAGTTAAGCATCGGCCATTATGATTTTCGGATTGCAGAATTCAAGACAAAAAGTCCGGGGATCATAGGTCTGAACATTCGCTTGAATATTCCATTTTATCCTGTTACATTTTACCTATCCTATCACCTTTCACCACCTTCCATAATTTTACACGACATGTAAAAGCTGGGATTATGTTAGGTGATTCCCAACAAAGAATATACCATCAAACAGCAGCCATTGGTTCGATAAGAATGTCCCATTTTGGCAATTCCGGGTTGCGTTTCAAGCGCTTTTCAATTGCCCTCATAACCGATTTACTGA
>Ga0194044_10001805_pt1 | contig 10838 bp, 4 predicted proteins | sample JunL4417m_MetaG_FD_155460 | JGI IMG/M metagenome (GOLD analysis project Ga0194044, IMG submission 155460) | Anoxic zone freshwater microbial communities from boreal shield lake in IISD Experimental Lakes Area, Ontario, Canada - Jun2016-L442-17m | ecosystem: Environmental > Aquatic > Freshwater >...
GTGTCGGGCGAGAGCATTTGCTCTACAACAAGATGCTTGAGCAGAATCAACAGTACTTGCTTATCATGTCAGCGGTATGCCTTGACGATCCACAACGTGAAGAGAAGATACGTACCATCACGGCCAAGTTTGACCAACTACACGTTATTCTTCGCGTATTAGGTGTGTATGAGAGCAATACATTCCAACGCCTGATCTACGGTCTTAATGAGAGCCTACGTAACAAGGATGAGGCAAAATGCCGACAGGTGTTTGATGACCTTATTTTTAAGACGCTCAAAGATGCGGAGCGCCTTGAGCAAAACTTCTCCGGTGGCGTCCCCGACATCTTTACTTACCAGCGTTTCAAGAGCGCACGCAATAGCGGGCCAAACTTTAGTAAGTATCTTTTAATGCGCATTGATCGCTGGCTGAGTGAACTGTTAGATAAACCTAGCTATTGTTTTGCGCCGCTTACTGAGATTGAAGAACGCTTCAATAAAACTAATCGCCGTCGGTATGGTATGCACCTTGAGCACATTTATGCACATAACGCTGTGAATAAAGCCCTTTTTACCGATCCGGGTACAGGTTTGTTCGATGAAGCTGTTTTTGAACAAACCCGAAATCTGCTTGGCATGGTGTTGCTTCTTAAAGACCTCCAGAATATCAGCAGCAGTAATGATATTTATAAAGACAAGCTTGACGATTACGCCAAAAGCGACATCATTTGGAACCAGCTCTTGGCGGGGCACTTGCCAAGTGTGGATGCAAAGGTACTTCCTGCGCCATTTCAGAATGCATCGATTGCGGCCGATACTACAGGCTCATTTCCGAGAGATAAAATCGATGAACGTCAGCGTTTATTCTTTGAAGCGTTCAAAACGATTTGGGCGCAAGTATGACTATTGATGCCATAGCAGTGTTAGTTACAAAAACGCCCAGCGAAGTCCGAGATGAACTCACGGACATGGTCATCCGTGACCTGCTTGGTCCAGCCGGTGGCCCGGAAGAGGAGCTTAACCAGTACGAAGATCATGCCTACCAGCGCTATTTGGTGGGCATGTTGTCGCCTAAAGACAAGGAGGTTGCCGCAGGCGAGCTGGATGAGCTGGCTACCGTTGAAGCCGATGATGGCGAGGAAGGTGCAATCGAGTCCGGCGTACCAGCGGGCAGCACCTATTTTCCGTCGTCGATGGGTCTTAGCTTGGTCGCTGCTACCGAGGCCAATGAGATAGTGGTCGAGGCGGAGTGGGGGCAATACCTGCGCATCAAGAGTGAGGTGCAGCAAAACAAAGACGGCAATCCGGCCAATGCCTGGAAACGAAAGCCGGTGATTGCACCGAAAATTGTCTTGCCACTCAAAGACGGCAACATCGCCCCACGGCCGCTGCATCCAGAGCATCCGCTGGTACTGTTGCAAGGCCGGGTTCGCTCGACCGCAGATGGCTGGGTAGTGACGCTGTTTATGGTTAATCAGCAGGAGGAGCGTAAGGGTCGGACTGAGCCGAAGGACGAAGTATGGCTGTTTCAGCCCAAGCTGCGTGTGCAGGGTGCCGAAAACCAACCGATCTTTGTTCAGCGCAAGAATACCAAAGCCGACCTTTCCAAAATGGACCCGCTGACCCGCGAGGAATCTGAAACGCTTGAAATGCTCTACCGCCACCAGCGTGAATTCGCGGTCGGCCATGGTATTTCGGTGCATGCTACGCTACCGGAACCACTGGCCGAGCGGGCCACTCAAGTTGAAACCGAATGGGTTCCCTGTTTTGAGGTACCGCAACAAACACCGCGTTCTGCGGCAGATGATGAAAATCTCGCCGGCCTGACCATGGACATGAAGGCACTGGCCGAACTACCCAAAGATGGCTTGATAGCCAGCCTGCGCCATATCGAAACGGCTTACCGAGTCTGGATAAAATCTGAAGAGGCCAAGCTCACATTGCCTGCGGAAAAGCTTGAGGGGCATGAAGAAGCCTCTCTTCGGGCAGTCAAGAATTGTAAGCGAGCACTGGAACGCATTAAAGCGGGCATTGACCTGATCGAGACTGACCCGCTGGCTGAGGAGGCCTTCCGTTTTGCTAACCGTGCGATGTGGAAGCAGCGGATTCATTCTATTTTTGCGCGTAAGGTGCGTAAAAAAGAGATAAAGGTCGAGGATGGTATGGCGACGCTGGATATAGGCAAAAATCGCAGTTGGCGGTTGTTCCAGTTAGCCTTCGTACTGCTCAATCTGCCCAGTCTTACCGATCTGCATCACCCCGATCGCAGTCATGAAACCAATGCAGTAGCCGACCTGCTTTGGTTTGCCACGGGCGGTGGTAAAACCGAAGCCTATCTGGGCCTGACAGCCTACACGCTGGCGTTAAGACGGCTTCAAGGTGAGATCGAAGGGTGCCCTGGCGATTACGGCGTTGCCGTATTGATGCGTTATACGATGCGGCTGCTGACTTTGCAACAGTTCCAGCGAGCCACGGCGCTGATCTGTGCTTGTGAGTCCATCCGCCGTGATGATGTTGGGATATGGGGCGAAACGCCATTCCGCCTTGGACTTTGGGTGGGTAACAAGACTACCCCGAATACTTTGGCTGCTGCGGCGAATGCTTTACGACAGCGTAATGTTGGTGGCAGGCCATCGGCTACCGGCACACCACATCAGATCAGATCCTGTCCATGGTGCGGCAGCGAGATTAAGGAAAAGCATCTCCGGGTGTATGAAGCGCCGAGCAACATCGGGCGCTGTGTGATCTATTGTGGCGATGATCTAGGCCATTGCGAGTTTTCCGAGGCTAAGGCTCCCAAAGAAGGTTTGCCTGTGATGGTCGTAGACGAGGAAATTTATCGCAGGCCACCATCACTGCTTATTGCTACAGTAGACAAGTTTGCTCAGATGCCGTGGAAGGGTGAAACCCAGATGTTGTTTGGCAAGGTGACGGAAGTTTGCGACCGGCATGGCTTTCTATCTCCTGAAATCGAGGATGGTCAATTCCATCCGGCACGTCATGGTTTGCCCTCCGTCAAGAACCGGTCGCATGGGGTATTGCGTCCGCCCGATTTGATTATTCAGGACGAATTGCATCTTATCAGTGGTCCCTTGGGATCGATGGTAGGGCTTTATGAGTCAGTTGTGGATGAACTATGCTCGTGGGTAGTGGATGGCAGGAAAGTGCGTCCGAAGGTGGTGGCTTCCACCGCTACCATTCGACGAGCTCCCGATCAGGTGCAGAAGCTTTTTGTGCGCAAGCTGGAAGTGTTTCCACCCCAAGGCACAAGTATACGCGATAGTTTCTTTGCTATTCAGCGTCCGGCCGGAGCGGAATATCCGGGGCGACGTTATCTGGGTATCAGTGCTTTCGGTCAACGTTACCCAGTGGCTTTAATCAGAACATTTATGGCTCACATGGCGAGTGCTCAAGTACTCTATGATAAATATGACCGCCTTGCTGACCCTTGGATGACGTTGGCCGGTTATTTCAACTCGATTCGTGAGTTAGCGGGTGCCCGACGACTCGTTGAGGACACGATCCGGGCACGACTCTGGCATGCCGACGAACGTGGTTTGGCAAAACGCCGTATCCGCTTATTGGAGGAACTTACCTCCAGAAAGTCAGGGGTAGATATTCCAAGGATTCTTGAGCGCCTTGAAGCTGTTTTCGATAAGACGTTGGAAACTCAACGTCTCGCAGAAATGAAGTCCAGGCAACCGCTTAGCAGTCCAACCCCTTACGATGTCATTCTCGCTACCAATATGATTTCGGTTGGGGTAGACATTGAACGTCTTGGATTAATGTTGGTTGCGGGCCAACCCAAGAATACCTCAGAATATATTCAAGCGACTAGCCGTGTCGGGCGGTCTTCGGATGGACCGGGGCTAGTCTGCACCGTTTTCAATTGGGCGCGGCCAAGAGACCTTTCCCATTACGAACGCTTTGAGCATTACCACGAAACTTTTTATAAACATGTCGAAGCCCTGTCCGTGACGCCTTTCTCAGCCCGTGCGCTAGACCGGGGATTGTCGGGAGTGATGGTTGCTTTGATGCGACTCATGGACAACCATCTTAACGCTAACCTGCAAGCTGGTGAGGTTGCCGACACCGATCCGTTCTGGGCCAAGGTCTCTGATATTTTGAGCGAGCGTGGCTACAATGCTACCGATCATCCTGACGTAAAAACTCGCATCAAAGATATGCTGGATCGGCGAAGGGACGAATGGTTAAGCCGCGTCCATAATCAAAAGGACCACCAGTTGGCTTACAAATCCGAAGGCGGCGCAACTGTAGCCTTGCTTGCTCATTATCCGAGCAAAGATCCGTTTTCCTGCCTCGACTCGTTGCGTGATGTAGAAGGCACAGTAGATTTAGTGCTCGATCAGAGCAGCTTTGGACTTCATACCGATTAAGGGAAATAGCAATGAATGAATTAGGCGAACTCCGCCCCAGCCAGCTTATTTTCACCTTTGGTGTCGGGTCCTTGGTTGATCTTCCCAACATGTCTGCATTGATTATGGGTCTTGATGATTGGGATACCCGCTATAGCCAAGAGATAGAAGAAGATCGCCTCGTCGCTGCCGTGCAAAAACGGCTTGGCGCACAGATGAGTAAACTCTATATGCCGCCCATCAAGCTTGAAAGCATGGACCGCGATCCAGCCGCGCCAGCAGTTGGTGTGCCGGTCGTGCCATTTCCACGATGGATGAGATGTTCATTGTGCGACACTCTGGCGACTGTGGAATCCGGTGTTTTCAAATTGATCCAAGACCCTTATCGCTCCGATAGGACGGAATATGTGCATCAGGGCTGCCTGAAAAGTCAGGGTAATAAATCCCCGTCGGCACTTTCGGTACGATTTCTATTGGCTTGCCGCGAAGGACACCTGACGGATTTTCCCTGGTTGAATTTCGTGCATAAAGGCAATGTCCCCTGTCGACCGGCAACCTTAAGTTTACGCGAATTTGGTGCTTCTGGTGATGCGTCCGACATCATTGTCAAATGTCACTCCTGTGGAATTGATCGCCGTATGGCAGATGCTTTCGTTGTTGACCAGTCTGATCAGTTTTCTTGCCCCGGCCATCATCCCCATCTGCGGCTTATTGAGCAAGGTTGTAAAGAAAAAGCCAAACCGATTCTGTTAGGAGCATCAAATAGTTGGTTTCCGATTGCACTGTCCGCGCTATCCATCCCAAGAGCAACCGATAAACTCGGCAAACTGGTCGAGGAACAATGGACAGAACTTAAAGATACCGAGGATATGGATGAAGTCCGCTTGTTGCGCAAAAAACTCCAGAAATTTCAATCGCTGATTCCGTTATTTTCGGAATTCGGAGATGAACAAATCTGGACAGCAATTGAAGCTAAGCGAGAAGGGCGGCAACCGGGTGATGGGGGTATTCCAGCCGAGGACTTGAAACTGCCGGAATGGGAAATATTTACAAACTCACACGTTGCAGCGGAAAATGTTGACTTTAAACTAAAGTGTGTAGCCTCACCGAAAGGTTTTGGAGCCTTTTTTGATGATACTGTCTTGGTAGAGCGCATTCGCGAAGTTCGCACCTTGCTGGGCTTTACCCGAATTGAATCGAATGCCGACTTTGCCGAGGCGACACTGATTGAAGATGGTCGCTTGACTAGACTTTGTCGTGAAAGCCCGCGTTGGTTGCCAGCCTCGGAAGTCCGTGGCGAGGGTATCTTCTTGCGTATCCGTGAGGAGGTCTTGTTGGCTTGGCAAGATAAGCCTGAAGTTCAGCAACTCCAGCACGATTTTCTCGATTCTCATAAGGCTTGGCGCAGGCTTAGAAAACTGGAACCTATTGATGAAGGATTTCCGGGTATGCGCTTGGTGCTATTGCACTCTTTAGCCCATGCGTTAATGCGTCAAATCGTACTGGACTGCGGCTATACCGCTTCCAGCATACGGGAGCGGCTGTATTCCAGAAATCCAGGCGAGGATGGCGGCCCTATGGCTGGCATCTTGCTTTATACCGCCGCCCCGGATAGTGAAGGAACCTTGGGAGGATTGGTAGAAATGGGCGATCCACTGACCATGGGTCGCCACATTCAGCAGGCATTGGAAAGTATGCGCCTATGCGCATCCGACCCTTTGTGTTCAGAGCACCGCCCTGATACTCTTGGTCGCGGCATCCAGGGTGCTTGTTGCCATGCTTGCCAATTTGCTTCCGAGACTTCCTGCGAGCGTGGCAACCGTTATCTGGATCGTTCTGTGTTGGTGGACACTTTTTCAGCACGCGGCACAGCATTTTTCGACTGATTGCCAATGCCCAAAGACTTCTTCGCAGTGGTCGAAAAACTGATCCAGAAAGCACCGGCAGTTTGGATGAATGCCGCATGTGCAACACTGCGAAATCACCCGGCTACAGCTTCGGCAGAATTTGTACTCAAGAGCATGCCGACGACTAACAACGCCGACCTATCGTATTTGCTTGCCGAAGTTGTGCATAAGGCTTCTACCCAGATGTCTTGGGAAGCCCTGAGTTGGATTCTCCAATCCAACTTTTTTACCTACAACCGCTGGCTAGCGGAGCAGCACATCGAATTACTCTGGTCTGGCCCGTCTCCCGTTGCTCATATCCCAGCGCGTCGAATTGACCAAGTGCTTTATGATCTGATTGCAAATGCTAAGCATGAAATCCTGTTGATCACTTTTGCCGCAGCGAAGATCGAAAGACTTGTCAGCGAATTGTTGAAAGCCAAACAGCGCGGCGTGTACGTTCGGTTGATACTTGAGTTCGAGCAAAGTTCTGAAGGCCAATTAAGCTATGATGCGTTAAAGGCATTTCCGCAGTCCTTTATTGCCGAGTCAGAAGTATTTTACTGGCCTGTCGAGAAGCGTGATCGTAACCAAGCCGGCCGACCTGGTAAACTTCACGCCAAATTGGCGATTATCGACGATACAGTGCTCATATCCAGCGCAAATCTTACAGACGATGCCTTCAATCGTAATTTAGAAGTGGGGGTAATGCTCAGGAACCCCGAATTTTTGATGACAACCAAGTCCTATATCGAATCATTGGTTTCTGATGGAATACTGCTTCGATTGAAGCAATAACATGTACGCAAGGTAACGAACCGGCAAAGTTGTGGAGGATGTGGATTTTGCCACGGTAGATGCATCCCTCCGCAAGTCGAGGTTATGGTCATCTGTCGAAACTCTAGCGTACCCGATGCGTTGATTCATTAACAGTTGGCTGACGTTGATAAGTTGACGGAAATATTAACACTTAAGGAGGTAAAAATACGCAAAAAAATAACTTTTTAGCCTGTCCAGAAAACCTCCGTTTGATGAACAGTTGCCGTCAGAAAATGACTGTCACATTTTCAATGTCAGTAGTGTTCAAACCCGATGCCTGTACGTTGCAAATTGTCTCAGTCGGCGTCAGCACTGCGCAAAAACGGGTAAACCAACAGTCGTCTTGTGTCGCAAAAGTAAGCTGCGAAAGCCCCTTTTTACGATATCACTTTTTGAGTTCCATCTTCATTCTCCAAACACCATCCGTTGACATCGACTTTAACAAACTACTGACACCGACTTTGAAAAGTGACAACACCTAATGCAGTTCATACTGAATGGTGTAATGAACTTCCCAATTGAAACCTAAAGTTTTAAATCGGGAATCGATGCCCAGGATAGAAGGCTCGGTAAATGCCGGTATAATCAGAAAGCACAATAAATTATTTTTTAACCGCTGCCACAGCCTAACTGTTATCAGAAAAACGTTTCATGAAAGTCCTTGTCTACAACGAACTCAATCCCAAAACCATTCCCGGCTTCGCCAAACTGCAAAGCTACCTGGAAGACGATGACTTTAAATCGGCTGAGGTTAAAAAAGTCGGCGACAATTTATACAGGGCACGACTTAATCAACGTGACCGGTTATTGTTCTCCATTTATCGTCATCAGGAACAAAACTACGCGCTGCTACTGGAGTTTATCAAAAACCACGCTTACCAAGACTCGCGTTTTCTACGCCAGGTCGGCAGTATCGATGAAGATAAAATCCCCGTCATACACAAGCCAGATGAAACCAGTGACAAAGCCCTGGTTTATCTTAATCCCGGCCATAACTCTTTTAACCTGCTGGATAAAATCATCTCGTTTGATGATCGTCAGCAGTCGATTTATGACTTGCACCCGCCGCTGATTGTGATCGGTTCAGCGGGTAGTGGTAAAACAGCCCTGACCTTGGAAAAAATGAAACAGGCAGTGGGCGACGTGCTGTATGTAACCCAGTCGGCTTATCTGGTTAAAAACTCCCGCGACCTGTATTACGCTCACCATTACGATAACCCTGAACAACAGATCGATTTTTTATCGTTTCAGGAGTTTCTGGAGAGCATCCAGGTACCACCCGGTAAACCGGTTACTTTCCAAGCTTTCCAGCAATGGTTTAGCCGCCATCGCCAAGGCCAACTGAAAGATGCACACAAATTGTTTGAGGAGTTTCGCGGTGTCATCACTGGGCCTGCCACCGATAAAAGCTGGTTAAGCCGTGAAGAATATTTGAATCTTGGCATCAAGGAATCCATCTTTCTCGCGGAGGAGCGGGAGTCGGTGTACGACGTTTTTGAAAAATATCTGGTTTTTTTACAAGAGCAGCATCTATACGACAGTAACATCGTCAGTCACCAATATCTACAGCTAAGCCAGCCCCGTTATGATTTTATCATTGTCGATGAAGTACAGGATTTAACCAATATCCAGTTGTATCTGATTATCAAATCGCTACGCCGGGCGCAGGATTTTATCTTGTGCGGCGATTCCAACCAGATTGTCCATCCCAATTTCTTTTCCTGGTCCAAAGTGAAAAGCCTGTTTTACCGGCAGGATGACATACAAACCTCGGACGAATTAATCCGAATCCTCAACACCAATTACCGCAATTCGCCGCAAGTCACCGATATTGCCAACAAGATTTTAAAAATTAAAAACCAGCGCTTCGGCTCTATTGATAAAGAAAGTCATTATCTGGTGGAAAGTAACGGCCATAATCAAGGCGAAGTGCTGTTTTTACAAGACACTGCGACCATTCGCCAAGAGCTGGACAGTAAAACCAAAGCCTCCACTCTGTTTGCGGTGATTGTCATGACGGTCGACCAAAAACCGGCCGCGCAGCAACATTTTAGTACGCCCTTGGTATTTACCATCCAGGAAGCCAAAGGTCTGGAATATGAAAATATTATTCTCTATAACTTCCTGAGCCAAGAAGAAGCCCGCTACCGGGAAATCACTAAAGGCGTCAATGCGGCGGATTTGGAACTGGATATTAGATATGCCCGTGGCAAGGATAAAACGGACAAATCGCTGGAGGTCTATAAGTTTTATGTTAACGCCTTGTATGTTGCCATCACCCGGGCCGTTAAAAATCTGTATTGGATTGAGAGTAGCCCTAAGCAACCTTTACTCGGTCTGTTGGGTTTACGCGATGCCCAGGCCAGTTTGCAACTCGCCAATCAAAATTCCAGTCTTGATGCTTGGCGTCAGGAAGCGCATAAACTGGAACTGCAAGGCAAACAAGAACAGGCCGATCGGATTCGCAGCGAAATTCTCAAACAAAAAATACCGGACTGGCAGGTCATCACACCTGCAACACTGGTTGAGCTAAAACGTAAGGCCCTTGATGGAAACGATAAAAACGCCAAGATGACCTTGTTTGAATACGGGCTGGTTTATGAAGACCGCGACATCATCAACAGCTTGTTGAAAGCTGATTTCAAAGCCGCCAAACATCCCGACAAAGGCTTGCAGATGCTGCAACAAAAGCACTACAGCGCCTACAGTTTTAAAAAACCCGATGCCGTACTCAAACAAGTTGATCAGTACGGTCCGGATTTTCGCAACATCTTCAATCAAACACCATTAATGGTAGCTGCCTGGATGGGTAATACTGAAGTTATCAAGGCGCTGTTTGAACTAGGCGCCGACACCGAAAAAGTCGACGGCAACGGGCTAACGGCTTTTCAAATCGCACTGTCGCAAACCGATCGCAGTGAAAGCTACGCTAAAAAGAAGCTGGTCGACATTTACGAACAACTGGAACCGACCAGCACGAGTATTCAGGTCGATGGTAGCCTGATCAAGCTAGACAAAAATAGCATGGAGTTTTTTATGCTCAATCTGATGATTGCGCTATTTTACCGGGTGATGCCTAAAAAAATGACCTATCGCATTGAAGGCTTTTCCACCCAGGATTTTATCACTGCCATGCACCACATCCCCGACAGCATCCTCCCGGAACGCCGCAAACAACGAGCTTATTTGTCTAGCATCTTGTCTAAAAACGAAATCGACAAAGACGACAAACATAACCGCAAGCTGTTCTATCGTGTGCTGCGCGGCGCTTATATTTTCAATCCTAGACTGGCACTCAAAGTGGATGATGAATGGATCAATATCTATGATTTGTTAACTATTGATCGACTGGCACCGCAATACCAAGTTAAGCAAGACTGGTGGCATCATAATTACAACGAGCATGCTGAGAAGAAAATGGCTGTCTGCAAAGACTTATTGAAGCAGCTGATTGCAGAAAAACAAAGCTGACTGTGGTGCCCCTCTATTTTCACCGCCCCCGAACCTAGATTTAACATGAGGTATTTTTATTTGAATTTAACATAACCCCACTTCTACGAAGCGTCTTTGTTAGTGCAATATAGTAATGTCCTGTTTTAACAAAGTAAAAATGTCCGGCGTCCAAGCAAGCCATTTGTATCAAGGCCTTGATAATTTATGGTTGCGTTATGGTACATCGGGGAGTCGCTATTTTTGAGTAAAGATTTCCCTTGCTCCCAGCGTGGAAATCCTCAAAAATACCGCGACAAATTAGATTGCTACGCAAGCCCCAGCCG
>Ga0194044_10001806_pt1 | contig 10837 bp, 7 predicted proteins | sample JunL4417m_MetaG_FD_155460 | JGI IMG/M metagenome (GOLD analysis project Ga0194044, IMG submission 155460) | Anoxic zone freshwater microbial communities from boreal shield lake in IISD Experimental Lakes Area, Ontario, Canada - Jun2016-L442-17m | ecosystem: Environmental > Aquatic > Freshwater >...
ATTTTTAAAAATTCCATTGATTGTTTTCAGGTGGCCTGAACCGCGTTCTTCGACCCATTCAAGTACATAATTAATTACAAATGTTCTAAGTGTATAATAATCAGGATCGGGATGTTTATCCAAAAAAGATTTATACATTTTGGTAAATAAAGCAGTAAAAAGAATATTTGAAAATGGAACATTATATTGAAATGGGCGATCTGTTAACACAAATGGAATAGGTTTTCCTTTCGTATAACTTGTCGATAACCCCCAATCAATGAGCCGTGCATATAGTACTCCTTCTTCTTCTTTCACTAAAATATTCGCCGATTTCAAATCACAATGATAAACACCATTTGCATTCATTGGTCGAATACCATGTTTTAATAATTTTATAAGAGCATCATTTAGTTCAATCATTTTACCAGCATTATGCCAATTTTTATCAATAAATTTGCTAACATCAATGCCTCCATAAGGCATATTTAATGCTAAAAGTTTATTTAATGATTGTTTGTTATTAATATTCTTTTCGGTAATACTCATTTTTTTTAATGCACTACATTTTTCATTAAAATTTACAAGATCACTAGATGATAATTTATCTGGTTTACATACTGAAAATCCTTCTAATAAAAAATAGTCAGTAAAATTTGGAATATTTTGTAAAAGTTTATTAAATTTTACAACTTCATTATATTCTTTCGTTACATTCTTTTTTTTCATAAGTTTTGTAATTTGTAAGGCGCTACTATTATTTGATTTATTATTAGAACATTTTAACGCAGGGTTAAATATGCAACCAAAACCCCCAGAACCAATTACTTTTCCACCATGTAAGGATAATGAATTACTATGAGATTTGTTTCGTTTTTTCCTTGTTTTTTGGATTTTTACCATTAGTTATTATATATAAATATTATAAAGAAAATTCATAATATTTATTTTTAAATTTTATTCAAAGTTTATTTAAAGTATTGTGTATATTATTTTGTTTTGTTTTTCTTATTTTTCTTTGATTTATTTAATTTTATTTTATTATAACTTTTCTTTTTTCTTTTATTTTTTGTTTTATTACCTCCAGCAATACCTAATCCAATTAAAGTCCCAATTGTTGCTCCAACCAATCCAATAGAACCTATTACAACTTTTGGAAAAAGGTCGATTGCTTGTTTGTTTATATCACCTCGATTTTGCGGATTCATTTGTGTTTCATTAGACAGTAAAGAAGGTTCACTAGGTTCAAGAGATTTTGAAACTTCGGAAGGTTCAGGAGGTAAAGGATAATTAATACATTCTGGTAAAAAATATTCTTTATTAATAGATTTCATCATTTTAGTATTAATTTCATTATTGGGTATGTACCATCTAAATTGATAATTACTTGTAACTGTTAATTTATTAAAATCATAAGTTGTTAATAACAAAATATATCCTAATATATAATCAGTTTCGCCATTATTAAATTTTAATACCCAAGCATCAGTTGTTTCTGCGATAAATACGCTATCATCAATGTGAATATTAATATAATTTCCTTTATTAAAATAATCAAATAATTTTGGAGTTTTATCAATCACAGAATTATTATCAAATATTTCATTAATTTTTTGACTTTCATAAGATGTAGGTTCGTTAATAAGCTTTTGTAATTCAACTTTACTTTTACCTTTAATATTTGTTTCTGGATCATTTGAATAATTTATTAATCCTATACCAAGATCTACCATCTCTTCATCACTTAAACTATGATCAAAAATATTAAAAGTTTGATCGGTAAAAAATGCAATTAAATCAGTTGATGCAGGAATAATTGAAAAAATGGCAAATTGAAAAATACTTGATATTGGTAATTTAATAATATTAGTAATAATTTTTTCAAGATATAAATAACTTTCTTGTGAATAAAGATTTGTAATAGTATTTTTTTTATTATCATAAATTTCATCTTTATTAATAGTAACGGAAATATTGCCTAATTCACGCATGGTTTGAGAAAATATTTCAGTTATAACACAAAGTAATTTAAATTCAATTATTTCATCAGGAGATTTATCAACGATAGTTTGAGTTGTTTTAAATTCTATTATATTTTTATATAATTCTTGTATTTCAATGATAATTTCATTTACTTTAATTTTTCTCTCCTCTTCTTCCATATCCTTAAATGTATTATTCATTAAATAATCTTTTAAAAACTTTTCTGGATCAATACCTTCAGTTTGTGATTGATCATTTGTATTATAATAAATTGTTAAATATAATATTTTTAAATAAGTTATTTTTACTGATAAAAAATTAAATAATTCATTGGAAATACTGCTATCATCAAAAATATTATTTTCATGATTATTTGATTGACCTGAAAATTGTGACATAAATAAATTATATGATCGTTTTAATACTTTATATAAATTTGCATTTGTTTCAATATCAAAATTACAATTACCTTTTTTTATTAAATTAATATCAAAATCTTCAAAATCTTCTATTTGTGACATTTCTTGAATTTTAGCATTTATCTTATCATAAAATTTTTTACTTGTTGGTGTTTCTACAACAGGTTGATCTGCTGGTTCTGGTTCTGCTACTACAGGTTCTACTACTACAGGTTCTACTACTGTCGGTTCTATTACTTCTGGTGCTTCAATTTCTGGTTCTATTACGGACTCTGGTTCTACTACAGGTTCAAGTTCTGGTTCTACTAATTCTGGTGCTTCGATTTCTGGTTCCGGAACTGGTGGTGCTAGGGGCTCTGGTTCTGTTTCTTTTTTCTCTCCTGATTGTTCATCTGAATGTTCAACTGATTGTTCTGGTGTTGAACTAGCACCTCCTTTATACCTTTTTTGATTTTTTTTTGTTTTTTTATTTATTTTTTTATTTCTTGTTTTTTTCTTCAATGTAAATGCCATATAATTTGTATATATAATTAAAATATTATTTATTATACAAATAATAACTAAAACATATGATTAAAAGTAATAAAATAAAATAAATTATTTTACTGCGTGTTTTATAGTATTCTTTAAACTTAATGTCTTTGGGTTTATATTCTTCATAATAATTTATATAAAACTGATTCAAAGAAATAGAGGGTTTTTCAATATGTTGATTAATTTTATTATGAATAAAATGCATCCAACGAATAAATGAATCTCTAGTATCTAAATAAGGGGTAACTGGATATTCATTCAATAATTTACTAAAATAAGTTGAAATAGATTCATTAGGAATAAATAATGGAATATTATGAATAAACTCGTAATATTTTTTCTTAGTAATCGTATTTGGTCGAAGTGGATAACACATTGTGATAGTATGAAGAAAAAACCAATAATGAGGACCCCATACTTTTGGATCTAATTTTGTCATATATTTACTATACTTGCATAATTATAATTATTTTTTAACAATTTAACAATTTAACAAACATACTAATAAATATATGGTATAATTTTATTCCATATATTTATGAAAACAATTTCTACAACATGGACATGACAATTTACATGTCAACCATCTATTAATACAATCTTTATGAAAATGATGTTTACATATTAAAACCCCGATAATTTCATTTTTCTCAATAGGTGAAATGCATACAGCACATTCTTTATGGTCTTCCATATTAAAAGATAGATTCAAAAACTTATCTCGTTTTTCTGCTATTTTACAATCACGACAATATGTAAATATAGAATGAAAACAATCACTATTTACACCTTTACATTGCATTAAATACATGCTCTTTAATACATTATATTGATTTTGAGAAAATTGTCGTCCTGATAAATATTTATTTGGCTGTTTATCTATTTTTCGCTTAAAAGTTTCGCGATCTTTTTTGGTAATATTATTATTTAAAATTTGGGGGGTTAATTTATCTTCATTAAACATAGATAATATATTTCGAAAACTTTTTATACTTGTTGAATTTGTATGCATCTTTAATATAAGTTTGTGATATTTTTATGATATATTAATAGTTTCAATTTTTTATACTATCAAAAAATAATATTTAAATATAAAATAATATTACATTATATCTTTTAATGATAAATAAAACAAATATATGCAATAATTGTGGAAAACATGGACATTTATTTCATCAATGTAAATTGCCAATAACAAGTTATGGAATCATATTGTTTAAACATACTGATATAGGAAATAAATTTTTAATGATTCGTCGAAAAGATAGTTTTGGTTATATAGATTTTATACGAGGAAAGTATTCACTTTATAATATTGAACAATTGAAAAAAAGTATAAACGAAATGTCTATTCAAGAAAAGTCAAGAGTATTAACTGAACCATTTGATAAATTATGGAAGTTATTATGGGGTGAAAATTCAGGCACGCAATATCGAAGTGAAGAGCAGGCATCGAATAAAAAATTTGATTTAATCAAAAATGGTGTTATTATTAATGATAAATTAATAACTCTGCAAGATATTATATTAAATAGTGAAACAAAATGGTTAGAAACTGAATGGGAGTTTCCAAAAGGGCGTAGAAATTTCCAAGAAAAAGATTTAGATTGTGCTATAAGAGAATTCGAAGAAGAAACCGGGTTTTCTAAAAATGATATTATAATTATTGATAATTTATTACCTTTTGAAGAAATTTTTATGGGATCTAACCATAAATGTTATAAACATAAATATTTTTTGGCTTATATGAATACAAATAATGATTGTTTGCAAAATTATCAAAAAGCAGAAGTAAGTAAACTAGAATGGAAAACAATAGATGAATGTTTGGAATCAATAAGACCATATAATTTAGAAAAAAAGAACTTAATTACAAATATTAATAAAGTTTTACAAGAATATAGAATATATTCATAGTATATAATATGTTAAATCCTACTTCTATAATAGATAAAAAATTAAAAGTTAAACAAAATGAAAATCCCGAAGAAACTGAGATAGTTAAACCACCTAAAAGTAAAAAAATAAAAATACTTAAAGACACAAAAGAACCTAAGCCCGAAAAAATAAAAATAGCTAAACCACCTAAAGAGCCAAAGCCACTTAAAATACCAAAACAACCTAAAACCGAAAAAATAAAAATAGCTAAACCGACTAAAGAGCCAAAACCACCTAAAACTGAAAAAATCAAAGCAATAAAATCGACAAAACAAACAAAATCAACAAAATCAACAAAATCTAAAAAATTAGTAATAGAAAATATTCCAATAGATGATGAAGAATCATTAAAAAAAGAGTTTGAAGATAATAAATGTATGAATCCAACAAATTTATATGATAAAGATTGTAATACATTTTTATTAAAAAAAGAATTATTAGAAAGAAATGAATTAGAAACACATGTTGATGAAAATAGTTATTTATATCCTACATTAAATGATCCAAATTTTAATATAAAAATCGCCGAAAAAAAAGAATTTAATGATACAAAATATGATGGAACAATTTATAATATTAAAGAACAAGCCGAAATTTTAAGTAAAGCCGATTTCGAACTTTCACCACATCAAGCATTTGTTCGAAATTTTATGTCTTTTCAAACGCCCTATAATAGTTTACTATTATTTCATGCATTAGGTTCAGGTAAAACATTAAGTGCAATAGGGGTATGTGAAGAAATGCGAGTTTATTTAAAACAAATGGGAATAGTAAAAAGAATAATAATAGTTGCTTCACCAAATGTTCAGGACAATTTTCGATTACAATTATTTGATGATAGAAAATTAAAATTAATAGATGGAATATGGGTAATGAAGGATGCAATTGGCAATCGTTTATTGAAAGAAATAAATCCCATGAATATGAAAGGTTTGAGAAAAGAAAAAATAATTAGTCAAATTAAAAGTTTGATAAATAGTGCTTATTTATTTTTAGGATATGTGGAATTTGCAAATTATATTGATAAAACTCAACAATTAACAGGTGAGTATAAATCAGAGAAGGAGAGAAAAGCAAGAATAATTAGAAATTTACAAAATGAGTTTGATAATAGATTAATAGTGATAGATGAAGTTCATAATATTCGTATAGGTGAAGATACTGATAATAAAAAAGTGGCTGATAAGTTATTGGAACTTGTAAAAACTGCAAATAATTTGAGATTATTATTATTATCAGCAACACCAATGTACAATACTTATCAAGAAATAATATGGTTATTAAATTTGATGAATATTAATGATAGAAGAGGAACTATAGAAATAAAAGATGTATTTGATAAAAATGGAAATTTTAAGAAGGATAAAAATGGTGATGAAGTAGGTAGAGATCTATTAATACAAAAAGCAACAGGATATGTTTCATTTGTTCGTGGAGAGAACCCCTATACTTTTCCGTTTCGAGTATATCCCAATGTGTTTTCACCTGAAAATTCTTTTTTGAATGAATCCATTACATATCCAAAATATCAAATGAACGGGAAAATAATCGATGATAAAGATGCTATCAAAATACTTAATTTATATTTAACGCAAATAGGTGATTATCAATCAAAAGGGTATCAATATATTATTGATAGTTTAAGAAATCAAAAAATAACCATTACTACCAAACATGGTAAAGTGAGAGAAATGCCTAGTTTTGAAAATATGGATTCTTTTGGGTATACATTATTGCAAATACCGATCGAAGCATTAAATATGGTTTATCCTATTGACGGATTAGATGAAGCAATAAGAAATATTATACCAATCGATGAATTTGCAGATTCTAATTCTGAAAAAGTTTCATTATCTATTTCTGAAAAAAAATTAATAAAACCAAAATTAAAAGTTTTTGATAAACCATTTTTAGGTATTGAACCAGAGATCAAAATAAAACCAGGAATACTTTCTAGTGAATCCGTAGATCAAATGAGTTCATTATCACATGAAGATGAAGGAAATATTATTGAATTAAAGAAAAAAGAATCAAGCGAACCTTCAGTATTAGCTCCTGAATATGAACCAACAATTATTAAAGAAGGCGAAAAATCTTTAGGCGGTAAATCATCATCCACTAAATCATCGCATTCTTCATCAAAATCATCTGTTAATTATATTAGTGCACACGATTTAACTGGAAAAAGAGGATTAGAACGAACAATGGATTTTATAGATAGTAAATCGCCTCCAGAAAAAGGATCATTTGAATATAAAGCAGACACACTGCGTAAATATGGTAGAATTTTCTCTCCACAAGAGATTGGTAAATATAGTTCAAAGATTAAAAATATTTGTAATAACATTGTTTCAAGTGACGGAATAGTAAATGAAGGTGTTATAATGATTTATGCACAATACATTGATGGCGGAGTAATACCTGTTGCATTGGCATTAGAAGAAATGGGATTTACAAGATTTGGTGATGGTGTAAAATCATTATTTAAAACGGCGCCTACAGAACCTGTAGATGCACGAACAATGGAACCTCGTGTTTCAAAAAAAGCAGATTTTTTTCCAGCAAAGTATTGCCTTATTACAGGAGATGTTCGATTATCGCCAAATAATGCATTTGAAGTAAATGCAGCAACAAGTGAAAATAATAAAGATGGTAATAAAATAAAAGTAGTTATTATTTCACAAGCAGGTGCAGAAGGTGTCGATTTCAAATTTTTAAGACAAGTGCATATATTACAACCTTGGTATAATATGAGTCGTATTGAACAAATAATAGGAAGAGCGGTTCGTAATTTTAGTCATAAAGATTTACCCTTTGAAAAAAGAAATGTAGAAATTTTTATGTATGGTACATTATTAAGCCAAAACAAAGAGGAAGCAGCTGATTTATATATTTATCGAGTAGCAGAAGAAAAAGCCGTTCAAATTGGTAAAGTGAGTCGTTTATTAAAAGAAACTGCGGTTGATTGTATAATAAATCACGATCAAACAAATTTTACTCAAGACATAATGGAAGCGCATGAACAGGGAAGTGTTGAACAAATATTATCAAATAGAAACGAAATAAAAGATTTTAAAGTGGGAGATATTGCGTATTCTGCGACTTGCGATTATATGAAAAATTGCGTATATAAATGTTATCCAGATAAGAAAAATTTGGATTTAACAGAAGATACTTATACAGAGTCTTTTATTATGATGAATTCGGAAAAAATAATACAAAAAATAAAAGTACTTTTTAAAGAGCGATTTTTTTATAAAAAAGTAGAATTGATAGTACATATAAATACACCAAAAGTTTATCCATTAGTTCAGATATATGCAGCATTATCACAATTAATAGAAAATAATAATGAATACATTATAGATAAATATGGTAGAAGTGGGCACTTAGTAAATATAGGTGATTATTATTTATTTCAACCAAGTGAATTAAATAATCCTAATATTTCAATGTTTGATAGAGGTGTCCCTATAGATTTCAAAAATAGTATGATAAATTTTGAAATAATTCCTGAAATTGAACCACAGAGAAAAGTTGTAGGTATCCAAGATTTAGAAGAAATTGTCGAAGTTCCAAATAATGTATTTAAAGATTCCATAAAAGAGACAGCACTCGTAAATGAACTTTTACTGAATTTTGATACAGCAATCGTTTTTGCGAGATCAGGAGAACAAATACCAAGAGGTGACGAAAATTGGTATAAACATTGTGGAACAACAATGAGAAAATTAGTAGGTGAAGGTGTTCCTCAAGATAAAGTATTAATGTTTTTAGTGGAACATATAGTTGATATGTTGATGTATAAAGAAAAAGTAGAATTATTAAACTATTTATATTCTTTAGAAGTTATTAAAGACAATACATTGCAAAAAATGATGAAAGAATATTTAGATAAAATGATAATTACTACAAGACGATTAATAGGAATAATATTATTTTCTGTAGATAAAAGAAAAATTATGATATTTAATAAGACCGCAAAACGATGGGTTGATGCTGAACCTGAAGATGAAATTGAATTAGCAAATGAAGCTGCCAAAAAATTTAAGATACCAGAAGGAGTTATATTTAATACTTTAGTTGGATTTATTGATAATGATAAAAATAATAGATATTTGGTTTTTAAGACAAAACAAACAGATGCAAAAAGAAATACTGGTGCAAGATGTGATGAAGCTGTAAAAGGTAAAAAAATTCAAATCTTAAATATGATTGTAGGTGAAGAAAAATATACAAAAGATAATACTAAAGGGATGGTACAACTAGAATTGTGTTCATTACAAGAATTTTTGTTAAGATATTATAATGATATAAAGAAAAATAATAAAATATGGTTTTTAAATTTTGAATTAGCAAAATTATATAAATTTTAATAAATAAACAATAAAATAGATAATAAAATTGAAAGAGGTTAAATAAAATATCACATAGTATATTATTACTATGGAAGCATCGACAAAAATGCAACAACAAAAATACAAAAAACGCGAATTAAAAATAGTGAGTATTTATTCAAGGTCGCTAATAACTCGAAGCATTTCCATACCTATTGTAAATATTGGTAAAAATATTCAAGAAACTATTGAAAAAAATATTGCGAGTAATTTTGAAGGAAAATGTATAGTAGAAGGGTTTGTGAAACAAGGTTCTACAAAAATTAGAACATACTCCAGTGGAATTATTAAAGCAACGAATATCGTATTTGAAGTAGTATTTGAATGTCAAATTTGTTGTCCTGTAGAGGGTATGTTAATTCAATGTACCGCAAAAAATATTACAAAGGCTGGTATACGAGCAGAAAGTTCAGAAGAAACACCATCACCTGTAGTTGTATTTATTACAAGAGATCATAATTATACATTACCTTATTTCTCTTCTATTAAAGAAAATGATAAATTTAATGCAAGAGTTGTTGGACAACGATTTGAATTAAATGATAAATATGTTTCTATTATTGCAGATTTGGTAGAACCAAAAGATACAACAAAAAAAGAATATTCTAAACCAAAATTAATAATTGCAGATTAAATAATTCAAGATTAAATAATAATTATAATATTATTTAATATAATATATTAAATATTAAATAATAAGTAAGAATACTGTTATGAATATCAAAAACATAAACCAACTAGAATCAATTGATACATCATTAGATGAATCAGACTCAATAGATATCGATATAAATGAATTAACAAATATCAGAGATAGTATTGAAACAATGACAAAATTTAACCAAGTTGAGGTTTTAAGAATTTTAAGTAAACATGATTGTGTAACATTAAATGAAAACAAATATGGTGTTCATATTAATTTAACAGATTTAACAAAAAATATTGTGAATGAACTAAAAATATACATTAATTATGTGAATACTCAAGAGATAAATTTAAATTCTATCGAAAAACAAAAAGAAGATTTTAAGAATATATATTTTACAAAAGATAATAAAGATAATAATATAAAAATTAGTAAGAATACATCACTATCTATTTGTTAAATGTATAATAATTATGAATGTAAAAACGAAGATAAAAACGAAATTACCAAATATCAACCATATATGTTGACTGATAAATTGATATCTCAATCAATAGTTAAAGAAAATAATCAAAACAATGAAAAAAAAGATTATAAAAAAGATATTGAAAATAATAAAGTTATTAAAAAAGAAAATAATTCAACTTTTTTTATTCCAAAAGAAAAAGACGGACTGTTTTGGTGTTTTTATGTAATTAAATATGGCTTTGCATCATATGAATATCCCGGAGCAACATCATTTGTAAATGAAAAAGCTATCAAATTTAAACTTATAGAATCAATGCGATTGAAAAAAAATATACTTAAAATTAAAAAAATTAAAAATATCAAAGAAGATGTTGAAGATGAATTGGCTAATAAAAGCAAGATTGGTATGAAAACATTTATGGCTTTATGTATATCAGAAAATATTAATATAATTTTTATTCATAAAAGAAAAT
>Ga0194044_10001809_pt1 | contig 10811 bp, 15 predicted proteins | sample JunL4417m_MetaG_FD_155460 | JGI IMG/M metagenome (GOLD analysis project Ga0194044, IMG submission 155460) | Anoxic zone freshwater microbial communities from boreal shield lake in IISD Experimental Lakes Area, Ontario, Canada - Jun2016-L442-17m | ecosystem: Environmental > Aquatic > Freshwater...
GCCGAGGGCATTCAGTCTGGCGAGATTAAGGTACCGAGGATGGCATGAGTCACCGCCTCAGACTAATTTTACCTTTTCGGGGGGTTGGGCAGAAATAGCCTAGTACCACGTAACATTATATCTTTCGTATTTATCTAAAGTATGATATACTGGCGACAACTCAATAAAGGAGGTCACCATGTCGCCGAGATATCGAGTAACACTTACCAAAGAGGAGCGAAAAGAACTCGAAGCAATGACACGCCGTGGAAAGACCCATGCCAGAAGATTCATCCATGCCCGTGCATTATTACTGTGTGATGCCGGTGCGGATGGTCCGGCATGGAATGTTGCAGTTGTTGCAGCAGCTCTTGGGGTGACCAGCAGATCGATTGAACACCTTAAGAAGCGCTTTGTGGAAGACGGACTGGAATCTGCACTTGAACGTAAGCCAAGGGAAAAGCCGCCACGAGAAGTGATCTTTGATGGCGCATTTGAAGCAAGATTGATCGCATTGGCATGTTCAGATGCTCCGGAAGGACGTCGGCGATGGACGGTCAGGCTACTGGCCGACAAGGCCATCGAGCTTAGCTTTGCCGAAACCGTTTCGCATATGACCGTACAGCGGGTTTTAAAAAAAACGAACTTAAGCCTCATCTCAGCAAGTACTGGAAAATCCCTCCCGAAGGGAGTGCGGCCTTTGTAGCGCATATGGAGGATGTTCTGGAAATATACCATATGCCGTATGATCCTGATTACCCGGTAGTGTGCATGGATGAATCTTGCAAACAAATGATTGGCGAAGTTCGCGAGCCGATACCGTGCACACCTGGACATCCGGTACGCATTGACGATGAATACGTCAGAAACGGTGTGGCAGAAATATTTATGGAAGTGGAACCACTGGTCGGTAAAAGACATGTAGCGGTCACTGAACATCGTACCAGAAAGGATTGGGCGATGCAGATCAAACAGATGCTTGATGAACGATATTCGAGCGCGACTAAGGTGCGCCTGGTTATGGATAATCTGAACACCCATAATATTGCCTCACTCTACGAAACATTCGAACCCAAGGAAGCCAGACGCTTGGCGGAACGACTTGATATCCATTACACGCCAAAGCACGGTAGCTGGCTGAACATGGCAGAGATCGAACTCAGCGTCCTGAAAGGACAGTGCCTTGATCGGCGGATTCCCGACATGGCAACCATGCAGACTCAAGTGGCTGCATGGGAAAAAGAACGAAATAACAACGCGAAAAATATTGTCTGGCAATTTACGACATCGGACGCTCGGATCAAACTGAAGCGTCTTTATCCGAACTTGTAAAAGTTACATGGTACTAGATGGTGTTCTAAATTATGACACGAACAAAGACGCTATCAAAATTGGCATCGGAATTGTTGACTATCTGGAAAAAAAGGGAGAGCTGAGAGGAGGTTTGATTCAATATTTTGACAAAAGCCTCACGACCAGCGAGGAAAGCGCCGATATGGTTATTATGATAGGTATTATCTGTGGATTACAGGATTTTGCAGCGGAGTTTCTACTCACACAGGCATATAACCATCTTAAACCAGGAGGTAAGCTTGTTGTCTCATCATCAAACGATAACATGGAATCAACCGACCCGCTTGTAAGTTTTCTTATTCAGCATCTTGGGGCAAAAGACGATCCATTCAAAGGATGGGGATTAAATTTCCGGAAGAAGGAAGTCATGGAGAAACTCTTACAAGTGGCCGGATTCAAAGATATCGAAATATTTTCTGATACAGACTATCCCGGGAAGGAACATTTAAGCCACGATATCCTCTTTGGTGTGGATACCTTGCCTGCCGAGGTTTTTGGCTACGACCATCCTGGTGTGCCTCTTCGTCTGCCGCCAAAGGAAGTCCTCGACAAAGGAACACCATACAACTGGATTGCCGTGGCGACAAAAATCCCTGAATGAAATATTTTCACCAAAGAGTTCGATCCGTAATCTTCGGTAGTTACAACTGCCTACCACTCAACAGTTGTAGGTGCTATACGTAAGAAAGGCATCCTAATGCTTTACTAATAACAGATGTCAGCATAAACAAGCATATCCAACTTCGGCCCTGTTTTTAAAAATCCATCTTGCCTGCCCCGGTTTTGTGTGCTCTCCGTAGCCACTGATTCTCCAGCGGCTGATCCTGGTTAGATCAGGGCTCCTTCAAGCCCCCGCCCTTAGGCGTGGGGGCGCTGACTAAAGAATAGCCTCAATTCCCTTGTGGCGGATCACGTTCAGGAGCGCGAGCGCCGCACCTGTCGGACGCTTCGCGCCGCGTTCCAATTGCGAGATGTACCCGACCGTTAAGTTGAGATAGTGGGCAAAGACCGCCTGGCTCAGGTGGGCTTGTTCGCGCATTGCGCGTATGTCTTCACCTGTCAACGGCTCGATCGCGGTTTTGTCCTTCACGCCGAGGTGCCGCATGGTGATTTTCTCGTAAGCCGCCTTATCCAGAAGGCCAGTTTCTCTCATGTCCTTTGCTGTTTCAAGCAGTGCCTGGGTCAGCCGACCATACCTCTTATTTTCCGTTGTCATAATTTGCCTCCTTTAAAAGCCCCTCGTTAATGGCATGATCGATTTGCTTTTCCTCCGCATCAAGCCATGCTTCACCGATTTCTCGCAGTGTTTCCAGATCGTCCACCTCTATGTTATCCCGCTCGCTTTTTGCGAAGCCGTAAAGGAACACCGCCCGATTGCCGGAGCGGTAGGCAATCAGCATCCGGTATCCGCCCGATCGGCCCTGTCCCGTTCGTGCCACCCGTTGCTTGATGATCCCGTCGCCTAAATCGGCGTCCACAATCCCACGCTCCGCACGTTCGATAGCCTCACAAAGGCTCTGATCCTCAAGCCGTTCCTTCCGCGCGTAGCGCATGAACCATTTTGTTTTAAAAAGCCGCACGTCACCCCCTGACATTGTGAACTATAGCACTATGAATTACATTATGCAACTATCCTTTCGCGAGGGTGATCTCGCTGCTGATCGGGATTTGTGCAAACTCGACAAACAGGTTGTCAAACGTATCCTAAAGTTTCTGCACGAAAGGATTGCTCAGATGGAAGATCCCCCGGAACATTGGAGAGGCGCTGAAAGGGGAGCATGCAAAACCGACGATGCCATTAGCCTGTAAATTGCCGGAAACCGACGTTCTGACATATGTTGGGGTTACCCCTTCTTGATTGCATCGTACTTCTGTTTCGTCTGATCCAACCTGTTATCCTTTCTGTTCCTTTTTTCTTACTCAAATTGCTCCCCTGTGCATTGTGTACAGGGGACATTCTGCATCGTTAGCCAATGCCGTTTTCTGGAAATCTTTCTTAGAAACGCCGCCGCCCCCCAAGAACTAATACGAGCAGCCAGCTTGGCATGCCTACAATGACACAGAGCATGGCATTCCCTTGCAACCATTTTTCCCAATCGGTGAACCCGAGTTTTCCGTTTAGATGAAGAGCTAATCCCGCAATCGCCAAATTTATCACAACAATGACAAATAGCGGGAATACCAGACTGTGCCAGCAGCTCTTTCCCTCCTTGTAAACACAGATATACTTTATCCACTCCCACACAGTTGGAGGCATCCCGATCACTTCAGCGAGGAGTAGCGAACACTTGGGGCAGGTAATGTGCCGCCTGTCGTCCCGAAACTGGCGGTCGAAATTGCGATGGAATTGATATTTCCTTTGCCCCTTTTCTTCCCAGGCATCACCGAGGGAGGCGTTACACTTGGGGCATGTAATGTGCGATCTCCCTTCCCGAAACTGGCGGTCAAACGCGGGTTCCCGTCTCCACTTTTGCTTTCCGATATTCTGCACCATTCCTCCCCCCCCCAAAAACTGTTGCGCATTAACAAGCTACGGTTTCGCTGCTAACTCAAGCATCTCCAAATAGCGTCAACGAAAAAACAGGTGCCCACAGCCCACACCCAAATATTCGCCTTCCCCCTAAACCTCCCAAGATACTCAGCCAAGCGAAATGCGAGATTATCCAATAGACTCCTGTCCTGCTCCTACATCTGAAAGGTGCCTGATCTGGCACGACAAGGCAGCAATTTGTTCTTGGCACAGCAAAACTACGGCCTGCGTTCTCAACACAGATTTGACTATCTGGTCTCGGTCTTCGTGCGACAGTGACCAATCAGATGCCTGGTCAGAGATTACTTCCGAAATCGGCGAAGGAACATTGACAACCAAAAGGTGTAGTTTGCGGGTTGAATTATTTTTCATTGTTTCAAGTCACCTCATGTGTTATTTACATTTTCAACATGTGTAGGAAGTATTACCATCACAAGGAGGTCCCGAATGTCGAGTGTTCCGAAATGTTTAGCTGTTTTTGCGATAGCTACCAAAGAGCGTTCACCTTCTCCCATCCGTTTGCAGTTACGCGGGTTCGCCCGCGCTCCCAGGAGGCAATAATGCCTCGGGTCCTGCCAATAAGAGAGGCTAATGCCTGTTGGGATATTCCCATCGCTGACCTCATCGTTTCATTTTCAATCCGTAATTTACCATGGGTCAATAATACACAATCAGAATACTAATGTCAAGGAAAATTCACATGGGGAAAATAAATATTTTGGATGTGCTCGGCAGAGTCAGCTCGGTAATAGGGAAAACTAAGAATATTGATATTGCGGCGTCATTAAAGGTAAGTGAATCAACGTGCACTAATTGGAAGGACAGGAATACGATACCATGGGTCAAGCTGTACGAGTTTTCTGTTGAAAGAGGACTGTCTTTTGACTGGTTGCTGACTGGAAAGGAGGCCAATGGAAGCACACATCCCGCCGTTGACCCCGACATCGTAGGGTTAAGCAGCAATTTGGCTGAACTGAAGCGGGCAGGGGATGTCGCTACAGTAATGGAAGTCCAGATAATTGTGAGGACAGCACTGAGATTTGCGAGGCAGAGGACATCAAGCTCGCCACCTAAGGGGTCTGAGTAGCAACGGAACAGACAACATAGGTAAGCCACAACTACCGGTTCTTATTAGGGCTCTTAGGAGAGCATGCAAAACCGGGGCAGGCATTGAAAGCCAGCTACAGTGGCCCGAGGTGACATAAAACTCCTTACTCGAAGCAAATATCAAGGCTCTGAATGGACTTTTACGTTGGATATGCTTGTTTAGGCTGAGATGTTTTATTAGCAAAGCATTAGGATGCCTATCTTACGCACATCACCTACAAACAAACAACCCGTTTGATCCCACATGAATGCAGATTACCGTTCAAAACATTCAATTCCATATTCAGGAATTGCACTCTAATAGGTGAAAATAATACTCATATTGGGCCATAAGTCAAGTCTGGCAAAGATCAGGACGCATAATTTTTGCAGCGAACAGGGCTCCGTAGAGTAGAGAGCAAGCGCGTTGCAAATTGCACGTTTCCAGCTCCCCCTCATCGAACTGGACATACGGTTTTCCCGTATCCAGCTCTCCGACCACATTCTTCCGGCAGCGTTCGCCTTAAGCCTTCCAGATGGCTTACTTTCCCTACTAATCGGTATAATCGACATTTCTCATGGAGAAATCTGTAATTCCATCGTGCTTTTGCCCTATACCATGAACATTGATGCTTGTAACGCATCCAAAGCTGCAATTCATTGCGTACACACCAATCCACCCAATGGAATACTCGGCTGCTGTTCCCAACACGAAAATAAGTACACCATCCGATCAGTACCGGATTCAACGTCTTGATAACCATATCAAGACGCTCTGACCGCTTAAATGATCGAGTCACTTCCCGTACCTGCTTAACAATATTCTTCTTCGCTTTGTCGCAGGGTCGCATATATAACATTCGTCCTTGCTTTTTCAGAAACTCAAAGCCCAGAAACCTGAATCCGTTTTCTACTCCCGTTACCTTACTCTTTTCCTGATTGATTTTCAGCTTAAGAGCACCAAACTCCGCTTGTAGCCGTTCCCAGGTTTTCACAGCTTCTGTTTCCGTTCTTGCCAGTAGAACCATATCATCAGCAAATCGGATAAGCCGTACGTTTCGTGCCGGCTTGCCATTACTCTGACACCAGCTCTTGTCAACCTCATGCAGAAATATGTTTGACAATAGTGGTGAAATCACTCCTCCTTATCTGAAGTAACTTATTATCCGAAGTAAATATTACAAGTACCAGACATAACTACTTTTGGTTTCTATTTACTTCGGATAATACCGCGGACCAAAATATATGTGGGAGATTGAGACGCAATCTCACTAACATATTTTGGAGGACCGCCGATGAACAACCTGCCATTGCGAGAGTTAATCGCACAACTTGAAAAAGAGCTATATCGTCTTCATTACACCGAACAGTCAATTAAGTACTATCGCCGGATGTGGAAGCATATTGTCACGTTTTGTGAAAGCGAAGGCATTGACCACTTTACAGAAGATCTGGGCATGAGTTTTCTGGACAAGTGCTACAACTTTTTCGAACTGGAAAAAGCGGGAAAGCTCAAACAATCGGTCATTAACGTCTTCCGGACGGTCAGAATGCTTGGTGACTTCCAGCAACATGGCAGCATTTTGCGCCGATACTACAAACAGGAAGAACTTTTGCAGAATAACGAATTCAAGGAAATGCTGCAACATTACTTGGGCCATTGCCGACAGAAGGAGTATTCCAAAGTTACACAAAAGCACTATATGAAGATCGGCGAAAAGTTTCTGAGCTATTTGGAATCACAGGAAGTCGGACGTATTAAAAATATTACCGGCAAACATGTGGCCGGTTACATCAACACGTTGTTAGGATACAGCTATAAAACCGTAGAATTGCATCTTTGCGCGACACGTTCATTTCTAGGATACCTCTGTAATAGCGAATTTCATCCACAGGATCTCACAAGCACCATCCCGTCCATCAAGGCCAGGAAACAAAACCGAATCCCGTCAGTATGGACATCAGAGAATGTCACCAAGCTGCTGGATGTAATTGACAGGGGCAATCCTGCCGGGAAAAGGGATTATGCCATGATCCTGCTGGCAGCACGCATGGGTCTCCGGACAATCGACATAAAGCATCTGAAACTGGATAATTTGAAATGGCAAAATAATCGCCTTGAATTGATTCAGTCTAAAACGTCCAGAGAGCTCATCTTGCCGCTTCTTCCCGATGTCGGCTGGGCGATCATTGACTATCTTAAAAACGGGCGGCCTAAGGTGGATTCTCCTTATGTGTTTTTACGGCAGATTGCCCCGCTGGAACCTTTTTCTGATGAAGACAGACTCCACCAAATTGTTGTCAAATACATGAAATTGGCCAGAATCCCACTTTCTCCGCAGAAAAGAAAAGGCATGCATTCCCTCAGGCACACATTGGCAAGCAGGTTGCTGGAAAAGAACACGCCCTTGGCCGTCATTTCGGACATATTGGGACACATCAGCACGGATTCAACTGCTGTCTATATCAAAGTGAACGTAGACAGACTGCGAGAATGCGCGCTAAATATTGAGGAGGTGTTCCAGTCATGACCGAATTCATATATAGCGGTCCATTCAAGGAATATCTCCAGGAAATGATTCTCCAAAAGCGTTCTCTGGGTTATAAATATGACAGCAGTCCACGAGTGCTTTACAAATTTGACCAGTTCTGCGCGGCATATGGCTTTACAGAACCAGTCTTGTCCAAGGAGCTTGTCCAAAGATGGATTCAGAAGCATCCGAATGAAGCGTATGCCAGCTTGCGGCACAGGGTAGGTATCATAAGGCAACTTGCTCTGTATATGACCCATGTCGGAATCCATGCCTATATATTGCCCAAAAATATCATTCCCAAAGGCCCCGAATACATTCCCTATATCTTCAGCAACGATGAGCTTGTGGCGTTTTTCAAACAGGCGGATGCATGCCATTACCATGCTGAAGTCCCGCATAGACATCGTATTATGCCATTGTTGTTCCGCATCTTGTATGGCTGCGGGTTGCGTGTTTCCGAGGCGCTGCATCTCAAAATACGGGATGTGGATCTAAATACGGGTGTATTGACGATTATTGATGGGAAATTCAACAAGGACAGATTGGTTCCCCTATCCAGGGAACTCCTCGACCGATGCCATGCCTATGTGCAGCAAGTTCATTTGTTCTCGGATCCCAATGCTATTTTCTTCCCTTCTCCGAATGGACAATCAATAACCATCGGGAATATCTACAAAAACTTCAGGAAATTCCTTTGGAAGGCCCGTATTTCCCACGGTGGATGGGGGAAAGGACCCCGTGTACATGATTTTCGCCATACGTTCAGTGTGCATTGCTTGAGACGCTGGGTGCTGGAAGGAAAGGATTTAGCTGCCTACCTACCGGTCCTTAAAACGTATCTGGGCCACCATTCGATTGGCGACACATCACAATACTTGAGGCTAACCGCTGAACTCTATCCGGATATAACGGCGAAGGTGCAACATACCTTTGGCCATGTCATACCCAGAATGGGAGGTGACAGCCATGAAACCAACTGACTTTGCGAAGGCACTATCTCATTATTTATCCTTTTATCTGCCCGGTCAGCGTAATGTTAGCCATAACACGATTAAATCGTATAGGGAGACTTTTAAACTGTTTCTCAAATACTGCAAACATAGTTGCGGCCTGGCCATTGAATATCTCTGTCTGCAAAGCATTGATGAACAGCTCATCGTCGGTTTCCTCTTGTGGCTCGAACAAGAAAGGAAAAGCGGTATTGCTACACGCAACCAACGACTGGCGTGTATCCATGGATTCTTCCGGCATATTCAAATCGAAAATCCCGATGGTATATTATCGTACCAAAAAGTCTTATCCATCCCGATGAAGAAGATGCAGGCGCCATCGGTAAATCATCTTACACCTGACGCGTTAAAACTTATTCTTTCTCAGCCTGATCTGGCGAAAGCCAGTGGCCGCCGCGACTTAACAATGCTGTCAGTACTTTATGATACGGGTGCCAGAGTTCAGGAGTTGGCAGATCTGACAGTTCGTGCCATTCGATTGGATCAGCCACCAGTCGCGACTCTTACCGGCAAAGGACGCAAAACAAGACAGGTCCCACTTATGTCCAATACGGAATCACTGCTAAAACAATATATGAACGAAACCCATTTGCTCCAAAACGGCATGCAGGATTTTCCATTATTTTGTAACCGCCAGCGTGGCAAACTGACTCCGAAGGGTATTTCATTCATCCTGAACAAATATGTTTCTCGTGCAAAGACAATTTCTTCAATCATTCCAGACAAGGTAACCCCTCATATTTTCAGGCACACGAAGGCCATGCATTTGCTGCAGGCAGGTGTTAACCTTATTTATATCCGCGATCTTTTAGGTCACGTTGATATATCAACAACTGAAATTTATGCCCGCGCAGATACTGAATTGAAACGCAAAGCCATGGAAAATGCGTATCCGGACATGATTTTATCAAATTTACCTCCTTGGACACAGGATGAAGATTTACTTGCTTGGTTAATCAATCTTTAAATGATATTATCCGAAGTAAATAGAAACCAAAAGTAGTTATGTCTGGTACTTAGAATATTTACTTCGGATAATAAGTTACTTCAGATAAGGAGGTTTATCCGAAGCTTCGGATAAACCCCCCTGAGGAGTCCCCTTGTCAGAGTGCATCACCTTGCCTTCCTCCATTACACCTGCCTTAAGCCATTCCCGTATCAGCTTTAATACATGCCTATCTCCCACCCTGCGGCTAACATATTCCATTAGCAGATCATGGTCAATCGTGTCGAAATACGATTGTAAATCCACATCCACAACACACCGATCACCTGAATTAATCGCACTCACAATCTCTGTCAGCGCCATCCTTTGGGTTCTCTTTGGTCGGAATCCATATGAACAGGGACGAAAATCGGCTTCAAATAACGGTTCGATTATTATCTTCACCGCCGCCTGCACTACCCGATCCTTGACTGTTGGTATCCCCAACGGTCGTTTCCGCCCTGCCTGCCCAGGTTTGGGTATATAAACCCGGCGTACATCATTGGCTCGATATTTCCCGCTAAGAAGCACCTCTTGTATTTCTTGCAGAAATTTCTCCTCACCATATTCTTTTACGTCGTTTATAGTGAGTTTATCCACCCCGGATGCACCACCATTAGTCCTGACCCGTTTCCAAGCTTCCAGCAAAATGTCTTTCCTGCATACCTTGTCGTAGAGTAACGTAAACCTCCTTTCCGGTTGTAACTTGGCTACTCGGTATAGCGTCCTTTGCAGTTTGCGGGCATTGTCCATCCGCTTTTGCGGCTTCGTCCGGGATTGAGCCTTCCCTCGCGGGAGCAGTCCGGATGCCTTTCCTTGCTCAGCACGCACAGTGGAAGTAGCGATCCTTCCCTCCACACGGTTTTCCCGTGTCTCATCGGTACTATGACCGCCTCCGACTCCCTGCCCGGCTTCGTTCCTGCGATTTCGGGTTCCTCCCTTATACGCTTCCCTACTGGATGCTTCTAATTCCTCATCCAGACCGAACAGGGTCTCTCCGGTTATTCCGGCATTCTTTCTCCGCGTGCCACAGCCCTTTACACCGTCCCGGCGAATCGTTCTTCTACTTGCTTCTTGCTTTTCCCGATTCGTGGCAGGCTTCACCTTTAGGGCACAGGCTCGCCCCGGGAATAACTCCAGTTGTGTCAGTTTAGTAACTGGTCGGGTTGACGATGCTGAAATGGCTTTCACTGTTGTTGCGGCCCGCGAATTTGCCTCGCCTCCCTCCTGACATTTGAAGGCTTTGTCATCCCGCTTCTTTACCGACAGTCACCCGTCAGCAAAGGGGATCAGGCTATCCAGTGAGCAAGTTAATTACTTGCTCACTGGATAGC
>Ga0194044_10001811_pt1 | contig 10804 bp, 12 predicted proteins | sample JunL4417m_MetaG_FD_155460 | JGI IMG/M metagenome (GOLD analysis project Ga0194044, IMG submission 155460) | Anoxic zone freshwater microbial communities from boreal shield lake in IISD Experimental Lakes Area, Ontario, Canada - Jun2016-L442-17m | ecosystem: Environmental > Aquatic > Freshwater...
CACGCAACATACGAACACGTGACATATGGAAATTATAAGAAAAAATAAATATAATTATTAAATCGACATTTGAAGTGTAAAACTGATTAAAGCAAATAATGATATGATATAAGAGAAAAAAATAAAAAAGGGAAACCCATCCTTTTTTATTTTTATATTATCCAACCAGGTTGACAACACAATTAAATAAATAATATATCATCTCTCCAAAAATTATTATGTGTCAAAAATTACTTAAATTTATATAATGATTTATAAACAATTTACATATTATTATAATTAAACAAATAATGATAACACAATTTAAATATTTTTGTGAAAAAACGGATGCGGATTTTAAAGAATATAATAAACAATGGGATGATAATAAGGAACGATTTATATTTTTACAAATGAATCTAAAATTATCATACCAATTAAGTTTCATTAAACATGATATGAATGATAATAAAGATATACTGGCAATTAGGTTTCCAACTATTAGTTATATGAAAAAAAATAAAATTATTGGCGGTTTAAAATTAGGAACTGGAATTATGTACGATGATAATAAAATATGGTTCCCAAAAGAAGTTTGGATATATCATGTATTACCTTAAATCGGCGTTTTAATTCAATCCGGTTTAAAATGGTGGTATTTTCAAATATTCATAAAAATGTTCTCTTACAATATACATTAAATTTGTTGTTGGGTCCCAATCACTACACAAATTTTTATGTGCGTTTAACGACCTCAAGTGTGGATTAAATCTATCATAATAATCACACGCTTTTTGTTTAGTTTTAAATATTTTATTCATATACCCAATATGTTCGCTTTTACCATTCCATTCTGGATGTAAAATATGACCGTCAATATACATTCGCTGGACTTCTAAAATATACATTGGGTTGTCTAATATAATATCTTTAATCTATTTTAAATGTTGTCACAATTATTTATTTAAAATCCATATTACTTTAAATAAATAACTATCCATCTCTCCGGAATATTCTGTGTCAACACAATTAAATAAATAATAGACCATCTCTCCAAAAATATTTTGCATCTATAGAAATAAAAAGATATAATCCACCATTTTAATTCCATCTTTTTTTTAGTATTTAAATAATTGCGTAAATATAAAAAAAATTGAAATGCTTTTTACACAAGGATAACAAACAACAAACAAACAAACAAACAAATACAATTCAAGAATGACAACCACCCCAAGAATGATTACAAGATACCAAGTAAAACTAAAACAGTATAACTTAATGTATACAAAACATGGTGAACTTTCGAAACTAATATATGAACTTTCTACCAAAACAGATGTTAATATAAGAATTTCGTATATTCTAAAAATATTTGAAATTATGAATAATAATGTTCATTTATTCGTGGAATACGACAGTGAAAGTAGTCAAAAGATAAGATTATTTAACATTGCGTATATTAAATCGGTATTGTTAATATCAGATTTAAACGCAATACTCAACAGTTCAGGAAATGAATGTCGTGAGGCAATTAAAGAACTTGAAAAGTATAAAGTAAATTATAAAAAATACATATGTAATTTGAATAAATAAAAAATAAATAAAAAATAAATAAAAAATAAAAAATAAATAAAAAAGGGGAAACCCAACCCTTTTTTATTACAATTTTTTTAGTATTTAAATAATTGCGTAAATATAAAAAAATTGAAATGCTTTTTACACAAGGATAACAAATAACAAACAACAAACAGATACAACTCAATAATGACAAACCCACCAAGAATGATTACAAGGTCCCAAGTAAAACAGTATAACTTGATTTATACAAGACACGGTGAACTTTCAAAACTAATAGATAAACTTTATAACGAAACAGATGTTAATATAAAAATTTCGTATATGCGAAAAATATTTGAAATTATGAATAATAATATTCATTTATTCGTGGAATACGACAATGGAGATAGTCAAAAGATAAGATTATTTGACACTGCGTATATTAAATCGTTGGAGTTAATACCAGATTTAAATGCAAGACTCAACCGTTCAGGAAATGAATGTCGTGAGGCAATTAAAGAAGTTGAAAAGTATCAAGTAAATTATAAAAAATACATAATGAATTTGAATTAAATAAAATACATAATGAATTAAATAAAATACATAATGAATTAAATAAAATACGTAAAAAAATAAATAAAAAGGGGAAACCCAACCCTTTTTTATTGCAAATTTTTACATTTAAAACCCCATTAGTTGTATAATAAATATGGTAACAAATATATATTATAAGATAATGAGTCCAACAATTTATTAATACAAAATACTAATTTAAAGAGTTACATTTTATACCTATAAATGAAAATATTATATCGTATAAGTGACAACAGAAATAATAAAGCAAAACCAGCGTATGTATATGACAAACAAAAAATGTTTCTACATTTTATAACCATATTTAAAAACCACGATATCTTTGTTTTTGCGGATAATGTCGGCGAAACTACCTACCAGTTTTTAAAAGAAAATTTCGACGAATCGAAAATCATCCGAATATCACTCGGAAATTCAAAGTCATTCAAATACACGTTGAACTTCGCAATTAATACGTTTGACAACAACGACAAAATATATTTCGCAGAAGACGATTATATCTACAAAAAAATAGCACCTCAAATAATAGAAGAGGGGTTGGATATAAGCGACTATTGTTCTGGATACGATCACCCAGATAAATACATGAACCACAACAAAAGAGGAACTCCACTCATCGAATTAGGCGGGGAATTAACAAGAGTTACCGCAAGCAAAAATACCTACTGGAAATTTAGAAATAGTTTGTGTATGACATTCGCAACTACTCTGAGAATTATTAAACAGGATTATAAAGTGTTCGTACATTATTGCAAAGAGGAAAACCCGTTATACTTTAATATTTTTAGTCAACTAAAAACATATAGAAAACTTATATCATGCATCCACTGCGTATCGACTCACAGCGAAACAGAGTTCTTGGGAAAATTTGTTGATTGGGATGAAGAGTTCGAAAACTCATTTCGGTAATTTATTATTTATGTGTCTACAACAATTAAATAAAAAAGGGTGGGTTTTCCCTTTTTTTATTTTTTATTTTTTATTTTTTATTTTTTATTTTTTATTTTTTATTTTTTACAATACACATATCACCTTTTCTTAATTCAGATGCTTTAATTGTTTTTTTTTTTCAAAACAACATTTTGATTTACCTTTTCCGTAAATGGTTTATGTGTTAAAATTAAACTACCATTATCGCATGTATCATCTGGTGTAATAATAACATAATCATCGTCTTCTTCAAATACTTCATCTTTATATTCATTTATTGTTAAACCATCATAATATGGTGCAACAATAGGATATCTTATTTTCATTTGAAATGGTTTTGTTTTTTGATGAACGTACTTGAATATATAATATGTTTCGGTTTCTATTTTCAACAATTTTTTTGCTTTTGCTAATGTTGTAAAACCTCCAACCCAACCATAATGATTTGATTCACTTAATACGATATATTTTATTGGCATATTTTATTATTATTATTATAAGTTAATATAATAAATTTAATTCAATTTTATCTTTTTAGTTTGGGGTGTTTATTTTAGTTGTTTGTTTGTTGTTAGTTGTCTTTGTGTAAAAAGCATTTCAATTTTTTTTATATTTACGCAATTATTTAAATACTAAAAAAATTGTAATAAAAAAGGGTTGGGTTTCCCCTTTTTTTATTTATGTTTTTTATATTTTTTATTTATTTATGTTTTTTATATTTTTTATGTTTTATATTTTTTATGTTTTTTATATTTTTTATGTTTTTTATATTTTTTATATTTTTATTTATGTTTTTTATTTATTTATGTTTTTTATTTATTTATGTTTTTTATTTATTTATGTTTTTTATATTTTTTATGTTTTTATTTTTTATATTTTTTATTACATTTAACGGCTGATTATTTTAATATTACCGCCAAGCATCTTAATTCCGTCATCGGTTATTTTATCACAATTAGATAAATTTAATGAATGTAGATTTCCAAGATGTTGAATTCCTTTATCGGTTATTTTATCACAATCATTTAAACTTAATGAATGTAGATTTCCAAGATGTTGAATTCCTTCATCAGTTATTTGATGATAAGCATATAAATCTAATGTATGTAGATTACACAGATCTTTAATTCCTTTATCGGTTATTTTATCACAATGAGATAAATTTAATGTGTGTAATTTTTTAAGATATTTTATTCCTTTATCGGTTATATTATTACACCAAGATAAATTTAATGAATGTAAATTCCCGAGAGATTTAATTCCTTTATCGGTTATTTCATCATAATTCGTTAAATTTAAGGAATGTAAATTTCCGAAAGATTTAATTCCTTCATCGGTTATTCGATGACAATTAGATAACTCTAATGTATGAAGATTTCCGAGATGTTTTATTCCTTTATCGGTTATTTTACTACAATCCATTAAACTTAAGGTGTTTAATTTTTCAAGAGATTGAATTCCTTCATCGGTTATTTTATCACAACAATATAAATCTAATGTATGTAGATTTTTAAGATGTTTAATTCCTTCATCAGTTATTTGATGACAAGCATATAAATTTAATGTATGTAAATTACCAAGATGTTTAATTCCTTCATCTGTTATTTCATCACAACCATCTAAATGTAATGTATGTAAATTTCCAAGATGTTTGACTCCTTCATCAGTTATTTTATTACAATAAGATAAATTTAATGTATGTAATTTACCAAGATATTTAATTCCTTCATGGGTTATTTGATGACAATTATATAAACATAATGTATGTAAATTTCCAAGATATTTAAGTCCTTCATCAGTTATTTTATCACAATTAGATAAATCTAAACTTAATTGTAATTTACTATTCGTTATTCTAGAATTTATTAAATTTTTAAATTCAATATCCCGCACATATTTTAAAGAATGTGTGGTGTTTAATTTAAAATACTTAAGTTTTAAATTAAGTAAATGTTTATTGCAATTTAATAGATTATTTTCATAAGTTAAATAATCATTTATTAAATGTATTATAATATCTATATAAATTATATTAAATAGGTTTGGTGTTGTTGATGTTGTCATTTTGTTAATTTAGTTCTTTTTTGTTTATTTCTTTGTTGTAATTTATCTTTGTGTAAAAAGCATTTCAATTTTTCAAATATTTACCTAATTATTCAAATACTAAAAATGACAACAATAATTAAATAAATAATAGACCATCTCTCCAAAATTCTGTTGTGTCAACAATTATTTATTTAAAATCCATATTACTTTAAATAAATAAATTCTATATCGATATTTTTAAGGTATTAATATACTTTGATAATTTTTGTTGATTTTCTAAATGATTGTGATTAAACACAACTACTTTAATATATTTGTCCCGTGCTATAGTGTTTAACATAAGTTTTTTAACTAAATACTTTTGATATCTCTCAATTTTCTCTTCATGGTCCAGGGTCATATATAAATCAATGCATCGTTTCTTTAAGTCAAAATTTGAAAACAAATAGAACCCAAAATTTGGTTTAAATATATTGTAATACTTAAACATATAATGGACGAATATAGTTTAATACTCAATAACAAGCGTATTTATGAATTTTACTCCAGAAATAAAAATATAAGTTTTGAAGCTGTGAATTTAATTTTTTTAGATTTACTCGAAAAGTTAAACTCTGATATGTCTAGTGCGATGACAAATACAATTAATGGAGAAATCTTATCCTCCGTTAAGGAATTAAAGGGACTCGTGTCGACAATGAATAATACACTTATTATCAAAATTCAGGATATTAATAAAGAATATACCCAGAATGTTAAATTAATAGTTGAGAAATCCTCATCCGATAATATAACCGCCTTTGTTTCCGCATTAGATAAAAACACCGAATTATTTGTTTCCCGAATAAATGCCGAACTCCCCAAAAATAACACCGAATTAAATACCAAAATGAATGAAAATCTCAGGTCCTTTCAAGAAACCATATCACAAGATATGAAAACGCATTTCAGTTCAAATAATGAATCAAGCATTAAAGATTATATTAATAATTTGGATGAAAAAATAAAATCAATACAAACCCCGATTTATTCATTCATTACGTCAAATCAACAACAAATAACCAATAATTTAACTAGTTTAAAAGAATCCAACTTAATCGCGCAGACAAACCAGTGTAAAGTAATTGACGAATTGGGTGATTTTTTAAATAAATATAAGACAAATTCTGCAGCAAAGGGGTTAGCATCTGAAAATAGATTACAAATCTTATTAAATAAGATGTTTCCTATGAGTAATGTGGTTGATTCGAGAGCGTTAAAAGAAGCAGGTGATTTTTTATTAAAGAGGGAAGGTCGGACAACTATTCTTATTGAAAACAAGAACTATGAGGCAAATATAAATATTGATGAAATCAAAAAGTTTTTGAGAGATATCAATTCCCAGAATTGTAGTGGTATTTTTATTTCTCAAAATAGCGGGATTGTTGGAAAACCCAATTATTTTATAGAGATGCACGACGGACACGTCTTGATTTATCTCCATAATGTGGATTATTCGGAAGAAAAAATAAAGTGCGCGGTTGATATTATTGATAATCTCTCGAAAAAATATGCGGAAATCACCAATAATAATCAAGAAGACGGTGTTAAAATCACGAAGGAATTTCTTGATAAGGTTAATGCCGAATACCAAGTTTTTTTAAATCAACGGGATTTATTGGTTTTTAATATTAAAGAGTCTCAGAAAAAGGTAATATTACAGATTGAAGAGTTAAAATTACCTGATTTGTCGACATATCTCAACGAAATATACGGTTCGGTCCAGAACCAGCAATTTTTATGCGATATTTGTAACGAATCCTTCTCTAAAAAATCATCGCTTGCGTCCCATAAAAAGAAACACAAATAAAAAAGGGTGGGTTTCCCCTTTTTATTTTTTTTATTTATTTGTTTTTATTTATTTATTTATTTATTTATTTATTTATTTATTTATTTATTTGTTTTTAAATATTACTCATTATACAAACGTTCTCTTCTAATATGTCCGGTTTTCATTAGATATATAAGAGTCGACCATGTATAACCCTGAATCTCAATATATTGTCTTAAGGGTGAATGTGTATTACTTTCAGAATCTTCAACGGAAGATATATTTATACACTCTAATTCTTCCTCAACATATCTGATAATGTCGTCCTTTACAGATTCATCCAAACTAATAATTATATCACTTGGGTTATTACTTGTAGAATTAGAATTAATGGTTGCTATTTTATAGTCCTCGTAACATTCAATGTTATAATAAAGAAGGTCTGTGTTTTTCGGGTTAAATAGTTTTACATCGCGGTATGTATACACGTTTAGATGTTCGGTGGATAAAACGTTACGGTTACATAAAGGACATGATAATTCATGATTATTATTAAAACACGTTCTATACCATTTATCTAAACAGTTATGATGAAATGTATGATTACATTCGGGTGTTTTTTTATATACACCTCCTGGCTGTATGCAAATATAACATAATGTTATATTTTGCTCGCTTCTGTTGCCACTGAAATATCCTGAGTTGCTCATTTTAATATTATTATTTTATTTGGTTGTTTTTTTGTTTTGGGTCATTGTATAAAAAGCATTTCAATTTTTTTATATTTACTTAATTATTCAAATACTAAAAAAAGTTGGAATAAAAAAGGGTGGGTTTCCCCTTTTTTATTTATGTTTTTTATGTTTTTTATATTTTTTTATCGTTTTTTTATTTTTGAAATTTGCCTATTACTTGGATTTATTTTTAATTACATCGTGAATATATACTCCACCAAATTCTTTTTTCACATATTTTTCATGATGCGGTTCAATATAAACTATTCTATCATCTCTTCTCCAGGCGCTTTCTCCGATATCTGCTGTTAAAATAGCAGTATATTTGTTATTAACCGAAAGCAAGTGTCTTAAACAGTTATCTAATTCAAAAGAGTCAGCATATTCAATATATTGTCTTGTTGTTAAATTTGCCACCAACATATTTCTTTTATTTATTTGTTTATTTTATTTGTTTGTTTGTTGTAAGTTGTATTTGTATAAAAAGCATTTCAAATTTTTTTATATTTAATTAATTATTCAAATACTAAAAAAAAGTTGGAATAAAAAGGAACATTTCTTTTTGTGTCAACACAAATATATAAATAATAGACCATCTCTCCAAAATTATTTTGTGTCAACACAAATATATAAATAATAGACCATCTCTCCAAAATATTCTGTGTCAACACAAATAAATAATTAATAGACCATCTCTCTAAAATTATTTTGTGTCAACACAATTAAATAAATAATAGACCATCTCTCTAAAATTATTTTGTGTCAACACAATTAAATAAATAATACCCAATAGTTTAATTATTCTTTTTTTGTCAACACAAATAAATAATTAATAGACCATCTCTCCAACAAATATTCTGTGTCAACACAGAATATATGAATTTTATTATTAAATAATAAGTTTGTATTAAAATTGAAATGCTATTAAAAATTAAAATGTAAAATAAATACAATGATTACTTCTTTAAAAAAAAATAAAATGAATATTCTGACAAATGTTGAAAAACAACGAAAAATAGATGAGAAGAAAGCCATAAAGGTTGCAAAAAATATTGAAAAACAACGAAAAATAGATGAGAAGGAATCTATAAAGGTTGCAAAAAATGTTGAAAAACAAAGAAAAATAGATGAGAAGGAATCTATAAAGGTTGCAAAAAATGTTGAAAAACAAAGAAAATTAAATGAGAAGGAAACCATAAAGGTTGAAAAACAAAGAAAAATAAATGATACTAATATAAAATCAGTTTTAACGAATAGTATTACAGAAGCTGTTAAATGTAATAGAATTGAAGAGACAAATAAAAAGGAAAAGAATGAAAATATATATAATGTTAATGAAACCAATTATATAATACAAAAGGATTTAATTATCAATACACCTATTTCTCGTAAAAATATTACAACAAATCTCTTGATATTACCAGAACAAGAAAAAATAATTAATAAAGGAACCGAGAACGGTTCTAAATATGAAATAACTGATCCTAATTTGGTAATTTTACCAACTGAAATATGTATTCAAGTGATAAATAATCAAAAACAAAAAACAGTTTTAACAGAAGATTTAGGTAAAACTTTTGAGATGGCGATATGTTTATTATATGGAATTGAATATGATGCGAAATTTAAGTATAGTATGGAAGAAGCAACTAACATTAAATATAAATTAAATAAACTAAAAGTTGAATTTCCATTTAAATTAAAACATATTTCTAAAAATGGAAATAAGTATGATTTTGTAAGTATTGATGATGATAATATACACTTAAGTGCTAAAACGACAAAAAAAAATGCCAAGGTTTGCCCACAAGTTATAGGACAACCATCAAAGAAAAAGTTTTGTGAATTTTTGGGAATAGATTTACATTATAATTTAGAACAAATTAAAAATTATATTGTAATGAATGTAAAGTCATTATTAGAAATATATGCTTTGAATACATTTGATTGTCCTATTGTATATTACAATAAACATAAAAATATGATATTATTTGTCAAATTAACAGAAAGTATTAACTGGACAAATTACAACATATCGTTTAGTCATATCATAAAAAATAAAAAATGGAATGAAAGTTCTTGCATTATTATTAATGATATAATTACAATAGGAGAATTTCAAATACATAATCACCGTGATTGTATTAAATTTCGTTGGTCGTTTGAAAACTTACTAAAGGTATTCAACGATAATTTTAAAATTGTAGATTTATCCTTATAAAATTTCTAAAATTTTATCATAATATTCTTTTGAAATTTCACAACCTTTAAAATTGCGTTTTGTATTTTTACAAGCAATAGCAGTAGTTCCTGAACCTAAAAATGTATCTAATACTGTATCATTTTCGTTTGAATGTTTTTTAATTAGTTCTTCGAATAGAACTAAACTTTTTTGAGTTGGATGAAATCTATTTTTTCCACCTTGTAATGGATACGTATATATACCATTATCATATAAACTATTAAATGTTGGGTTTCCAAGTTTAACACCTAACAATGCTATTTCTCTACAATTAGTTAAATAATTAACTTTACTATTTCTTGGTTGTGGATTTGTTTTAATCCATTCAATTAACCTGATTTGTTTAAATTTATATTTTTCTAATACATATTTAAGGTCTGTTATCTTCCATAAATCAAAGAACATTATTAATGTTCCACCTTTTTTTAATTTTTTATAATACTCACTTATAAATTGCTCCAAAATTTCCATAGTAAAATCACTATCCCAAATTCCATAATCAGTTTTTACACAAAATTTTTTTCCATATATAGAACCATACTTAATATATTTTTCCTTATTTACATCATTTTCGATACCATTTAGATTTTTGTATTCTTCCCATTCATCATCAGTTTTTACCTGCATAACATCATTTTCTTCGTTAAATTTAACATTATTATAATGTTTATTCATACCACTATCTTTTGATATTATATATGGAGGGTCTGTCAATATTAAATCAATACTATCATTACATATTGTTTTTAAATATTCTATACCAGTTATATTTTGAATATCAATAGTATTTTGAATATCAATAGTATTTTGAATATCAATAGTATTTTGAATATCAATAGTATTTTGAATATCAATAGTATTTTGAATATCAATAGTATTTTGAATATCAATAGTATTTTGAATATCAATAGT
>Ga0194044_10001812_pt1 | contig 10801 bp, 10 predicted proteins | sample JunL4417m_MetaG_FD_155460 | JGI IMG/M metagenome (GOLD analysis project Ga0194044, IMG submission 155460) | Anoxic zone freshwater microbial communities from boreal shield lake in IISD Experimental Lakes Area, Ontario, Canada - Jun2016-L442-17m | ecosystem: Environmental > Aquatic > Freshwater...
TATTAAAACTCTTGAAATCATAGATTTTAATAAAGAAACCCTAGAAAAAAGCACCTTAGACTTTATTGCCAAAAATAAATTATCCAACGGTGAAGTGCTTTGGCCAATGCGGGTGGCTCTGACCGGACTAGAAAAATCACCCACACCATTTGAAGTGGCTGAGGTTTTGGGACAAAAGAAATGTCTAAACCGATTACAAACAGCTGAAAGTTTGCTATAATTATAATAAATAGAGTACCAACAATTATTACCATGCTTGATAAAAAAATAAACTTATCAAAATTTTTAAAAGTCACCAGTTTGACTGTTTTATTATTGTCAGGCGGTATTTTTTTGTGTTTTCAAAATATTTTAGCAGCCACCTCCACTGGTGCGACACTCAACCCTTCATCTGCTCCGCCGGAAACTTCTTCTTCAAATGGACCAAATCAACAGCTAATTGATGATCTAAACCGCCAAATCAACGAGCAACAAGCTCAAATAGACCAAATTGTGGGCCAAATTAATGGCTACAAAACAGGTTTGCAACAAGCACAAGGACAATCAATAACTTTGCAAAATCAAGTAAAATTGTTGAATAATCAAATCGCTCAAGCCGAATTAAACATTGCCAGCAAAAACGCCGAAATCAAACGTACTAATTTGCAAATTCAACAAGTGCAACTGGAAATGAAAAACAACCAGGACATAATTGAACGTGATAAAACACAAATAGGGGATTATATTAATATTTTAGACAGATATGATCACAAAAGTTATTTGGATGTGGTACTGAGCAACAAATCATTCTCAGAATTTTTTGATCAAATAAAATATTTGGAAAGCATTCAAGGTGATTTACAAACAACACTTAATCAAGTACAAGAAACCGCAATCAAATTGGCCAGCCAGAAAAAAGATCTTGATGACAAGAAAAAACAATTATCTGATTTACTCAATAAGCTTGAGGATGCCAAACTAGTCTTTGAAAATCAAAAAGGAGAAAAAACCTATCTAGTAGCTGAAAGTAAAGATTCGGAACGTAAATTCCAAAGTGTAATCACCGACTTGAAAAAAGTCCAGCAATCAGCCAGCGCATCTATTGCCTCATTAGAACGCCAAGTACGCGCCGAGCTCAATAAAAACAGTTCCACCAACAAACTTTCATCCATGGGCAATGCAGTTTTATCTTGGCCCACAAGTGGCAGAACCATCACAGCAATTTTTCATGATCCAACTTATCCTTATCGCAATATTATTGGTGAGCATTCAGGCATTGACTTAGGCATTGGCATGGGTACGCCAGTCAAGGCGGCTGAGGCTGGTTATGTGGCCAAAGTAGCATTAGGCACCAAGTGGTATGGCAATTACATCATGATTATTCATAATAACAATTTATCCACGCTATATGCACATTTGAGCAGTACATCTGTTGAAGGCGATCAATATGTGGCCAAAGGGCAGGTGATAGGCTATAGCGGTAGCACAGGCTTTTCTAGTGGTCCTCATTTACATTTTGAGGTGCGTTATAATGGCGTGCCAGTTGATCCACAAAATTATTTACCATAAAAAATTTTAGATAAAAAACACGGCTGAATAAAGCCGTGTTTTTTTTGATTATGCAATTATTTTTGACCGCTATGAAAATTCTTATAAACGTCTTTTAAATGCTTATTAGTCACGTGCGTATAAATCTGTGTAGTAGCTATATTTTTATGGCCAAGCAACTCTTGCACCGAGCGAAGATCAGCGCCTTGTTCTAAAAGATCTGTTGCATAGCTGTGACGCAAAGTGTGTGGTGTAGCATCAACAGGCAACCCTGACATGCTAACATATTTTTTAACCATTGCCTCAATTGCACGCGGGCTGAGTCGATGTTCATCATTTTCACCACCAGGGCGGTAGTTAATGAACAGGGGAGGGAAGAGATCATTTCTAGTCTTTAAATATTTACCCAACCATTCTAGTGATCGCTGAGAAAAATAAACAGTCCTAGCCGAACCACCCTTGCCATAAATACTTAATTCCTGGCTGTGGATAAAATTTTTAGGATTAAACTGACGTGTGTTAAGCGAAGTTAATTCTGAGATACGGAGTCCAGTAGAGAAGAGTACCTCAAGAATAGACCTATCACGTAAACCTGGAGCATTAGTAATATCCGGCATTTCTAATAACTTCTCTATTTGTTCAAACTTTAAAAATTTTATTTTTTTATCTTTATCGGTTAATTTCGGTAATTTTATTTTTTCTGCTGGCAGGGCAGTGATGTCCTTATAAGCAAAATAATTCAAAAAATTTCTTAAAGCACGTAGGTAATAGCTCTGAGTTGTCTTTTTTAGGTATTGACCCCTATCATCCTGTTTACGCGATAAATGAAGCCTGAAGTCCCAAATATGCTCAGAGGTGAGCTCATGAGGCCTGAGACCTTCTAATTTATTATCTTTGAGCCAGTCCACAAACACTTTAAGAAAATTATGATAATTTTTAGTGGAGACAGGGCTTAGACCTTTTTCCACTTCACAATATTCAAGAAAATCCGGTATTTGTTTAATTAGTGGTATATTAGAGTTTTTCATATTTTATAGCCATGACGACGATTATCCTTTGTTATACGAAGTTAACTATATTATAAAAATAAATGAATCATTTGGCAAATACACTTATCCCCAACTCACTTATTTATAAAACACCTTCTCCCCGAATCGTAAGTCAATATAGTTTATTTTTTGATTTTTAATTTGTTGTTTTAGAACCAATGACAAATTATTAAGCGCTTGGTCTATTGGCTGATTAGTATCAAAATAAGCCCGCCACAAATCACGAGTCACCAGTGTCACCTCATCCCCTGCCATGGTCTCATAACCGCGCGCTTGCAATGAGTAGTAGGGCGCCTTTCTATTTAATTCCAAAATAAAATCAACCATTTCTCTGGAAGTAATTTTATCGCCAACATTAATTTGTGATTGAGCCACGTTAAGAATTGGCAATTTGTCAGTATAATCCCCTATTAAATTCTGATCAACTTGAGCCGTGATTTGCCCATCTTCATCAGTCAAATAAAATTGCTGGCCATTATAAATAATCAAAAATGACGGCTTGGAAACAGCCCAGACTCCAACAGTTTTCCAGCCACGACTAACAGACAGATTTTCTAATTTAAATTTACTATTTAATTGTTTATACAGGTCGCCAGCGCTGAAAAAAATCATGTTTTTTTGCGGCAAAATAAAAAAACGCCAAGAGTTTAAATTATCATTAATGGCACGGCTGAAAGCCGTATTATCAATAAGTTTGTCCGTAGAAATTTGGACATTATTAATCCGAAATAAATCACTGTAAAACACCACATAAAGCACCAACAAGCCGGCGATTATTTTAAGATACAAAATAGTATTAAAGCCAATTTTCTTTTGATGAGGACGATTAAAATAAGGATTAGTGAAGTCCTTTTTTTGATAATCTTTTTTAAGACCGCGACGTTTAAAAACATTCAAGAGCCGATGCGAAAAAGATGGTTTAATTGGCTTATTTTGTTCGTCTTCAATCATTATTGACAGAATGTTATTAATTTGTTATAGTATTAATGTTGTTAATTTTTGTTCATTAAACGCAGTAAAAACCGCAAAAAGAAAGTGAGGCAAGAATGTTTGGAAGAAAAAAACAAGTAAAAGTCACCATTAACCACCAAGCACTTATAAGAAGTCATCTTTTGGAGGCAGTAAAATACATTACTGTCTTTGGCGGTGACGAAGACACAATTATCAATCTGGCTCACGATCTTGATCGTCTAAATGTGCCAAGAGTTGAAATTCTTCGCGCTGTCAATGAAGCCAGAGCCGATTGGAAAAGTGGCAAAGTGCAAGAGGTCATAGGAAACGATGAAGTGGAAATACCAAAAAATATAATCCCCTTTTACCGCCTATCCAATGGCAAAATCAACATTGATAATTGCCCTGAAGGCCGTGGATTAACCATCGTCTCAATGGCCAAAGAAACACTCTAATTAGTGTTAACTCATTTTCGGGCTGCGGTTAGTCGCTTCTTTTGGGAAGGAGCGACACACCGGGTTGGTTTTATACCGCCCGGTTTTTTTATTATTTTTTTTATTCTACACACTATCTCATCTGGCAAGACTTCTGTTTTTGGCCAAAAACCCACAGCGCCAAGCTTGGTGGCCTGGTCTATTAAGGCTTTTTTTATCAGATTTGTCAAAAGAACAATGGGGATCTTTTTGGTTTTTTTATCTTTTTTTAATGCTTCCAAAACTTTCATGCCACTCATATCTTCCATTACCAAATCAAGCAAAATAAAATCAGGCATTTCCTGCTTGGCTATTTCAATCCCCTGTTTTCCATTATGAGCTTCTACAATTTTAAATTTTTCCATTTGTAGTCGTGTCTTGTACAAATAAATTTGATCCGGATCGTCTTCAACTAGGAGTATTTTTAGCATAAATGATAATTATTTTAGTTATTATAACATTTTTTTTAAAAAAATACTCATAAATACCAATAATTGAAAAAAAACAGAATTACTGGTAAAATTTAATTAATTTAACTAAAAACCATGTTTTTATTACTTTTCTGGATTATATTAATAATAGTGATTATTAGGGTTTCTCTGACAACGGCTTGGCTTATGATTAGCTTTCTCTGGCTCAAAAAAGAAGCCCGCATCGCTTCCATGATAGCAAAAAATAATGATTATAATTTTATTCTACTAATTCCGGTCTTGAAAGAGCAGAAAGCGCTACCGGAAACAATCAGCTACTTTTTAAACTTTAAATATGACCTGTCCAAAATAAAAATTATTCTAATCTCAACTGAAAATGAATTTGCCGGAATACTTACCAAAACAGAAAAAACCACAATAGACGTCATCAAAAAAATACAAAAAGAAACAAATCAAAAATACGGTCTAGAGATTATTGAGCATTTACATTATCCAACTCTTGGGGGTAAAATGGTTGACCAACTAAACTACGCCTTCGAGCATATCCTCAATACGGAGCACGGCAACCTCAATAGGTTGTTTGTCGGAATATATAATGCTGATTCTAGACCGAACCATCTCAGTCTAAATTATATTGCCCAGACAACTAGGGATAAAAAATACCGAGTATTTCAACAATCCGCCGTTTTTTTGGACAATTTCAATAAAATGAATCTTGGAAATAATTTTATCGCAGAAAAATTATTGAAAGCCAATGCTATTTTACAAACTAGATGGACATTTGCACATGAGTTGCCACGCATGCTGATGCAGTCGTTCATGATTAATAAATTTAAAAAAAGATTTTTTCTGGCTCACTGCGTCGGACATGGTTTATTTTTACGAGGTGATTTTCTAATGGAGATAAAACAAATACCACGACATACCGTGACCGAGGATCTGTTTTTTGGTTATGTATTGTCACTGCTCGGGGAATCCATCAACCCCATCCCTCTTTTGGAGTGCGCAGAAATACCAAACAAGTTAATAATGGCCTTAAAACAAAAATACGTTTGGTTTTTCGGACCGCTTGACCATCTATCTTACAGAAGATTTTTCCTAAAAAATTTCTCCAATAGAGCTAATCGACTATTAATTGACTGTATGACATTTCAGGGAATTTTGCCAGCCATAGCCTGGTTTTTTTCCGGCTGGATGATTGCCTACGTCATTATTTATCCGATAATTACCGCGAATATGGCGCTTTTACTATTAGGGCTATTGGCTTTCATTGTTTATGGACCTCTAAACTACCTAATAGTCATGATCCAATCAAAAATTTTATTTCAAGTGGCATCCCAAAATAATAAAATAAAAAAGAGAGACTACTTTTGGATTTTGCTCTTTAGTTTTCCAATGATACTTTTGCATAGCATCCCCCCAATTTTTACCTTAATGGCAAAATTAAATTACCTAATCAATAAAAAAGAACCACCTAAACCGAAAACGGAACGATAATTTTATGACCACACAAAAATTAAATCAAACTTTAAAACAGCTTATCATCAGTCATGATAATAATTACGGCTTTAACGTTAAAGATGTTATCAAAAAAGATTTTAAAAAATTTCCTACCTTGAGTATCGTCCTACCTTTTTATGAGGACAAAAAAATTATCAACCTAACACTAAAACATTTATATAATGGAATTGATAAAGTTAAGGATCTAGACAATAAATGGAAATTTGAAATTATTATAATAGATGATGGGTCAAAAGAGGCGGCTAAGAGTTCTATTGACTCAAAAAAGTTTCCGGAACTAAAAATAATTCGTCATCAAGCCAACCGAGGCCGAACTGCCGTTAGAAATAAGGGACTACACATTGCCGCGAACGAACTTTGTTTATTTATGGATTCCGATATCCTGATTGACACCGATCTAATCTTGAATCATTTAAAAGTCCAAAAGTTTGCCAGACAACAATACAAAAAGATTATCACCGTTGGTTTTTTTGAGTTCTTGGATATGGAAAATCCGATTGTTAAACAAGAAAAACTATTGACTAAAGATATCAAGCTTAATGACTTCCGATTAGATTGCATCTATCAAAAAAGTTGGTTTGGCTGTAAGGAAGATAAACAATATATCGGCCGTCAATTTAAAATTTTACAGCAAACCAACATGCTAAGAAACTGGCCCAAATCAGGATTTCTAGGTCCGTGGCTCCTAACTAATATGGTACTGGGTGGTTTTTTTATTGTCGACACTAGACAAGCCAAACAAGTAAAAGGATTCAGTCCATCATTTACGGGATACGGTTTTACTGAAACCAGTTTACCAACCAAACTAGTTTCCGCCTTTGATAATTACATAATCCCTGTGCCTTTTAAGGGTGGCTTGCATATTGAGCCAAAAAAGAGTAGTTTAAAACATGAAAGGGAGAAAAAAGACAGCCTTTTCCGTAAAAGACATGGCTATTACTTTAACAATTATTTGCAACTAACCCTGCAAAAAGCATTAGCGGAAACCAACTAAAAAGGAGTTCTTTATGAGACAAATCATTGCCATTGAAGGCATTGTTCATGCTGGTAAATCTTCTCTTATTTCCGCCATGGAAAAAGATAGGTCTATGACCAGTGTACAGTATATTGCGGAATATTGTAATTTTATTGGCGGAGGCCAAAACTTTCCTGGCTTTCCAAAAAATACCAGAACTGCTTTAGAGGCCAACGTCTTTTTCGGTGATCTGGAACGTAAAAGATTTGCCACTGTCACAAAAAAGGTAAATTTAATCATTCTAGACCGAAGTATTTTTTCTGTCCTTGCCTATCATTACGCGACAGAAAAGATAAGCCATGGCAAGATCAAATGCTTCAAGCGAAGTATTGAATACTTCCAAAAACAATTTCCCGAATTCTTGCCTGAAACATGCCTCTACTTAGCCATCAATCTCAATGAGATGAGGCGAAGACATGGTGACACTGGCTTTTACGAGAACATTCTCTTAAATGACGAGTTCAATTGTTATTTAATGGAGTTTTATCTAAAAGTCGGGGAACTGTTTCCAGAAATAAAAGTCATAACCATAGACGGCAAGCAAGATCGGAAAACAGTACTTTTGCAAGCCAAGCAGCAATTAACCACAACAGCCACTAACTAATAGTGGCTTTTTCATTCTTTGATTTTTAATTGCAAAATTAAATCAAACGTTTGCTGAACCGATAACTTATTAGTAACCAAAAATCTGGATCGTAAATTTTTTCCATCATCCAAATATTCATTATCGCAGATAGCTAAATATGAATACGCCTTATTTTTATTATTTATTTTCAATGTGTCATTGCTATATAATCCATAAGGAAAAACAAACTCATTAATTTCTTGCTTCAAAACATCAACCAAAATCTTTTTTGATTCAACTAATTGGTATAGAACCTGATTCTCCATTAAAGATTGACTTTTGCCTCTAGTCGAATCTTTATAAAAACCGCCTGAAGCAGTCGACTGTAATTTGTCTCTGTCATATATCGCCAATGCCACATGCGAACAGCCATGAGAAGTAATACTAATCCCCCGATCCCTAAAAAGAATCAGGTCAGAAGCGCTTAAATATCCTTCTTGCCCTATACTGTTAGTAACAATAGCTAGGCAATATTTATAATAATCATCTTTGATGGATGGAAAGATCAAATCCTTGAATGACCTATAGCCGTCATCAAAATAAAAACAAACCTCATTAAATTTGGCTTGTTTTTTTATTATAAACTCTTCAATTTTAGAGACCAAAGACAAATAGTACTCTATGGTTATCGAAAACTCATTTTTAAGGTCATTTTCACTTTTTACTATATCATGAAAAATTATATTAAGCCGCATATTCTCTTAGAACATTAATTAATTTGTCCTTGCCGGTTATTTCAATTATCTTAAAATCCAAACGATTATAAACCTCGCCCATATCAATACAATCATCCAATAACACAACATCAGAGTAATTTAAGCTATTCTGTTTTAGATAGCCATCGAAAAATGGAATTGAATCTTCTTGTACATCACCTTTTAACAATTTTAAATTATAAGAAATTAAAAAATCATCAAATAGTTCAGTTAGATCTAAGGCCGGAATAGTGAAACGAGAAAAAGTATCCATGTTATCTGTAGCAATAACCGTTTTAATGCCTTTGGCTTTTATTTGCCAAACCAACCCTGGTATCTCTTCTGAAACCAATTTCATAATAGCGCAACTTTCTTTTAATCCGTTAAAAACAACCTCATACGGCACGCCTGATTTATTGGCGATTATTTGACAAATATCCTCTGATGAATATTCCCCTCTCATCCATGGATTAATCAATTGTCTATTATCAAAAAAAATTGACTTTTCAATAGTTGAAACGTACTGATTATGCTGATGATTACTATCTCGTAAATTAGACCAAAAAAGAGAATCTGACAATGTCTTATTCCAATCAAAAAATATTACTTTGGGATTCATGTAGCTATTTATTTATTTTTTATATATTTCTGGAAACTAATGGTAAATGTCGTCCCCTGCCCTTCTGTGCTTTCAAAAGCAATTGTTCCCCCTTGATGCGCTTCAACAATTTTTTTGACAATAAATAATCCCAAACCAGAGCCATCTGTGTACATATTGACCGCGTTTTTAGCACGATTAAATTTATGGAACATTTTGGCCTGATCGGTTTTGGGAATGCCAATACCGGTATCGGAAACCTTCATAATTACTCTATCATTATTTTCAGATAAATCAATAGACACACTGCCCTTGGCCGTGTATTTAATGGCATTATCCACCAAATTTGTAATAGCCTGCTCCAAAAAGTCAGGATCAGTCAATATATTGCTAACGGGATTTTTTGGCGCAGTCCATTTGAGCTCTATTTTCTTTTCCTCGGCATTTTGTTTCAGGCCATCACAGGCTTCGGTAATCACATCAGCCAATTGAGTCGCCTTCAGACATTTTGGATCAAGCATGAATTCATCTGTGTCCATTTCCGAGGCGCGTAAAATATCACTAATAATCGTGCCCAATTTTTTGGCTTTGAAAAAAATATTGTCAATAAATTTGTGCTGTTGCTCTTTTGATAACTTTTCCATACTCCCCTCTCTAAACATAGAAATAGTGCCTAAAATCACAGAAACTGGAGTTTTTAACTGATGGCTGGCAATATCCAAAAATTCCGAGCGCATTTCTAGCAATTTAGATAAGTGATCAGCTTTGGCTTTGATTTCTTTGGTTTGTTCATCAACTTTATTTTTTAAATTCTTGTTGAAATCGTCAACTTCTTGATAGAGCTTGGCATTATCAATGGCAATACCGGCTTGCAGTGACAAAGTGGCGAGCAGTGTCAAATCTTCTTGAGTATAGGCATCACCGGAAATTTTGCCACCAAGTACAATAATACCAATCAATTTGCCACCAGCGAGTAACGGCAGACATAATGAAGCTTCAATGTGCTCCATATTGTCATGAAGCTCCAAAAAGCCTTTTTGCTCTTTGGAATTTTTACTATCACGGGACAAAAGCAAAAGTTCGTCACGCACCAAAGGTTTTTTTGTTTTTTGCAAATATTGAGTGAGAAAATTATCTTTGACCAAAGAAATGCCATTATTAATATTAAAACCCACCACTTTGGCAATTTGATAATTAGAAATATTGTTTTCTTTGTTTAAGAGCAACACGCCGGCGCGCTCTAATTGCATGGTTTTTTTGATGGAATTAACAATCAGGTCAATAATTTTTTTTAGATCTGTATAATAGGTCAATTCGCGGGAGAGATTATTAATGGTTTCTTGGGAGTTGTAAAAAGAGTAAAAGAGGTATTTATTAGCTAAATAATAAAAATATTTTTCCACATAACTAAAGATAGTCAAACTAAAAATCAAAATTAACAAATAAGAAACATTACTATCTACTGTGAAAAAAATATTTAATGCTTTATTGATGGCAATAGCCATAGCAACAACCAAAGCCACAGACAATAAATACACAGATGATCCTCTAATGATTATGCGGACATCCATTAAGCGATATTTGATAATAGAATAACCAACGATACTTAAAAATACGATAATAAAAATAAAACCAACTGGATAAATTTCTACGCCATAATTAACTATAAAATCGGAGGCAGAAAAAATGTAAAAGATTAAAGCAATAAAAAAATATTTTATTTGATAATACTTATATGGCGATAATTTATCTTTTTGTTTTAAAGAATATAATAACAAATAAAGAATTCTTAAGGATATAATCGTTAAGACTAAAAGATAAACAGGATGAAGAATACTAGCCTTGGGATAAAAACCCCAGAAAAATTTGTAATAACCAGAAATAAAATAATTGGAAGTCCACAAACTAATTTCAAA
>Ga0194044_10001813_pt1 | contig 10800 bp, 9 predicted proteins | sample JunL4417m_MetaG_FD_155460 | JGI IMG/M metagenome (GOLD analysis project Ga0194044, IMG submission 155460) | Anoxic zone freshwater microbial communities from boreal shield lake in IISD Experimental Lakes Area, Ontario, Canada - Jun2016-L442-17m | ecosystem: Environmental > Aquatic > Freshwater >...
TCTATATCGGAAAATAAATCCTCTATAGTATACTCAGATAGGTCCATTTTGTCAAATTTTTTCTGGCTTTCTTTGGGAGCGATTGAGAATGTAAAATTACCCCTCAAAGTGGCAGGTTTCGGCAGGTTTTAGATTTTTAATCCCATACTTCTTTGCCATTACGATTAAATCATTGTATGGTCAATTTCGACCAATATTTCCATCTTTTTGGACAAAAACTATATCTATGGCAATTCCAAGAATATGTCTTGAAGTCAAAGTCCAAGTAACTGGCTTTCTATGAAGTGAGTGCGTTCTCCCTATTCCATAGAGCCATTTTTGTCTTTCTCCAGACCTTCTTGTTTCAAAAAGCCTAGCATTGGGATATTTTTTGGTCACCTCTGCTCGCCAGGGATCAAACTTTTTTCTAAAATTGGGATCAAGACTTGAGATGGAATTATCTCTTTTTGGTTCTATCATTCTTTAGTTGGAGAAGGAGATAAAGAAGTTGAATCGGACTTTTTTTCAAGGTTTGGTATTCTTCATGAAAAGTAACCTGTCATAAAAGCGGTGATCAATCACAAATATTGCTCTCAGGTTATTTTTCCCATGATTAATCCAATCACTCCTCAGAGAGTGAGAATGAAAACGGTGGCTTTGATTACACTTTGGAAAAACATCTTATTTGTTTTTAAGGATAAAATTATTCTTGAGATCTTTCATATCGTCTTTGATTTCTCATAGACTTTGAAGTATGAAGTCCATTTTTACTTGAAGCTTTTCAAACTCAGTTTTGTTAACATAGGTTTTTTCGATATAGCTTAGCCTATCTTCAAAATCACTATATCCCCTTGAAACTGTCCAAGTCTGAGATACGGCAAAAACGATAATTCCAACAAAGGTGCTGATGGTAATGGTGACAGCATTGTTCTTGATTTTTTCTAACATGAGTAGTAATTACGAGGATAAAGACTTAGAAGGTTTGGGGTCAGAAGATTTCTCAGTGCCTGTTTTTTCCCTTTCTTGTTTGGTGGTTTCATAACTTTTGCTAAATCACTGACAGTCTTCATCAGGATCAGTAACGAGTGGAATTCTTATCGTCAGTCAAAGCTCGATATATTTGAGTTTCATATCTACGATGGTCATTGCATCGACATCTCAGTTCCAGTTTTCTCTAATAATCTGTTTCAATGCACGATAACAAATCATCGGATTAAAGTCTTCTAGAGAAGCGATGTAAACCTCTCAAATCTCCTCAAAACCATCTTCAAGTAACTGATTAATTCTGTCTGGATGGTTGTTTGGAATATCAACAACCGATCATGGTCTCACTCCATGAAGTATTTCTTTGGTGGCATTACGAAGTATCATACTTTTGAAAAATTAAAAAGATAAAAACTAGACTATCAAACTTCCTGCAAATGGCTCGAAAGTGACCTGTGCATAGTGGGATGCCGAACATCATGATCAACAGGTAGTGGTTCCATTTACTCTGATTCTGTACTTCTTGGTAGGGTTCGCCAAAAAGGTAACATTACCAGTAGTCAGAGATTGGATTTGGGTTCATCAACCGTTCAACAAAGTCTGTTCATCATCTGCCATATAAAGCCTTCCTGTGGTCGACCAGTTTCCTCATCCTCAGACTTCAAATCTCATATTTCCGATACCCACACTAAATACTGGTCACCAAACTTCAGTATTACAGGAAGTACAGTTCACACTATAGTTTGTCCATCAATCAACCCTCATTATTTTTGAGTTATCTCCTACCATCCTTCAGTTCTTGATAGCAAGATTTGTTAGACTGAGAGCTTTTCCGACAAAAGTACATCGATTGAGAAATGAAGGAATCTGAGTATTAACGACCCCTTTTGGTCTTTCATACAAAAGTCAGAGATTGAAAAATAAACACCTATTTTCTACTCCTGAAATATAAAATGCTCAGGTACCAGTTTCCAAATAGTGTCCATACATGAAGGCTCAGTTATTGTTCACGGCAAATTGGTAGTATCCATTGTTGAACTGGCTACCTGTTCTTGATAACACTATCCAATACTTAGTATTTTTGTCTAAGACAAAGCTTCATGGAAAATCAAATGATTGGTTTCTCACTCCTGTTGAAATTTGAGAAGAAGGAATAATAACCTCAGCATTTGGATGAGCGAGATCACCACTTGGTACATCGACCATAAAATCAGTGTTTCCAAATCTGAACATAATATCATTATTTACGGTAGTCCAGGTTGTACCATCAAAGCTCTTATTATCTCATTGTGCATAGACATTTGCATTGTAGATTCAGATTGAATAATTGTGTACTGCATTCACAGCCCCACTTCTTGTGAGAACGATCCAATATTTCGTATTTTTATCCATCTTCACACTTCCTGGAAATTGGAGAGTCATCCAATCTCGTCAGGCACTCATTGATGCTGGAGCCATTGTCGTTTGTGCATTTGGGTTGATTAATGTTCCACTTGGACTTCATCAGTCATCCGTTTCTATCCTGACCGTCATAGTATCAGTTGGGACATTGTTTTTTTTCATATAGAAAGTTATTAATCAGGTTTCTAGATATTCTGAACCAACGAAGCTTTGTGCATATTTCACAACGGTCGTACTTCCAAAAATCTGATCGACCCCATTTCGATTCGTATTTTGATATCATGAAGCACCTGGAATTTGTGCAAAATTTTTCTCTATCCTGATTCTGATTCCATCGTTCGGACTAGATATCTGCCATATTGCCAGCATGATAGATTTGATCATCATTGGACTAACTCCATGAAAACTCTGACAAGCGACGACAGATCATCCATTACTATTTCCAAAGTTCCTATTTTCATTGTAGACATGTTGCCTTATCCCATCGTATTCGTTGGTAAACGAGAAAAACATATCCCAAGTCTGGGTAGTCCATTTTGAATTTATGTAAGTCATCATATTCCCTCTCGAATAGACATCAGAATTGTAGATCAAAACTGTATAATAGTGTGAAGTATTAAGTCCACCATCCCTTTCCAAGACGATCCAATATACTGTACTGTCTTTGAGGTTGAAAAATCAATTGAAAAGATATAATCTTTTGTAAAACTGGCTCATGAGTGTTGATCCTGATACATTGAATGTGGCATTTGGATGAACAAGTGTTCATGATGGTTTTCCATTATCATCGGTTTGGATTGAAACCACGATATTGTCAGTTGGTGTATTTACTTTTGCAAAACCAAGAAAAATTCTGTCCGTATTGATCGCATACGATAACTTGAAACTCATACAAAGCTTTTCTTGGTTCTCTACTTGATACCCAAAATGGGTACTCGTATTTCGAGAAAGATTTTTATTTCATGAATCAATATTATTGAGATAGTAATTATTCCCAGGAGTAAGTGCCAAAAAAGAGTTCGCTGTTCCATCTTGCACGATTTCACAGACTTCATCTTTGAGTTTATTTTGTGTAAATACTCAGTCCATAGAAGCTGTAGATTCATATTCTGGTTGAGATGGATATCGTTTTGAGAGTTCGTGATTAAATCCCATCTGTACTGAAAGTCGGATATATCCTGACATGAATTCCCATTGAGAACCATTGAACTTCTCAATGTATGCCATTGGGTAGATAAACTGAGTTCATGAAGCTCTCAGTGTGTAGTAGTTGGTCGTGTTGTTACCTCAGGTTCTTTCAAAGGAAATATAGTATTTGCTTTGTGGTTGTAAAATGAGATCACCAAATAAAAAGTTTTTCTGTTCGTTACTTGAAGAGATTGATGTGTTGTCGTAATAATTACTACTTGAAGCAATCAAGGTAGTCCCATTACTTGCATAGATTCTACAATAGATTTGATCACTCGGTCATCAGACTTTTCATAGGTTTATGGTAACTTTTCTGAGAATGTTATCACGACCTGTGATAAGCATTGCTCTGAGTTTGATATTGGTTCCATCTCAAACATTATATAATCAACTTCCATCAAGTTGTTCTATTCTCATTTTATCAACGGTTCATCTTCCAACAAAACCAATCTGACCAACGGATACTTCTTCTCCTACTTGTCCTTGGATAGCCATATTTTGAACGGTACCTACAGGCACCTGAGCTATTTGTGATTGCATTTGAAATTGGTCACCATCTCGTTGCATAATGACTCGTTGATCTGCTTTGATATCTCCTGCATCTAGATCACGATCAAGCATTTTTTTGAGTGGAGCCGTGAGAGTTCAAGCCGAGGTATTCACAGAAACCATAATGTTACTCGTATTAGGTTGATGTGCTTTGAAATAGAGAAGAATATTTTGTGGGATGCTCATTGGATCGTCTTCAACATTTGTTGGGATTGGTCAGGCATATTCGATATTGTAGATATTACTTGGTCAGCTTGAAGTTGCCGAAAAAGTGGTCGCACCGATCTGAATTTGTGCGATAGCATGATTGATAACCGTATTGATATTTTTGATCACGAGTTGTTCATTGGTCACTTCATTGCTGGCATTTATGCTTGCCAAAGCGACATAGTTTTTACTTGGATAAGTATCTCCATACTTGATCTGACCGATACCAAGTCCTGTGATAGGATTCAAAAGTGGGTTATCGAGATTTTGTTGATTTATTTCGACCCACACTTTTTTTGGTCATGCCAATGAAATCTGTTTGATTTCTGTACTTTGGAAGTGTACCAAAACCTTATCTCCATTGGTTTTTACACCTTTGACTAGACAGTTTCCTATACTAACTTCAAAGTTATTTCCATCGATATGAGAAACTTCGAGTCCTTCAATTACTCAACCATCAGTCAAAGCGAGTAAAGGAGCCGAGTAATCGCTATCTTGATTAACAATATTTCCATTAAGTAGGGAGCATCTTTCCATGAATAAAAATCTCAATTGATAAAACTGAGTGTATTTTATTCACAAACAGAAAAAATAAACCTATTACTTCAATTCCAAACTTCTGACCCTGGCATTAATTTCCTTTAGTTTTTCATCAAGCTGAGGTGCTTTGACTTGGTTTTTACTCAACTTGAAGGTGATTTTACCCATCTCTCATGCTGTATACGACTTTTCGATAACTTTCAAGGTTCCATCATAAAACATCAGATCATTTCAAGAATTGATATACACCCTCACAATATCTCCAAGATCACAATAAAAGAAATCAGAAACATTAGGAGAAATATCAAACTCTCTCAGTGAGTTTTTCCTTTCATCTACATAGTTTTGGGTGGCTTGAGTAATATTTCCATTGTTAGTAAACGATCTCTCAATTCTTCAAAATTCAGCAATACTTGAGATATCTTCGGTGTATGCATAACTGTCGCCATCTTTTCCAATACAGCAATTACACATCTGTTTGATGTCCATTATCATTTTTGCATCTCTGATTGTCCTATCTAGTGGCGAATTAACATCTCGCATAAACTCTCTATAATCGTTGTTAATAAGCGATCTATCAACTCCGATGGTATCTCTAAAATACAAAACATGGTCTTTGATGATGAATTCATAGTCGTTTTCCCTTAAATCTTTAAGAATACTTAGGAAAGTATCTCCTTTGGAGTATTGTTTTGTGACCGTTGCGGTGATATTACAATCAAGAGCGAGTCCTGTATTTTCTCTAGCATTGATTTGATCTATGATAGACTGCAAAAGAACCTTCACTTGCCCAGTAAAATTGATCGCACTAAAAACGATTTTATCATCCAAAAAGCTGAGATAATCTTCAATTTTTATAATAGTATTTTTCAAGGTAGCTTCTATCCCTCTGATGTATCATTCAATCATTAATCTTTCTTTTCCATTGTTGTTTTCCATGACTTTGATGCGATTATTTTCCTTGAGAATATTCAAAATATTATTCATATTTTCATTCATCACGGTAAGTTCTCAAGCTGAGATATCGTTGAGTTTGAGAGTACATTCAAATCAAAAAACATTGAAAATTTGTCAGATTAAGTTTTCTTGTCTATCGTAGACATAACCTATGATCATGGTTTTACAAAAGTGAATTATTAAAAGAAATACTGACTTCAAAATTGGTATCATAAATACCGCCTCCAACATCATACATCACATATTTTGTCATACCTTTTACGGTTGGTCGTTGCGATCCTGGAATTCTTGTTCAGAGAATATTTATCCCATTTTTCGTAGCTGTTTGATTTTTTGCATCTATTACAATCACATCTCAAATTTGTGCATCGATATCCAACATAAACCATTTATTGGCAGTCACATTGTGAATAGTGAGAGGCTTAGAAATAGGATTCAGAGCATTGATTGAAATTTTGACTGGCTCATCGGCATTGGAAGTGGTCATACAGTTGATTTCATTGTAGGTCATGTTTCGTTGGTTTCCCATGCTGTTGGGAAGTTGAAACCCTCCATAGTTTCCTTCAACTCATTCAAAAACACTGGCAATCAAAGAATAAAACTTCGGGTCTTGTGCAAAAAGTGTCACCCTCCATCTTCTCAAAGCTCCATCGTTATGATCGTTATCTTCTTCAATTTCATAATCCACAGGAACATCAACTTTGCATTTGATTGATCGTTCTCTATCCTGTTCATCGATGATTTTGAATTCTTTTTCTTCTACGGTTGATGGAACTCCCTGCAAAGCAAAAAGGATATCTAGCCAGTCCATTGCCATAGAAGTCTGAGCCCTAGTTGGTGCTATGATCAGACCTTCAATAATGATACTTCTTCATCTTGCAAAGGTTGGTCAGGTGAGAGTTCCATGATATCAGATGATGTCCTGTTTATCATCAGATACTTTCAATTTTCTCCATTGGACATCAGAAAGAGCGATTCTGAAATTATCCGTCTGATGCATAATATTTTGCCCATCCCAATAAAACTTTTTTCCGATCATATTTTGAAATTAAAAAAGATAAAATTAGATCTTCCACTTCCAGTAATCCATCTGCTGGTTGAGATCAAAAGATCAACCCACATGGATGTTTCCATTGATATTTACTGATCTATTCGTTGTTGAAGTATATCCACCATTTGCAAAGCCTCTCCCTCTGATCTGTTCGAGGTTCATGACGAGTGGTGTGTATTTGTCGACCATCCATTTCGGAACGACATATTCTCATTCATGCACAATTCCAGCGACCCTGTTTCTGTCTGTTCATCAAGTAAATCAACCACTCGCATATCATCTTCCTGATCTAGCCCTAGCTTGGAGAGCTATGACATAGAGAAGTTGGGAAGCCAGTCTGTACCATAGCTTTTCTGAAATTCTCTCATTCAGTATCAGCATGGAATACATAGATTGATCCACCGTCTTTTTGTACCATACAAAGATTGGTATATACATCGTAAAGGAACTGATAGAAATCTGAATCTCCCATGTTATCATTTTGGATTTTAAGACCATTACTTCCTTCATAGTTTACATTGTAAGGAGGGTCAGTTATCACAAGATCGCAAAGCTCTCCATCCATCAGTTTTTGGACTTCATCAAGTTTAGTAGCATCACCACACAAAAGTCTATGTTCTCAGAGTTGGAAAATATCTCCTTTCTCTACCCAAATTTTTTCAGAAACTTCAGGAGCTTCATCTTCTTTATCTTCATCAACATCGAGTTCATCATCCAATCAGAGATTGAGATCATCAAAAAGGAGATTCAAATCAGGATCATCAATAGCCTCGAGTTCGATCTTTAAGTTTTCAATATCTCGTTCAGCGAGATCAGATAATTTATTATCAAGGATTCTGTATTTCTTTTTTTGGAGTTCATTCAAATCGGTGTATTGAATCACAGGGACTTCAGTCAATCAAAGTTTCTGAGCTCAGAGCAATCTACCATGACCTGCCAAGATGATATTGTTCTCGTCAATAAGAATAGGAGCTCTGAATCCACATTCTTGGATTGAGTTTGCTATTTTATTGATCTGTTCTTCAGGATGGATTTTGTTGTTGAATTCATATGGGATGATCTTGTCGATTGGGAATAATTGGATTTGTAATTGCATGAGAAGATTGAAAAAAAAATAAAAGAAAAAATTACGAACGATACGAAAGTTGCTCGCCATAATCTTCGAGGATTTTGTCTTTGATATTTTGTAATGCGACCTTCATCGCCTGAGGAGAAATTCAATGGATTCTAGCTAAGTCCTGATTTTTGGTAGGGGTTCAGTCCCATTCATACATATACCGAGTATCGATAAAGAAATCTTGGATCGCCTTATTGAGTTCATCAATATGCCTACGGTCAGACATATCAATCTTGATCGTTGATTCGATCTTGATGTTTTGAAAAATATAGGAGAGGATGACATCGCTTTCTTGGATACCAAATGAGATCTTTCATTTTGTATACAGTGATTGGAGGTTCTTTTCATGGATATATCTAAGGAGATGTTGAAATGCATCTTTATACATTTTATAGTGAGTTTTATACTCAGTGACTGGTTTCCTTCATCTTTTTTTATTCATGGCAGATAACTTTTTTCATAACTAAAAAGAGTGCCAGGAATCTGAGAGATTGAAAATATCTCCTGAGGTTCACAAGCACTCTTTTTCGCTACAATATTTATATATAATCTTTCTTTTTTTGCAATACAAATTTGAGAAAAATTGCCAGTTTTGTTGCCATATTTTCTTTTTGAGTTATAATATGTACTTGTTTTATTTTTTAATAAAAAAGCATTATGGTAGAAAAATTCAAAAGAATGACCTATGATGATGGGTCAGAAAGTTCCCTGTCGAAAAAAAAAGACTGATTCCTTTGCCGAGGGCTAGGTTCTTTTTATGAACAACTTGAGATCATTTAGATGATGATCAAGTAGAAAAGTTATCGCTATTTGCCGAACACATTTGAAGGTTATTTATAGACTTATTCTTGGCTTGAAAATTGGGCTAACAATAGTTATAAAGAAAAAGGTATAGTTTGGGGAAACTAGACCTTTCACTAACAAATGTGTTTTTTACTTTTTTATCTTTTTTAACAACAACCCATGTATAAAAAAAATCTTCTTGAAAACAAGAGCAAGGATGATTCAAAGAAAGTAGCATTAGTCTACTGCCGTGTATCTTCCAAAAAACAACAAAATGAACAGTTCGGTATTGAAACACAGGAATCGATGTGTAAAGATCGATGCGAAAAAAACAATGTTCAGATCGCCAAAATTATCAAGGACTGATGAGTTTCTTGATGATCTTTTGAAAGAGATGGATTCGATGAAGTTCTCGATATCCTATGAAAACAAACAAAAAGATTTGAAAAGCGAGCTAAACAAAACAAGAAAAGGAAAGCTAGTGATCCGCTTCCTTTAGAAACTCTGAAGGATGAAAGGACATGAGTGCCTTTTATTACTCATTTTGTCTGTGTAGATAATTCAAGAATCTCCAGAAATGATGATATGGCAGAAACTTTGATGATGACGAGTAAGATCAGACAGTCTTGATCTGAAATTGTATATGTTCTTTATCCTACGGATTATAATTCCAGTGCAGGAATGCTCCAGGAGAATATTCTCTATGCTTTTTCAGCTTTTGAGAGAAGGAACACAAGATGTAAAACAAAAAATGGAATGAGATCAAGAATGCTAGAATGATATCGACCATTTGGTACACCGCCAATTGGATACACAAGAGTCAAAGAAGGCAAAAATAGTATCCTAGTTGTCAATCCTATCAAATGACCAATCATCTCAGAAGCCTTGGAAATGTATGCCAATGGAATGTTAGCAAGCGAATCAGCAGTCTTCAGATTCATGAAAGACAGATGATTACAAAGCAATAGTGTGAATAATACTAGAGGAGAATTATACAAAACTATCGTAGAAAATCTGTTTACAGAAAACAGACTCTTTTTTATGGTAGGATTTATTTATTATCCTCAATGGGATATTAATGAACTTATCCCTGCAAAACATAAACCATTGATTTCGATGGAAACGGTAGAAAAAATCCTCAAAAAAATGAAATGAAATCCATTGATTGGTAAAATTTATCAAAAAAACAATCCTGATTTCCCATTGAAAGATTTTGTATATTGCGGACATTGTGAAGTAAAATTAACTGGATATCGAGCAAAATGACGCAGTCAAAAATATGCTTATTACTGATGTGGTAATAAAAAAGATACACATAGATTCCAAGTTAAGCGTGATCTTATGAATGAACAATTTGATCAGCTACTGGATAAAGTAGCAGTCAACGAAGATGTCCGAAATTTGATAGAAGAAACAATTAAAGAAATATGGAAATATAGAAACGAATACGAAGCTTTAATCAAACAAGATAGGCAAAAAGCACTTGAAGAAGTATCAGAAAGAATGAAAAAAATCCGTACAACAATGCTTACTACTCAGAATATCCATCTCGTAGAAGAGCTTGAATGAGAATGGGAACTGGTTCGTTTGGAAAAAGAAAAGCTCCAAAATGAGATTGAAAAAGACTCAAAACTATCTGAAGAGGAGTTAGAAAATTTATTGGTTCAAGCAAAAAAGATTTATATGTGACCCAAAACGGTTTGGGAATTATCGAATACTGAGTTAAAATCGACTTTGGTTAGTCTTCTCTTTGGTGAGAAGTTGTTATATACCAAAGAAAATGGATTTCGAACCGCCTGAAAGACTTTATACGATGCGGTGTTATCGGCTGTCCGTGGTACCAATTTTTTAGACCAAAACAAAAACAAAAAATAAACCAATTTCGAACCGAGTTATCCCAGTCTAAAAGCGATTTATCTTTAATTAGGACTAACGAAGTCCTGTTATGGTACCCAGAGAGGGACTCGAACCCTCACGTCCTTACAGACACCAGATTTTGAGTCTAGCATGTCTACCATTCCACCATCTGGGCAAGCTGTTTCCT
>Ga0194044_10001814_pt1 | contig 10799 bp, 12 predicted proteins | sample JunL4417m_MetaG_FD_155460 | JGI IMG/M metagenome (GOLD analysis project Ga0194044, IMG submission 155460) | Anoxic zone freshwater microbial communities from boreal shield lake in IISD Experimental Lakes Area, Ontario, Canada - Jun2016-L442-17m | ecosystem: Environmental > Aquatic > Freshwater...
TTATATAGTTTAACCTGTGTTACGATATATTTATGACATCGAGATACATCGAACAAGAAATTAAATTGAAGTTAAACGATCCAGATGGTCTTATTAATATGCTCGTCATTCTAGGCGCTAAAAGTAAAGGTGTGGATTTTCAAAAAACTATACGCTTTGATACAAAAACAAATGAATTAGAAAAATACGGAACTTTTATTAGAGTTAGAAGTGGACACGGAACAACGATTACAATGAAAAGAAAACTGAAATCAGAAAATTCTGATGTTTTTCAAAGAGAAGAAATCGAGACGAGTATTGGTGATATTGAGAAAATGAGACAAATTATCAAAAATCTGGGATTTTCAAAAGAGTACATTATGGAAAAATATCGGTCTAATTGGAGCTATAAAGGAGCAGAAATATCTATTGATGAATTACCATTTGGATTTTTTGTTGAAATAGAAGCAAGCCCTGCAATAATTAAAAAAGTATCTAATGAATTAAAACTAAATTTAGACGATAAAATCACTACTACATACTGGCATTTGTTAGCTGAACACAATAAGCTAATAGGCGCCAAAGAAGAAAACATTATATTTACAAAAGACCATATTTCAAAACTATACAAATAGCACCCCTTTTTTTATTATGTATAGCTATAAACTCTAATTTTGTTATTATTGAGTTATGAGCATAAAATACGATATACCTATTCAGGTTCAAACTAAATCATCAAACTGTGTCCAGACGTCGACCTCTCAATTTATTAGTTTTTACGGTTTGAATATAAAACCTGATGATATTGAAAAAGATATCCCTGTACGTTTTGATAAAGATGGAAAACCCATGGGCACATTATTGCCTGATATTGGTACTTGGTTAATTAAAAATCATGGCTTTAGGGCAATAATGCATGTTTTTGATGCTCAGATTATTGATAGAACTTGGGCAAAATTGAATCATGAGGAATTGCTGGTAATGCTGGAAAAAGTTAAAATCACAGGCATTAGCACTGCTAGAACTTGGTATGCCCCATATTTAATCGATGCATATGTAGATTTTTTAAGAGCTGGCGGGTTAATGAATATTACAAAATGTACAAATGACTTACTGAAGTCCTTATTAGATAAGGGCACTGTGATGGCGATAGTCAATTTTAATTATATTTATGATTGGCCAAGAGAAGTTTACAATAAAGACACCGAGCATTATGAAACAGACACGATAAATGGAAAAGTTACAGAACATGCCATTGTCTTAACTGGATACGATGATGGAGTTTACTACTATAATGATCCTGCTGAAGTTGTAAGCGGGCAGAAAACAGTCAATGATGATGTGTTGATTGGGGCTATATGTACTGCTCAAATTAATTCTGATAATTATTTATTGACAATCGAAAAATAAATTTATAGATGATGGTCATCGTCATTTAGTGATATTATATAACAATGAAAAGAGTAGTCTTACTACATGGGAATGGTAATAGTACAGGATCAGGTAATTGGTTGCCTTATATCAAAGCCGGTCTGGCAGATTTAGACATAGAATGCGTCTCACCGGATTTACCAGATGCGAAACAAGCACGTTTGAAATATTGGTTTCCATATTTTAGTGAAGTTCTAAAATTATGTACAGATGATATTATCGTAGGTCATTCTTCTGGGGCTTTATCTATTATGAAATATGCTGAAGATAATAAAATAGGAGCTAGTGTTCTGGTCGCTACATATTTTACGGATTTAGGGTACGAAAGTGAGCGAGCGAGTGGGTACTTTGATACTTCATGGCAATGGGATAAAATTAAAGCAAATCAAAATTGGTCGGCAATTTTTTCATCTGCTGATGATCCATATATTCCAATTAGTGAGCCACGATTTATCCGCGATCAATTGGGTAGTGAATACTATGAGTTTACAGATAGAGGTCATTTTGGTGGCGATGCAAATCCAGTATTCCAATTTCCTGAACTTTTGGAGTTTATTAGAAATAAAATTTTACAATCATAATACTTTTAGTATTATTTTGTGCCAATTATTTTTAAGCCGTTTGTTTTAATTTCGCCCTTATAAAGAAAATGAGGTATACCTTGGTATAGAAATAACGGCTCTTCGGTTTTAGCGACTTCTTGATAATAATCCAAAGTTAATTGTGGTATTATATCAACTTTGTTCCAATCTGCGCCGATTGCTTTTTCAAATCGAATATCACCGAATTTTTCACTGTTTCTATAAAAAATTACAGCATCATTGATATCCAGATCTCTTTCGATGTTGATTTCAAAATATCTAGACTTAGGTATTTTCTTAACCCCAGCCTTTCTTAATGCATCTATAATTCTTTGCGGATGAACAGGGCAACAGTGTATGACATCGTTCCATAGGCAATCAATATAGGGAATTTCTCTTTTTAACAGATGTTCTCTGCCATCATATCCAGATTTATACAGATTATAGATTTTTTCGTCTACATCTGACAATCTATTCATGGGATATAAGACATCTCCAATCATATTTTCTGGCACTCGATGATAAACATAACGCATGTTAAGATAATATCATGAATGAAAAACATCTTTCGGCACATATTGGGCAATATGCACTGATTAAAAATGACGAAAATAAAATATTAATTCTTGAAAGAGCAAGATCAAAAACTTGGTGTCTGCCTGGTGGCAGGTTAAACGAAGATGATGACTGGGATAGTGCTCTATTGCGTGAAATCAAAGAAGAGCTTGGTATTGAATGTTATGATCCAAAACCACAAGCTGTAAATGTACTAAAAGATGCATATCAAACAAAGTACAGTGTTTATTTTAGTGTAATTTGTTCTGACATATCAAAATTAAAAATAAGTAGTGAACATAGTGACTTAGGTTGGTTCGGATATGAAGAGGTTAAAGACATGAATATTGAAGATGACAAGATTAAAACGGTTATTTTAGATTATCTAAAATGAAATAAACTTGTATTATACGTTTATGTATCTTGTGAGAAGATAAGTGCAGATTCGGGTGGTAAAACGAATACAGCTCCACCTGATTCGGTAGTGACATTTTCTGGTACATCGATATTTTTGAAATCTTGGCTATAGCCATTCCAATTACTATTAAATCGTACATTCCATGTTCCGATACGAGGTAAGTCCATTACGTACCGTTCGTGTAATTTATCTCCAAAGTTTATAATTATAATAACGTCATCTTTGGCTCCACCGTTTTGCCAACGATGGTATGCTAATACCTTATTGTATTCATCCATATGTATTAGATTGACCGATTCTCCCATTAAGCCAGCACTATTGCCATGTATATTTTTGCGAAGAGATATTAAGTGATTGTAGGCAAGTGTTATATTTTTGTAGCGAACGGAGTTTTCCCAACTAAGACCCTGCCAATCATTAAAGCTACCACCTTCCATAAATTCTTGACCTTGGAACAGCATTGGAATGCCTGGGTATGTCATCAGAATTGCTGCAGCAATAAGTGATTGTTTACGAGCAAAAGTCCCATTAGATTTTCCGGGCGCAATTACCTCGTTTAATCTAGCCGAGCCATTAGCTGAACTGTCATGTGAATCGGAATAAATGATGCGTTGAAATGAGTTGTTATTGAATCGTTGGTTTAAGGATGCACAAATACCAGTTAAGTTTATATTATCAGGATTATTAGTATATAGAGCATCCCTAAGGACTTGCGGAAAACCAACAGCCCATTGGGAAGAAAATCCCGCACCACCTTCATTTTGTGGTTTGGTTATATATTCATTGCCGCCAATATCTTCTGCAATGGTTATTGCTGATGGATTTATTTTTTTTGCAAGGCTATTGATTTGTTGTAATAGTGCCCAACCATCTGGTAGGTCAGTAGATGGGTCGTCGTTATGGCCATTTACGTTGCGAATGAAGATTGTTGAATCAACCCTAAGACCGTCGACATGACAGTCTTGCATCCACATTCGCACATTATCAAGAATGTATTGTCTTACTTCGGACCTGCCAAAATCTGGCCGGGTGTTTCCCCATGGTGTTTCAGCTCGCCAGTCGTTATAAAAGTATATGCCACCTTTGCCATCTTGGCTCCAGCCGTCAAATTGCCATAGGTCCAGGCTTTCATCAGGTCCAAAGTGGTTATACACGACATCCAATACTACACCAATACCTTTTTTGTGAGCGGCTCTGACTAACTCCATCAATCCATGTCTTCCGCCATATAAACTTTCAACCGCGAATATATAATCGATCGCGTAACCCCAGCCCCGGTCCATAGACATACTACTTATTGGCATTAGTTCTATCATATTTATTCCAAGATCTGATAGGTAGTCTAATTTATCGATTACATCTTGGAATGTTCCATTATCAGCTGGATCGGGTCGGTAAAAGGTACCAACGTGAAGTTCATAGATAATTTGTTGATTGAATGGAATAGGATTAAAACTGTCATCTTCCCAATCAAAGGTAGTACTGGCAATAACAGAGCAACCAGCCGAAGTAGTAAAGTGTAGCGCCCTCGGATCATTTCTGTAATAAGTGTTTTTGCCATTTTTGATGATATATTTATATTCTTGTCCAGCTTTGGCATCATTAATTTCGCCGAACCAATAGCCGTCATTTTCACTAACTAGTGGTGTTTCAGACCAGTTATTGAAAGATCCAGTAACAGATACGCTATTAGCGAATGGAGCCCATACTCTAAATGAGACATTCGATTTGCGGACAATTGCTCCGACATTCTTCTTTCCATGTTTTTCCATATTTCATAATATATTATGCTTGTGCTTGTTAATAATCGCAAGTTAGCTGTATATTTTTGTTATAATTATCCATAATGAAACAACAAATAATTCAATTACTTGATAATTTGCAAGTTAAATACCGCTGGTTAAACCATCCAGCTGTATATACGGTTGCTGATCTAAATAATTTACCTGACAATATTAAACCTATAAAAAACTTATTAGTTCAAGAAGAGGGTGGCGGACAAAAGTTTTTGATGGTCATGGCTGGTGATAAAAGGCTAGACCAAAAGGTGATTAAACAATATTTGAAGAATAAGAGATTACGGTTCGCTAGTGACGATTCACTAATGGAAACACTTGGTGCTACATCTGGTTCGGTATCAATATTCAGTTTTCTCAATGAAGGTTCGAAAGATGTCAGAGTTATTGTTGACCAAGAGATTTTAAAAGACGATGAGGTAGGTTTTCATCCTAATGAAAATACTGCCACGGTTTTTTTCGCTTCAAAAAATTTAGAATCAATTTTGCAAAAAATGGGTTGTGACTATACCATTATTAAATTATATTGATATCACAAAATATATTTTTGGTATGATAGGTGCATGACGAGATTTTTAATTTTACACGGAACCGATGGATCACCAGAAATAAATTGGTTTATGTGGCTTAAAGGGGTTTTGATCGGCAAAGGTTATGAAGTGTGGCTACCACAGTTACCAAACTCAGATAAACCAAATGCTAAAATATATAATGATTTTATATTATCAAATTCAAAATTTATTTTTGATGAAAACACAATTTTAATAGGGCATTCGTCAGGTGCAGTAGAAATATTAAGTTTATTGCAGAATCTACCTGAATCTTCAAAAGTTACGGCATCAATTTTAGTGAGTGCATTTAAGGATAGTCTAGGATGGAATTCACTAAATGGACTATTTAAAGAGCCTTTTAATTTTGAATTAATAAAAAAACACTGCGATAATTTCATTTTTATTCATTCTGATAATGATCCATATTGTCCGATTGAACACGCTGAATACTTAGCAAAGCAAACAGATGGGAAATTGATAAAATTTGAAGGACAGGGTCATTTCAATACTGAACTTGGTCCTGGATATAAACAATTTCCGCAACTACTAGAGATTATTGACGGCATCGTTACATTTTAAAGTAGCTTATTTTGTTATACTAGTTTACATGTTGAATTACGTAAAACGTTTATTAAATATTTTTAGTCGAGTTCATACGTTGTTTGTATCATTCGATTCTGGTGGGAGAAACAAAAAAACAATGGTATTGTTGCATGGAATTGCGGCTACTTCTAAAACTTGGGATTTATTAATTAAGGATATTGATAAGAATAATTTTCGTGTTGTTGCTTTGGACTTGTTGGGGTTTGGACAGTCACCCAAACCTGTTAACTGTGATTATAATGTCGATGATCATTGTGATAGTATCCATAAAACGTTAAAGAAACTTAAAATTCGTAAGCCATATCAAATCATCGGACATTCAATGGGAGCAATAATCGCAGCTCATTATTGTTGCCGATATAATCAAGATGTAAAAAAAGTATTTTTATTAAGCTTGCCGTTATACCTTGATAAAAATGAACTTGGATTTGGTTTTTTACGTACGCGAACTGACTTATTTTTAGATGCTTATAGATTTTTACTAGACAAAAAAAGTTTTACAATTAAAAACTCACAATTCATTCGTAATCTGTTTAGAATTAGTGATGGTATTGATGTTAATGAAGAAAATTGGGAAGGTTTTAGGTTTTCATTGAAAAATACTGTTATCGAGCAAAACGCATACGAAGATATAAAAAATATTCATATACCTACTTACATTATGTACGGTACATTAGACCAATTTTTAATTCAAGAAAGTATAAATAGATTATCGGTATTTGATAATATCCTGATAACCAAGTTGAAAGGTGTTGACCATTCGATTGGTAAAAAGTTTGCCAGAGCAGTTGCTGAAAAAATATCCGAGTAAATGTAAGACTTTTTTGATATTATATTGGCATGACTTATGAAATAACAGAAAAAGAATTAGACTATCGAGTTAATAAAATCGAGAAACGCAATAAACGTGTAGAATTAGATAAAAGATGGGAAAAAAGTTGGACTAGAAAATTAACTATTACAGGTTTGACTTATACGGTAATATTAATTTATTTATTTGTAGTTAAGAATTCAAATCCATGGATAAACGCAATCGTACCATCACTGGGTTTTCTGTTATCGCATTTAGCACTTGGTTGGGTGCGCAGTCTTTGGATGATTTATGTTTTTGATCCAACAAAAAACTAGCTACGATATTTAATAAAAGTTATTTTTTAATCAATTCTTCAGGAAGGCCTTTTGAGAATAGTAATCCCATTAGTGCCAAAAACAGTAGAGTTAACATTGCTTTTTTAAGTGATGCCATCTGTGCATTCATATAATAATCTGTGACTTCATTTGCCTCATCTTTTGACAGACCTTTTTTTATTGAATAATTATAAATTTCATTCTTGTTCACAACTGATATGCCAGCTTTTGAATTATCAGATATGTAAGTTTTCACTTGGTCTGGCAATACACTCGAACTGTCAGTTGCGCTTGTAATAAATCCTGTAGTTAGTGATGCAATAAGAACTGACCCTATAACTGCTGTTCCGAATGATGATCCTAGGTTCTGGAATGTACCTTGTAGACCACCTGCCTCTGACGTTTGCGTTTCTTCAACTGATGACAGAATAACATTTCCAATTTGTGAAGCCATCAATCCCATGCCACCACCAACCAAGAACATTCCAATTTGGAACATAATATCTTTGATCTCTGGTCCCATTGAAAACAATAATGCACATATACCAGCAATAATTAAATATTTACCCATTACTATAATTCTTTTTGGTGAATATTTTCCTACGAGACGAGCCCCAAGTAGTGAAAAAACAACTAATGCAAAAGAGAGAGGTAGTATTTTTAATCCTGTAGATAATGCATCAAGTCCTAGTGACATCTGAAGATAAACAGGCAAGACAAAGAATAATCCTCCTGTTATTAAGTACTGGATTGTTATATTTGCCAGACCTGTCCTAAGTGCCGGAACTTTCAACATAGAAACATCTAAAAGCGGTGATTTGCCGTCTTTTTTGAGCTTGATTTGTCTGTCGAAGAAAAACCATAAAATTCCAATACCAATTGCAATCATAAATGGCACAACCGAATAACCAAAAGGTGTAAATTCATGCCCGTTTATCATTGGCGCCGACATTGGATCAATCCAACCCCATGTTTTTGATTGTAAGATTGCGAAAACAATGAAAAATATACCGGTTGCAGAAAGCATCACACTAATCTTGTCTAAAGTAGGCTTTTTTATTATTTTTATATCTTTTATTTTACTTGCAAAGAAGAATAAAATAATTAGGACAATAATTGTTTCAAAGGCAAAAACATATCTCCAAGAAAGGTATGTTGTGACTGCACCACCGATAAGTGGACCTGCAGCAGCGGCAGCGCCTGAAACTGCCCCTAGAATACTATATGCAACAACTCTGTCTTTCCCTTCGTAATTAGCAGCTACAAGTGCTACAACGGCCGGTATCACCAAAACAGCGCCAAGTCCTTCGATAAATGACCAACCAAAAATCAGCATAGGTAAACTGACAGATAATGAAGTGATTAATGCCCCAATTCCATAAATCAGAAGTCCATATTTGAAGGTTTTTAACCTACCCAATATGTCACCTATCTTACCGCCAGTTAGCATCATTGCGGCCATTACTAATGTGAAAAAGGTGATTGCAACTTGCAGGCCGGCGACAGTAGTATTTAGGTCGGCTACTATTTCAGATATTGATACGTTCATTACAGTACTATCGAGCACCATAATAAACTGGGCAAGCGACAGAACTATTACAACTAACCACTTCTTCATATAATCAGTATAACTATAAAGTTGAATATACCAAATTCAGTTGTAAAAATTATCCATAGTGTTTTTTACTTTTCATATACCTTTTACTACTGAAAAGATGGTATTATTAGTTGCAGGCAATTTTAAAAAATACTATTTTTTAAAATTAAAAAGCTGTAATTAATATGACTATGAATAAAAAATTAAATGCTAACGGTCTTCAGTTAAGCAATCAGCTGGCTGCGGTTAAACTGTCAAGTTCTAACGAATCAAAAGGCAGGCTGATTAACGTTGCCGGTGTGGGAGGTGTGGTATCGGTTGCTTATGAACAACTTCGTAACGCTGCTGAATATGCTCAGGAACATCTATTAATTCAGAATGCGATTCGTCGTTTTTTTGTTCGAAGCTTGTCTTTTCATAATCATACAACCGTCAGAAAAACCATTTCCGAAGATCTTATCATTGAATTAACTCAATCTGGATATATTAAAAACAATTCTCAATCAAGCGAAGTCATAACTAAACTTAAACATGTCATTCACAAACATTACAATAATTACTGGCGCTTAAAGGCTGCTGGTATTGATGACCATAAAGTCCATGACTGGACGCTTGACCTACTTTCTATCGAAAGTGAAACAATATTAGTCGAAGACACTATACAGACAATTTATTTGCAATTTGCTTACCATCACTATAGTGCGATTATTCAAAAAAAATTATTTGTATCGAATGATTCCGAAGATTCAGGTTACGATGTAAGTTTATACATTTCGGTTCATCGGGCGTTACTGAAGTCCGACTTAGCGGCAGTACGATATGACATGCAGAAACTTTATGACGTTTCAGATTCAAATATTAATGAATACGCAAAATTTCATGAAAATATCGATGAAGTTTTTGCATCAGATCAGACAAATAAAATTACTCTTTATATAAACAAATACGGTGCGCCACTTCGCATTCTTCGAAGTATGATTACTGATAATGACAAAGCTAGTGAAATATTAGTCGACAGTGAAGTTTTCGACAAAACATATGCGTCTCAAATTAAACAAGAGTACCGAAGGGCTGAGTCTAAATTAAATAGAGGTTTAGTCAAAAGTATTGCGTTCTTGTTAATAACGAAGGCATTAATTGGTGTTGCCATAGAAGTGCCGTATGATTTGATCACAACACGGGAAATTGCATGGTTGCCATTAATCGTTAATTTGCTAACGCCTATTATTTACATGGCTCTTATTCGATTTGGTTTCAATATGCCGGGTACGGCAAATGCCAAGGCTATACGACGTTATGCTGATGATATGTTGTATGGTGACCAAAGCCAGGTTAGTCTTTATCCAACAGCTAGGAAAAAGAGTTATCCAATAGGTTTTTCAATCGCTTATGCCCTAATGTTTTTGATTGTATTTTCAATGGTTACATACCTTTTGTTTATAATTGGTTTCAGTATCGTTCAAGGGGTAATGTTCTTTGTATTCTTGGCTGCTGCAAGCTTTTTAGGTTTCCGATTATCCAGAATTGTTCGAGAGTTAGAATTGATAACTGTTAAGCCAGGCGCGATTACGACAATTCGTGATTTTTTGTTTACACCTTTTACATTCCTTGGAAAGTGGTTGTCAGAAAAATATCAAAAAGTGAACGTAGTTGCATTGATATTAGATACTTTTATTGAATTACCACTTAAAACAGTTCTTCGTTTACTTCGACAGTGGACCGGTTTTTTGGATGACAAAAAGGATGAAATCTAGTCGATTATTAGTACGCCAATTAATGCATCAACTTTATGTTTTGGGTCTTTGAAAGTGTAGCCATCACGGGCTTTAACGTGATAATAACTATGCAGGTATTCGATATTGTTTAGTGAATTCGCATCATATATCATCCAAATATCTAACTTTAATTGAGGTCTTTCAAGACATTTTGGTTTCCATTTATGAAAGCCCTCTAATATCTTGATAGAAATCGAATCTTTTATTTTACATGCCATTCCGAATAGATCTATGTGTATATTATTAACTTTTACTTCGTTTGTACTTTTTGATTCATATCTGTCGGAACCGGTGTTTATTATTAACTCGATAATTTTATCTTTTGGTAGGTCGTGTTTTTCTGATTGGATAGCACGCAATACTACGTCTTTGCCGCTGAAATTAT
>Ga0194044_10001819_pt1 | contig 10773 bp, 12 predicted proteins | sample JunL4417m_MetaG_FD_155460 | JGI IMG/M metagenome (GOLD analysis project Ga0194044, IMG submission 155460) | Anoxic zone freshwater microbial communities from boreal shield lake in IISD Experimental Lakes Area, Ontario, Canada - Jun2016-L442-17m | ecosystem: Environmental > Aquatic > Freshwater...
GGAAAATGCCCGCAGGTTCTCCACGTTGCACCCTCGCTGCAGCACAAGTTTTTTACTGGTCGTGCTGATCGTCAGCTTTGTCCTTTTTGTCTTCCTCGATTTTCCTAACTCATGGGCTCGGTTTGCCTCCCGCATACTCTTCCTTCCCTTGATTGCCGGTTTTTCCTACGAGCTGATCCGCCTCTTCACCCTTTACCCGCATTCTATTTTCACGCGAGTGGTCATTGCTCCGGGTTTAGCCACCCAGAAGCTGACCACAGCAGAGCCTTCTTCGGCCCAGTTGGAAGTGGCCATCGCCGCGTTGAAAGCATCCTTGGGCTTGTCTTCGAGCGAAGAGAATGGTCCGACACCGAAGGAAGAGCACGATCCGACACCGAAGAAAGAGAACGATCCACTTTCGATGGAGGTGATCGAAAGATGAACCTGCTGGAGAAACGGGAATCCTACCAGGTGCGCAAGGAGGAATTGGAGAGACAGCTCCTCGAGCCATCCGTCCAGGTCGATCAAGTCCAGTTGCAGAGTATTTCCATTGCCTATCGCGAGGTGTCTTTTGTCTTGCGAGCACTCCAGGAGTTGGAAGAAATCGCATTGCAGGTCAAACAAGTCGAACAATTGCACAACGAGTCGGAAGAGATCGAAATGCGCGAATTGGCAGATCAGGAAATGGTCCGGCTTCAGGCAAGGGAAGCCCAACTGCAGAGAGACCTGCGGACCCTTCTGGTGCCCCGCGATCCAAATGATGAGCGCAATGTCATCATGGAGATCCGGGGAGCGGCGGGGGGCGAAGAGGCTGCCCTCTTTGCCGCTCAACTCTTTCGAATGTACGCCAACTATGCAGAGAAGCGGAAGTGGAAAATCGAGGTGCTTTCCTCCAACCCAACGGATCTTGGTGGTTTCAAAGAGATCATCTTTGAGATCAAAGGGAAGGACGCCTTCTCTCGCTTGAAGTTCGAGGGTGGAGCCCACCGCGTTCAGCGTGTCCCGGCCACTGAATCATCAGGCCGGCTGCATACTTCGACAGCCACTGTAGCAGTGCTTCCGGAAGCGGAAGAGGTGGATGTGAATATCAACCCGGACGATCTGCGCATAGACGTCTATCGTTCATCCGGGCATGGCGGACAATGCGTCCAGAAGACCGATTCAGCGGTGCGAATCACCCATTTCCCCTCCGGTTTGGTGGTTACCTGCCAAGATGAGCGCTCTCAGCTTCAAAACAGGGAGAGGGCGATGACCATTCTTCGCTCTCGTCTCCTGGAGATCGCGCAACGGGAACAATCCAATCAGATCACTTCCTCTCGCCGTCTACAGGTGAAGTCCGGCGATCGCTCGGAGAAAATCCGCACCTATAATTTCCCCCAGAACCGGCTCACAGACCACCGTATCGGTTTGGATCTCTACAACTTGCCGGTGATCATGGAGGGGAACCTCGATGAATTAATGACCGCTTTGGAGTCTAAACATATAGAAGAGCGAATGGAGGAAGAGACATCGGCCTGACGGAAATCCTGCTCGCCTACCTGGTAGGCTCGATCCCTTTCGGCTTGCTCGTCGGATGGTTGCGGAATATCGATCTGCGCCACCGGGGCAGTGGAAATATTGGCACTGTCAACGCCTACCGGGTTTTGGGCATCTTACCGGCAATCGGCATTTTTCTCCTTGATTTCGGCAAAGGCTTCCTCCCCACCTTTCTTTCCGCTCCCTTGGTGACACCCGAGGTTCTTGCCTTGGTCGGATTAAGTACAGTGGTCGGGCACGACTATTCGATCTTCCTCGGGTTTCGTGGTGGAAAAGGCATCGCTACGACCGCAGGGGTGGCAGCTGCGCTGGATTGGCGTATTATTGCCGCGGCTGTAGCCATCTGGCTGGTGTGTGTCCTTCTCTCGCGCATTCCCTCAATCTCCTCCCTGGTTGCAACTTTCTCCCTGATCCCCTTTTTCTTGCTCTGGCAACCCAGCAACACCATGTTGGCCATCATCCTCTTCGGTTTGGCCCTGATTTCTCACCAGTCCAACTTAGAACGGCTGGCGCGTGGGGAAGAACGAGGGTTCAACACTGAATTGCCAACCCCTCGGAGAAGGCAACATGACCCGCCTCGTTGATCCAGAAGAGGCCGCCCGTTTAATCAAATGCGGTTTCTTAGGCGCTTTTCCCACAGAGACAGTTTTCGGCCTAGGAGCACACCCCTTTCACCCAGCTTCTTTGCAGCGAATCTATGCAATCAAAGGGCGCGAAAAACGACAACCGCTCAGCCTTCACATCGGGCAGTTGCCGGATTTGTATAAGTTCTCACAAGATCTGCCTAGCGTGGTCAGCCGCCTGGTTGACCGCTTTTGGCCCGGTCCTTTGGCCCTAATCGTGCCGGCTTCTCCCCTGGTTCCAGCGGAGGCTCGTTCTCCAGGAGGGACAGTCTCCTTCCGTTATCCCTCTTCCCAGACTTGCCGGCTCTTCCTCCGTTATGTGGGCGCTCCGGTAGTGGGCACCTCGGCCAATAAAAGCGGCAGCCTGAGCCCCCTGGACGCGCTCGATGTAGAGGACGAGATCGGTGAAGAGATCGATTTCCTGTTGGAGGAGGAACCAATCTCCCCCACTGCAAGAGGACAGATTGCAGATCTGTTCCCATGCTCACAGACAGCAAGAACTCAACTGGAATCGACCCTTGTCGACCTGACTGAGATTCCCTATCGGGTTCTTCGAATTGGTGCAATAAGCATCGAGAGACTTTCGGCAGAGACCCTCCTCCCCTTCCAAGAGGCCGGTCCTATTCTTTCCCCCTTGCGCTTGGCGCTATGGAAGGGGAGCCCGCTAGCTATGGCAAAATACCTGAGAGAAAACATCATCGAAGAGGGCAGCGTGGCATTGGCGAGGATGCCGCTTTCTTTGCCAGAAGGAATTGTTCATGTGAGACTTCCGGAGATGGGGATTGATCTATTCCGTCTGCTTGCGCGCTTGCAGCGGGAACGGGTTCCACGTATCTATTGCCAAGACATCTGGCCTGTCACAACGACTATTTATAGGAGGTTGGCAGCAAGAACTGAACAATTTATCGATCTGGAGAAAGGAGAGAAGACATGCATCTAGTTCCTGAGAAGGAAAGCATATTGAAGGGTCTAAACTCTTTCAAGGCGATCGCCAAGCAAGATCTCCTTGTTGCCGCGACGATCAACAATCCAGAGTTCTGGCAGCGGCATGCGGAGTCTCGGCGGCTGGTCTATAAGGAGTTGATCGCCCAAGTCGAGGAGGAAGGCGTGGACAGCGCTTGCGCTCATGCCCTAAACGAGTGCCGTAGGGCCATTCAACAACGCGAGGAGACAGCGGATTCCAAGGGTAAACAAGAAGCTTTAGAGAATTTTCTCGCTCTCTGTGGATTTGAAGAACGGACCATTAGGGCCAGTCAAAGCGAGTAGCGTGTCAAATGGTTGGGATCGAGTCGACTCCCTCCTGGAGCTGAAAGGATCCTGGAACTCTTTCCTATTGGCTTCCTCCACCCCGGATTTCTTCCGAAGTTGGGAATGGTTGGAGGCATGGTTGGCAGTTTTTGGCGCTGGCAAACGACCTTGCATTCTGGCCTACTTCGACCGGGATGGTTTGGCAGGACTGGCTCCCCTTTGCATTACTTCATTTCTCGGCCTTGAACGGATCACTTTCCTCGGCGCTGGTGTTTCAGATCGCCATGGTTTCATCGTTCGCCCCGGGAAAGAAGACGCCTTTGCTCGAGGATTGCCTCAAGCTCTGGACCAATATACTGGTTGGCAACTCTGCGACCTTCAGGAGTTGCCGGAAGACGATCCAGTTTCCCAACGCTTGCAGGGCGTTCTCCCCTCACCCAAGAAACGGGTTTCTTTGCAGAGCAAGCTGCCCTACCTGACCCTGCCGGCTACCTGGGAGGAGTTCTTGGGTGGTTATGGAAAGAAGCGGCGCGACAAGATCAAGTATTACCCCCGAATGTTAGGCCGCGACCATCGATGGTCAATCGAGGAAGCTAACCAGGAAAATTTGCCGGGACGTTTGAATGCATTGGCTTCTCTGAATGTACGCCGCTGGCTGCGGAAAGGGATCCCTTCCTCATTCCTCCAGCCGGGTTTCCGTCTTTTCCACGCACGAGCGGCAAAGGCTATGTTGGGGGGAGCCTTGCGGCTCTACACTCTCCTCGTCGACGGGCAACCAGGGGCAATTCTTTACGGCTATTCTTTCGGCAGACGTTTTTCATTCTACCTCTGCGCGCAGGATGACCAATTCTCGCGCTATGGCCTTGGCTTTATCCTCCAGGTTGAAGCTATCCGCCGGGCCATCGAGGAGGATTGCCTAATTTTTGATTTCCTCAAAGGACTAGAGGATTACAAGATGCATTGGAAACCACAGGTTGCTGTCAACCAACGACTTTTGCTGCGACGTGGGGGATGGGAGAGTGGAATTGGAGCGAGTCTGATCTGGGCTGAGCATCAGCTTGTACAAGGAATTAAACGAAAGGCGAAGCGCATTTGAGGTGTTGACGATTCCCAATTTGCTGACCATTTTGCGTCTGGCAGCCGTAGCGCCGCTGGTTATCTTCATTCTTGCGCGAAATTCATTGGCAGCTTTCCTGGTCATTCTTTTCGCCACCCTTTCTGATTATTTGGACGGCTATTTAGCGCGACGGTTCAATCAGGAGACCAGGCTTGGAAAGATCCTCGATCCCACTGCCGACAAGCTGTTGGGCAGCGCTGCTTTTATTTCCTTGTGCATTGCCCAGTATCTGCCTTGGAGCATCTTCGCCCTTTTCGCCGCGCGGGACTTGATCCTCCTTATCACCATGTTTATCCTAACCGCCCAACGCAAACAGATCCTCACCGAAACCAAAGCCGGCAAGTTTTCCACCGGTCTTTTTATGTTAAGCCTCGCTCTTGTGGTCATTGAAGTCCCTTATGCTATCCTCCTCTTTTATCTTTGTTACGCGATCTACCTATACACCGGAGCGACTTATGTCATTCGAATATTCCAGACTCCGGAAGGCAAGGAATTAAAAGAGGAAGCCAAGCGTCGCTTCCGCAAGCGCGCAGAAGGAGAGGAAGTGTTTCTTTCGGGAGACGATCATGCCTGTCACAGCACGGGGACTGATTTCAACTCTGTTGGCGTGCTGCCTAAAGCGATCCTTGCCGTTGACGCCCAGATCTACCTGAGGATCCCTATCCGCACCCACGAGATCAAGCCTCCTGATAGTTTACCGGAACAAGTGTCAAGGTATGCTGGAAGGCTGCTTCGATCGAGCGACACATTGGTCCTTTCGGAAAAGATGGTTGCCGCTACCCAAAACCGATTGATTCTCGCTGACTCCATCCACCCTACGCGTTTGGCTGTTTGGCTAGCCGGGAAGGTGACCAAAACTCCTTATGGAATCGGCCTGGGCAGCCCCTTGACGATGCAGTTAGCCTTGCGTGAATGCGGGACTTGGCGCATTCTCCTGGCTGCCGCCTTCGGGGCAGTTGGGAAACTGCTGGGGATCAAGGGTCTTTTCTACCGGGTAGCCGGGCGGCAAGCGGCATGGATTGACGGGGACGCCCCCTATGGGATGTTGCGCGGTCACGCCGTCTTGGGACCAAAAGAACCTGCTCGAGTCTGTCAGGAATTGGACCATCTCCTCGGATGCCGAGTTGCCATCATGGACGTCAATGACATCGGCGGGTGCGAGATTTGCGGCGCCTCGCGCGGCGTTGACAAACGAACCTTATTGGCTTTGATGAAAGATAACCCTCTAGGCCAGGATGTCGAGCAGACTCCAATCGGGATCCTCCGTCCACTCGATGGGGGTCTGGCAACTCTCTTCCATTCTCGTTGACGGTCCTTTCAAATCTCCCTATACTTCAGCTGGATAAGAGTGGGGTTGGCCCACTCTTTTCGTTCCCAGGATGGAAACAAAGACGCTGAATTCAATAGAAATCCGTGCCCGGCCGATATTGTTGAAGGCCGGTTATCGGCTGTTGGAAGCGATCATTGTGGGCAAGCGAGAGCCGGTCGTGCAACTGATTATTTTTTCTCCGGAAGGCATCTCTTTGGACGACTGCCAACGGGTGTCACGATTGCTTGGCAACGAGCTGGACGATCTTTTTCCTGCACGTTATCGATTGGAGGTCTCCTCCCCAGGGCTTGAGCGGGATATTAAAGACCCGGAGGAGTTTATCTTCTTTCGAGGGCGTGAGGCTCAGGTTCGCCTCAATCAGAAGATCGAGGGAGAGGATCTATTGATCGGGATTCTGGAGGGCCTAGAAGGAGAATCGGTGCTTCTAGAGGTCGATGGAAGGCAACGGGCTTTGCCCCTACTTCTGATCGAGAAAGCTCGCTTGGTTTACCGTTGAAGGGGGAGGCTGTTGTGTCAAAAGAGTTGATTATCGCCCTCGAGCAAATTGAAAGAGAGAAGGGAATCCGCAAGGAATCCTTGGTTGAGGCAATTGAAGTTGCTCTTACCACCGCTTACAGGAAAGATTACGGAGCCAGTCAGAATGTTCTTGTTGACCTTAATGTGAAGACTGGCGAGATTCACGTATTCGCTCAAAAAGATGTCGTTGAATTGGTGGAGAACAAATTCGCCTCCATTTCTTTAGAGGAAGCCCGTCAAATCGTGACGGAGGCTCAATTGGGCGATATCGTCAAACAAGAGATTACACCCAAGGACTTTGGCCGCTTAGCCGCCCAGACCGCAAAACAGGTCGTATTTCAGAAGATCAAAGAAGCTGAGCGGGAAGCTGCTTTCCATGAATTCCTCGACAAGGAGGGAGAGATGCTGATGGGGGTGATCCGGCGTCGCGAGGGAACCACCATTTTCGTCGACTTGGGCAGAGCTGAGGCGGTCCTTATGCAGAAGGAGCAGGTTCCAGGAGAGCGTTATGAGATGAATGGGCACTACCGCATCTATCTCGCTTCTGTTCAGCAATCCAAGCGGGGACCGGAATTGATCGTCTCGAGGGCTCATCCAAATCTGGTACTCCGGCTTTTTGAGCTGGAAGTCCCGGAAATCTATGAGGGACGCGTTGAAATAAAGAGTATCGCACGTGAGCCCGGAATGCGTTCAAAAGTAGCTGTCAGCTCTCGAGAGGAGAAAATCGACCCGGTAGGCGCCTGCGTTGGCCCGAAAGGGGTGCGTATCCAAGCCATCGTGCGAGAGCTGAGAGGAGAGCGAATCGACATTATCCGCTACGCCAAAGATTCCCAGGAGTTTATCGCCAACGCCCTCAGCCCAGCAAAAATCTCCCGTGTGCAACTGGATGAGAAAGCCAGGACTGCCAAAGTTTGGGTTGCGCTTGACCAACTCTCCCTAGCTATCGGTAAAGAAGGGCAGAACGCCAGATTGGCTGCCAAACTAACCAACTGGAAGATCGACATCCAATCCGAGGGGGCTAAATGAGTTCGCATCCACCCCTGCGAACGTGTTCGGGTTGTGGCGGGGTATTCGCTAAAAAAGACCTATTGCGCATTGCTCGTTCCCCGCAGGGAGAACTATCCGTTGACCTGGTTGGAAAGAAGCCTGGTCGCGGGTTTTATCTTTGCCGACGGAAGCCATGTTTGGAGCGTGCGCTGAAGAACAGGAACCTGGCAAAGAAGATCGGAGCTTGTCTGAATGAGGAGCTTCTGACGCAGTTGCGCAAGTCTATTGAGAACGGACAGGAGGTTGAACCGTGCCGAAGAAACGAATCTATGAGTTAGCCAAGGAGTTGAAGATCTCCAGCACCCAGCTGCTGTCCATTCTCAAGGAGCTTGGCGTGGAGGCGAAAACACATGCCTCGACCATCGAAGATGATGTGGCCAAACTAGTGCAGGAGATCTTGGCCGAACACCCCATACAGCTAGAAGTAGAACCGACAAGCGAAGCGGACCAAATCCAGGTGGCGGATGCCCAGACCATCCCTGAGACTGCAGGGGATTTTGCCAAGTTCTACCACCTTGAACCAAGCAAAGTTGCCGAGTACCTCTGGAAGAAGGGTGAGATGGTGACAGTCACCCAGCCACTGGGCCAACAGGCCAAAGAGCTATTGAAAGCATTGGTCCCAAGTACAGTAAAGCCACCAGCCATAACAAGCCCTGACATGGAACCCAGCGACCTAGGGACTAAGCTTTCTTCTCAATCAAAGATGAAGCAAGATTGGGTCGGTAGAGCTCCGGTGGTCACCGTCTTGGGTCATGTTGATCATGGAAAGACCACCCTCCTTGACGCGATCCGGCATTCCTCCGTAGCGGAGAAGGAAAAAGGCGGGATCACCCAGAAAATTGGCGCTTCGGAGATCATGTTCAAAGGACAACGCATCGTTTTTATCGATACCCCCGGGCACGAAGCTTTTACCGCCATGCGAGCCCAAGGCGCAAAGGTAACCGATATCGCCGTTCTCGTTGTAGCGGCAGATGAAGGGGTCATGCCCCAGACCGTAGAAGCCCTCAATCATGCCAAAGCAGCCAAGGTCTCTGTTATCGTCGCCCTGAACAAAATGGATAAGGAAGGGGCAAATCCCGACCGGGTTAGGCAACAGCTCTCGGATTTGGGACTGGTCCCCGAGGAATGGGGGGGAGAGACCATCTACGTGCAGTTATCGGCCAAGAAGGGCGAGGGGGTCGACAAGCTTCTGGAGATGATCTCCCTTTTAGCCGAAGTGCAGGAGCTAAGAACCTCACCCAACGTCGCTGCGTTCGGCACCGTGATCGAAGCCAGGTTGGACAGGGGTCTGGGACCGGTGGCGGCGGTGATCGTTCAAGGAGGCGTTCTTCATGTCGGGGATATCCTGCAAGTAGGTGAGACCGGCGGCAAAGTGCGTTCTATCATTAACGCCATGGGAGAGCGTCTCAAACAAGCCGGCCCCTCCACTGCGGTTGAAATCGTCGGTTTGGAAGCTGTTCCCCAGCCTGGCGTACGTTTTCAGACGACGAAGGATCTGAAGTTGCAGCGCAGCACTGAGAGTCTGCCGCAAGGGAAGGACTTCCGCTCCACGGATCGGCTCTACAAGGCTTTTCAGAAAGAGAGCAATAAGTTCCCGCTGGTTCTTAAAGCTGATTCCCAAGGTACGTTGGACGCCCTGCTGGTAGCCATCAGCAAAGTAAAATCCACCGAGATGGTGATCGAGACAATGCATGCCGGTGTTGGGGCGATCACGGAATCTGATATCGATTTGGCCTCTGTTACGGCTTCGATGGTACTGGGCTTCAATGTACGTCCAGATTCCATGGCAAAAAAGGCCAGCGAGCGTGAAGGAATCGAGATTCGCACCTATGATTTGATCTACGAACTGGTCACTGATTTGGAAGGATGCATCCGTGGGCGTTGCGAGCCTCGCATCGAGGAAAAACCTATGGGACGCGCGGTGATCCGCAAGCTCTTCCGGGTGCCTAAGTTGGGTTTCATTGCCGGTTCCTACATTCAGGATGGCAAAGTTGAACGCAACTCCAAGGCGCGTGTCGTGCGAGACAACATCGTCATTGGGGAAACCAAAGTTACTTCGTTACGGCGCTTCAAAGAAGATGTCCGCGATGTGGCCAGCGGGTACGAATGTGGAATCGGTTTGGACAAAGCAACTGATCTGCGCGAAGGCGATCTGTTGGAATTCTATACCTTGCAGCAGGTGTGAAATGGTCGGTTGGGGTGAAATCGAACTACTTGTTCCTGGCAGCCATTCCCTTAAAGACAAACGACAGGTTCTTTCCAGCCTGATGCAGAGAATACGACAGAATTTTAACCTCTCCCTCTGCGAGGTTGAGGGGCAAGACAGTTGGCAGCGTTCCCGCTTAGAAGCAGCTTGGGTGGGAACCAGCCAGACTGCGGTGGAGGAGACCTTCGCCGCATTGCTGCGAACCCTTGAAGGAAACCCTTCGATTCAGATCCTTACCTCCACTCACGAGGTCCTCTGAACCCGGTATGGTCAGTCCACTACGACGCGAGAAGCTGCAAGAGGCAATCCGTGAGTTGATCGCTACGGTCGTCCACCGGGAGTTGAAAGACCCGCGCGTGGGATTTGCCACGATCACAAAAGTCGAGATGACTCCGGATGGGCGGTCGGTAAAAGTCTTCTTTTCAGTCCTGGGCACCGCGGAGCAGGTACAGCAAACCATGGAAGGCCTGACCAAGGCGCAGGGTTTTCTCCAGAAGCGCGTTGCCGAGCATTTGCAGATGCGCTTGGCCCCCCGCTTGCAGGTTGTTTATGATGATTCCTTGGAAAAGGCGATGCAGGTTCAACAGCTCCTAAAACGATTGGAAGAGGAGAATAAGAGCCATCCTCCCGACCCTGCTTGCCCAGATCATTGACCAGTCTTCTTCATTTCTTATTGTCACTCATGAGGGGCCGGACGGGGATGCCGTTGGGAGTGCGCTTGGCTTAGGCCATACTTTGCGATCATGGAGCAAGGAAGCGTCCCTTTACTTCCCCAACCCTCTCGATGAGAAATATGATGCGCTGGCAGCCGGCCTTCCCTTTCTCACGAGGCCACCGGATGATACTGCCTGCATCACTTTGGCCATTTTGGACGCCGGGACCAAGGAACGCGTTCCGCTTTCCCTGGAAGGATACCGTTGGGTACTATCGATCGATCATCACCCCGGCAATGAACTCTGCGCTGACTTCTCTTGGTGGCAGCCGGAGGCTTCCTCGACTGGAGAGATACTGGCTTCTCTTTTCCTTGATGAGCCAATGATCCCGCAGCGAGCCTGCGCTGCTTGGTACTACGCTATTCTGGCCGACACCAATGGCTTTCAATTCATCAATACCGGGGCTCACACATTAGAACTGGCCGCTCGATTGGTGAGCAAAGGAGCCCATCCCGACC
>Ga0194044_10001820_pt1 | contig 10772 bp, 10 predicted proteins | sample JunL4417m_MetaG_FD_155460 | JGI IMG/M metagenome (GOLD analysis project Ga0194044, IMG submission 155460) | Anoxic zone freshwater microbial communities from boreal shield lake in IISD Experimental Lakes Area, Ontario, Canada - Jun2016-L442-17m | ecosystem: Environmental > Aquatic > Freshwater...
ACTTCTCGGCAGTGAGATTCTTGAGGCCCCAGATATTTGGGTCTGTAGGATGGCGAACCACTTCGGCCAGTGGCTTTGAGAAATCGTAGGCCCGCCCATCACTCATGTGATGCGGGTAAAGCTTTGAATCGGCATTGAGCATAACAATTGCCTTCCCGATGCGGATGCGGAACGGAAGCTTTGGTTGATTGTCGCAGGACCAGCAATTGGCGGGCTGTCCCCCCGAGGCTTTAACAACTTCTGCATCGTAGAAATTCGGTTTTCCGCAGGCACAGCGAAATATTGAATCTCGCAGGGCAGCGAGAGTATCCAGCCACTCAAGCTCTGTCACCCGGGCATCGGGGTCGCGCAGTCCGGTTGTAAACGCCTTGGTAAAAGTGTCTTGAAGAAGCTGGGGGAAGATATTCCAGTAGATGATGGCGGTTCCGCCGCATTCACCGGTGGGGTCTGAGGCCAGATCCTGGGCGGCATTTGATCGGTCATTCGGATCGAAGATGAACACAGGTTCCTTGCCGAATATGAACTCGCGAGCAGGCCCATCCCAGGAGCGAATGTTGAGCACCTTCTTGCCCATCAGGGGATGCCCAATATGCAAAATGTAAAACAGCAGCACCGCCAGTGAGTGCATATCCGTGCTTGTGCTGGGAAGCGCCTGCATGCGGACTATCTCGGGAGCCATAAACTCCGGCGTGCCAAGCACCCCGCCTTCGGCGGTCCCATTGGCGGCTACATAATCGCAGTCGCACATCACTACGTCGCCTGTGTCAGGGTCGAAGAAGGCATTGGCGTTGCCCCGATAACAAAGGCCCTTGGTGTGGAGACTTCTAAACGCTTTGGTCAGCTCGAGGCACGCCGTAATCAGGGCAGCAAATGCCGGCTCAATCCGGCCAGCCACAATATCCCATAGGCTCTTGTAGCGCGGTTCGCGCAGCCGCATGATATAGCCAAATCCAGGAACACCTTTGGCTTCTGCCAAGTCCTCCGGCCAGAGGAAATGGGAGCTTGGCCTGCCTCCGGGCAAGTCAATGAGCGCTTCTATCGCTGATCGCTGCTCGGCGGTAGCGGTGTGCTCGTAGTACCACTTGAGCGCGAAGTCGCCGCCTGCCCACTGGGCTCTATAGACTTCGCCTTGGCCATTTCCATCCAGGAACTTTACAACCTTGCACGGCTGTCCCGAACGTGACTGCACAATCTGGTCTGGTTGCAATAACTCGCTCATTTGTTCTGCCCTATTCCAGATGCGGCGTGAACTGCGGCGGTTGGTCCGTGGCCTGCGCAGCCTGTAATTCCTCTGGTGCCACGCCACATCATTTGTGCCCCGGCTCGGCCATAACTCCCGTGCGCTGCTTTGACATGCCGGGTTATTCTATTTGCGTTTATTCGCGTAACGACAAGCAAGCCAGCACTTGCCATGTAACGGGCCTTTAAGAACGCATCAATACCTTACCTCCCCCTCCACCTTGCCGAAGCTGACCTTGGTGCCTGATGCCAAAGGCAGGCTTTTTCCAGGCTCGACGTCTTTCATCGGACCGCCGGAGACCGTGGCAACCCACTTCTCGGCAGTGAGATTCTTGAGGCCCCAGATATTTGGGTCTGTAGGGTGGCGAACCACTTCGGCCAGTGGCTTTGAGAAATCGTAGGCCCGCCCATCACTCATGTGATGCGGGTAAAGCTTTGAATCGGCATTGAGCATAACAATTGCTTTCCCGATGCGGATGCGGAACGGAAGCTTTGGTTGATTGCCGCAGGACCAGCAATTGGCGGGTTGTCCCCCCGAGGCTTTAACAACTTCTGCATCGTAGAAATTCGGCTTTCCGCAGGCACAGCGAAATATTGAATCCCGCAGGGCAGCGAGCGTATCCAGCCACTCAAGCTCGGTCACCCGGCCATCGGGGTCATGCAGTCCGGTTGTAAAAGCCTTCGTAAAAGTGTTCCGAAGTGGCTGGGGAAAAATATTCCAGTAGATGAGTGCGGTTCCGCCGCATTCACCACTGGGGTCTGAGGCGAAAGCCAGGGCGGCATTTGAGCCGTCAGTCGGATCGAAGATGAACACAGGTTCCTTGCCGAATATCAACTCGCGAGCAGGCCCATCCCAGGAGCGAATGTTGAGCACCTTCTTGCCCATTAGCGGATGGCCAATATGCAACATGTAAAACAATAGCACCGCCAGTGAGTGCATATCCGTGCTTGTGCTGGGAAGCGCCTGCAGGCGGACTATTTCGGGAGCCATAAAGTCCGGAGTTCCAAGCACGCCGCCTTTGGCGGTCCGATTGGTGGCTACATTATCGTTGTCACACACCACTACGTCACCTGTGTCAGGGTCGAAGAATGCATTGCCGAACGAGATGTCCCGATAACAAAGGCCCTTGGTGTGGAGACTTCTGAACGCTTTGGTCAGCTCCAGCCCTGCCGTAATAAGGGCAAGAAATGTTGGTTCAATCCGACCAGCCACCAAATCGGTTAGGCTCTTGTAGCGCGGCTCGCGCAGCCGCATGATATAGCCAAATCCAGGAACACCTTTGGCTTCTGCCAAGTCCTCGGGCCAGAGGAAATTGGAGCTTGGTTTGCCTCCTGGCAAGTCAATAAGCGCTTCTATCGCTGCTCGCTGCTCAGCGGTAGCGCTTTGCTCGTAATACCACTTGAGCGCGAAGTCGCTGCCTGCCCACTGCGCTTTATAGACTTCGCCTTGGCCACCTCCACCAAGGAACTGTACCACCTTGCATGGCTGTCCCGAACGTGACTGCACAATCTGGTTTGGTAACAGTAACTCGCTCATTTATGTTTCCCTATTCCGGATGCGGCGCGGGCTGCGGTGGCTGGTCCGTGGCCTGCACAGCCCGAGATTCCTCTGGTGCCACATCACCTGGATTGTGCCCCGGTTGTGCAATACCGCAGCGGCATATAATGCCCAGGCTCACATCATCCCCGCTGCCGCTGCGAGAGGCATCATCGAGCCAAGCCGCCAGGCTTTTTTCTACATAGTCGAGGCCGTTTTTCTGAATCATTCCGAGCAGGTCCGTGCCTACCTTATAGAAGTCACCTGGCGTGGAAAACGAATTGGAGTAGCCGTCAGTCGATGCTAGAATCAGCGCTGGCGGTATCCCCTGCATGGATTGAAATCGAAAGCGAAATAACTTCTGTGCTCTATCCATACAAAGCGAGGTCGTCTCGTTAGCAATCAGGGATGCATCTTGCGGAAGGGGAGACTCTACCTGCTGCGGCGTGTCCGAGACAGTCAGGATGTCACCATCACCAAGTTGTAGATAGAAGAGATAGGAGTCGCTAACGGCCGCCAGAAGCAGGGTTGCCCCGTACGCGATACGGTGTCGTTCATTAGCGATTGCTGCCTGCTTGGCAGCCACACCCGCCTCTCGTTCCAAACGGTCGAGCTCTTCGGCGGAAAATGGGTTGCACCTCAAGTGCTCATCAACTTCCTGCATCCAGGTTTTCACGATGTCTGCGGGCAAGAATCTTTCCGCCGCATTCTTGATGGCAGAAAGAGGTAAATCCTTCATGCCATCCAGAAATGTTTTCGTGACTCGGACGGCGACTTCCACTGCGCGTTGTGCGCCGACGGCACTGCGAAAGCTCTTGGGGCTGCCGTGACCATCCGAAATGGCCAGCAGTACAGGGGGCTCACCGTCAGTGTCCGCGTGGAACTTGATGGCGTCCTGGTTGGGCAGGCCGCTGCGCAGATGCGATGCCCCGCGCACACTCTGCCCAATAACGGACCACTTGTATTCGGGCTTCACTGCCAGTAGTCTTCTGCCCCTCGGGCCTAAAACACATCAGCGGCAGAGACGGGGGCCGCATCTGCTGGCGGGGCGGGGATTTGCACGTTCACCCCGCCGCCTGGAGTGTCTTTGCTGCGGCTCGCGGGATTTGAAGCCGCCTTGAGGGGCACCGTAGAAGCCCACTTGATTTTCTTTACCAGGTCCTGGACGTTGGAAGCCACCAGGGGCTTGACCTCGGCGTTGCCGATGAACTTCTGCAAGACGCCCAGATCAGCGTCCTCGCCGATAGCGACACCGATACGGACAGCTTTCGTTCCCCAAGGCTGTTCCATAACGGCCTTAAGTCCGCCGTTGAAGTCGTCGGTCGGTTGTCCGTCTGAAACGAGAACGAGTACGGGAGGCAGGCCACGCTGGGGCATGTTTTCCAGCTTGAGCGCGTCGGCAAGCAGCGTAAGGGCTTTGCCCATATCGGTGACCCCATCGGCATCCAAGTCGGTCCATTTGAAGTTGTGGATTTCGGTTGGTTGAGAGACGTGCCATTGCGCGCCATCAGAGAACTTGATGACGCGGACCAAAACCTCAGCGTTGGGGTTTTCGTCGGCTACGTCCTGCATTGGCTTGATCGATTCTTTGATTGCCAGGTTCAGGGACTCGATTTTCTTGCCCTGCATCGAGCCGGAACAATCCACGATCCAGATAAATTGCAGGGGCCTCTTGGCTAATGAACCACCAGGACGTTCAGACATAAGTGTTTCCTCTAACTTATAGGCATTTTGACGCTACGCGGGGCAAAGAGAATCGTTTTCAGTACTGTTCTCACTTGGCGCGATTTTACGTCTTCGCAGGCAGGTTGCAAGTGTTATTTCACTTTCAGATTAATTTAGCGCTCGTAACTGCCCGGCAACCGCGACCACCCTGAATGAGTTTGCTGGCCGGGCCAATCTCCGGTCTGACCCGTTTTTTGGCCATAGCTGCCCGGCTGCGGAGCGAAACGACGCTGCCGATCAAGTGGATTGGGGCGCGGGTACAGATCGGCACGGCGCATGGCGGATTTAAGAACCTGCAAAATCGTAGCCGCCGACGGCAGTCGGCGCACTTTACCTCGATTATCGGAGTGTTAGCGCCGACTGCCGTCGGCGGCTACGATTTCTTGAATCCGCCCTGGGCACGGCCAAAGGGGCCAAGCCCGTGCTCGATCATCTGGCTCAGAGCCAAGACCAACGCAAAGCCGCAAGAGCCCTCGAACCATGCGCCCAGTTCGAATTCCAATCCAGACCCCTTTCCGGATAGAGCGGCTGCGATGAACTGCTAAAACCCTACTTTGCTCAATTCGGTTTCCAGCATCATTTGGAACTGCTGCACATCCGCCGCCGGGGGCCGGTATCCAGGTTTCTGCGGGATCAGGCCGAGTCGCCCCGTTTGATCAAGCTGCCAGGCTGCGGTGTTCCCGTCACTGAAGGTGACCGAGCCGCTTACCATGGCGCCGGGGCGGGCAAGGGTGTCCACTGAAATGGACACTCCTCCAAGTCCGGCCGGGGGTTGGCCTGGCTTTGGCCCGGCCGGGCCAGCCTGCGAGGGCTGAGGGGGAGCGCCCAAGGCTGAGGTCTGAAGCAGCGAGTCGGCCGGTTTAATCGGTTCCGGATCTTTCGGCGTCAGCTTCAGGTCGTCCACCAACAGGCGGACATCCATATAGGTCAGGGTCATGCCGAGTTCGGATACCAGCCGCTTCTGAATGTCAGAGAGCTTGAGTCCTTGCGCGATCCATTCCGCCACTATTTTCCGTTGTGCTTCATCCAGATTCATAATTCGTTTCCCTATTATTCACGGGGATTGCCCCCTGATTCAACTCTTGTTTTGAATCTTCTCTCATCTCAACCGCCTGCTGGTAATCCTCCGGTCGGTCGATGTCCACCTCCAGGCCTGGATCGTCCACCTGGCAGCAGACGACTCGACCCGGCTGTGCGTGCAGGAATTCTTTCAGAGTCGCTGCCATCGAATTTGCCAGCGCCAAGACCACCGTTCGGGGCATCACCACTGGATGGCGACCATGACCGCCTCGCGCGGGCTGGCAAATCTTCTCTGGCTGCGCGGCGCTCAAGTCGAGCACCCGGCGCAAGGTTTGGTGACGCAGATGGGGCTGGTCTCCCAGCACAACCGCCCAATGGGTGAGCGCCGTATCCCATCCCATCCACAGTGCCGCGCATTGAATTGAACTGAACATGCCGCGTTCCGGCGTCGGATTGCAGATGCGGTTGCCGGCTGGAAAACCGAGACGATCCAGTTCCGCCCGGATGGTTTCGTCACCAGCGGCGCACACGACAGCGGTTTGTTTTGCCTTCAAGGACTGCCATTGCTGAATCAGATGGCCGAGCACTGAAGTCTGGCCCCAGGGCAGCAGAAGCTTGGGCCGCCCCATGCGTGCGGAGCGGCCTGCAGCCAGGATGACGACTCCGAGACTGAATGGAGACACGGCAGACAACCGCTTCATACGATTCAATGACACAGACACTCGAGGATGGCGAATGGCTGCGGTGGGCTATTATCGTTTCGATTTCAGGCCGTCGTTATTAGCCGAGACGGCGTCCTGCCAAACTTTCGGAATCGTGGCGACACAGACGTTCGGGTTTCCCAGGAGGCAGGAGTCGAACACAAGCTTTTCCCCCTTGCGGTCCCATGCCACGTGCGGGTGTTCACCGTGGCCGTAGGTGCGGTGGCCGGCGGTGAGCAAATGCGGTCGTGTGGTTTTGCCCTCGAAAAGCATGATGTCGCCGTGCCAGTTATCGGCGGCGATCCAGCGTCCGTCCGCGCTGCCGGCGGCGTGCCACCAGTTGAGCCGTGCGGCTTCCGAAGGCGAGGCCTCGGGCCACCATGCGCCCGCGCCCGCGATGCGGACTACGCCCGAGTAAGGGTTCAGCACTTTCACGTGGGACAGCACCGCCGGGGTGGGGCTTTTGCCGCCGCAGAACAGGAGCTGATCGTTGATCCACCAGGATTCGTGGGTGACCAGCTCGCCTTCCTCGGCCCGGTAAACGTTGCGCGGAACGCCTTCACGGATGTCCACCACCCACAACCGCTGGCTGCTATTCGCATAATCCTCGGGCCTGATGGCAGTCTGCGCCGGACCTGCGACATCCCGCGTTGGGCCGCGGCCGCCGGCGAAGCTGATCAGGTTCGGATTCGTGCGGCTCCATTGCACATGGCCGCCATAGCCGGGCGTTGGTGGTAGGCGACAAACTTCACTGAGTTTCCCGCTCTTGACGTGGATTTTGCAGATGGCTGGTCCGCGCGTCGGATCCGCGAAGCCGGTGACGCCGAGCGCCACATACTTGCCGTCGCAGCTTGGGTTGAGCGAAGTGGAGGGAGAGCCATCGGGCAAGCTGCACAGCACCCGCTCGGTAGCGGTCACGCGCGAGGGGCGCGTTGCGGGCATTTCCGAAGGGAGGATGGAAAGTTTGACTTCCACGATGCTGCGTCCGCGCACAGCGAACAAGGCATTGCCCCGGGCGGCGGCGGTGGCGCCGCCGAGCCGCCCTTGCGACGTGTTGAAGCAGATCAACTCGCCGGTTTCGGTCACGTAGCCCATCAGGCCCCCTTTTGCGCGCGAGGACGTGAACAGAACGACCGACTCATCCGCCAGCCAGGAGTGTTCATGGAAGTAGAGGTTTTGGTTGGTTGTGGGACCGCCGGTCAGGAACAACAACTCCGCCCCGGTTTGGGGGTCGGTCATCCGTTTGTGTTCCGGTGCGAAGACTTCGAGCGGGTAAGAGGTTTCGGCAGCGGTGGCAGCGCAGGCGACCAGGGCGGTGACTGCCGCGCACAGCAAGGCTGCGGGCCGGCGCAGGGGCGTTGGGCGGTATCCACCGGAGAATTCCAGGGGCGGTTGCGACGACCGGCACGGTCGTCCCGTCGGGGTAATGAAAGCGTGAGCAAGCATGAATCAAGACCAGTCCTGCCGTTCAGGCCTGGCGCGGCACCTTGCGGACGCGGGCGGCGAAGTCATCTATTTCCTCGGTCTTTTCAAAGCCGATGTTGAGCACATCAACGCAGCCCAAGCCGAGCACATACCGCGCCGACTCGTCCCGCTTTTCCGGATCGTTGCGCAGCCGCCCTTCGCCGATGATCTTCATGCCCACGACGCCCTTGCCAGCGTTGTGGAGTTTCTTGAGCACCGGCACGACTTTCTCCGGTTTATCGTCCATGCTCATTCCGAAGGGATTGATGCGGGCATGGACAGAGTCCACCCATGGTTCGGCCGCAGCGGCTTCGAGGGCGGCGATCGAGTGGCAGGAAACGCCGTGGGCTCGAATAAGGCCCTTGTCCTTAAGCTTCGCGAGACCGTCCATTGGGCGGCGCAGTTCATTGGGCCAGTTGGCGGAAGTGACGCAGTGCAGCAGAACCAGATCGATGTGGTCTGTGCCGATTTCCTTGAGAAAGCGGATGACAACGACATCCACGTCCGGGCGCTCCGGTTCGGGCAAGCCCCCGGTGTGCAGCCAGACCTTGGTGATGATGGCGTATTTGTCTCTTGGGATTTCCTTCAAGGCCGGGATCAGATACGGATGCGTGCCGTAGAGGTCGGCCAAGTCGAAGACCCGGATACCGCGGTCGTAAGCGCCCTGGAGTAGAGCCTCGAGTTTCTGCTTCCCCATCCGCGTATGATTGGACTGGCGGCTGGAGCCGTTCATCCCGGTGCCGAGGCAAAAACGACTCAGCTTGATTTTGGTCCGGCCGAGCGGGACAGTCTCGTAAGGGTCAAAAAAGGTGGGTTTCGATTCCGCGGCATTCGCAAGCTGTAGGCCAGCGATCATGCCGCCAATCCCGAGGGCTGAACGTTTTACAAACTCGCGACGCCGGATATTCATAGACAGGAAAGTGAGGATTCCATTCGTGGTTGTTCACGCTTCATCTTAGACCTAAGGTAGCCACACGTTGGCTGAAAGCGCAAGCAATTTCGGGTATCGGGTGGTGAAGATGGTGCTGATTTCGTTGGGCTTGCCAAGGTCAGCGACCGCGTCAGCGATTGAGTCGTGGTATTCGCGCAGGATTTTGCTGCCTTCGACGACGCGCCAACCCGCTGCTTTAAGGGCGGGGTCAATGTGCTCGGCGCGGGTCTCGGCTTCGTTCATGGTTGCTCCTTGCCGCCCTCCAGGGCTCGCTTGATGTGCCGGTCGAAGTCCGACTCGAACAAGCGATCCTGCACGACCCGGTATTTCTCAAACTCGCTTTCGGCGAAGGCTTTCGCCACTGCCTGGCTCACCTTGCCTGGATGATCGAGGATGTCCCGTTCGTTGAACTGGAGAAAGGCGTTCAGCTTGCCCGCCCAATCCTGCATCGCCGTGGACAGGTTCTCGAAATAGGCCTGGTTGAAGAACGACCCGTTCTTGAGCCGTTCCTTGTCCAGCACGTAGCCGCGAATGGCGTAATCCCGCAGCACCCCCGTGGCCCATTGCCGGAACTGCGTGGCCCGGGCCGAGTTCACGCGGAAACCGACGGCGATGATGGCGTCGAGGTTGTAGAAGCACGTCGTGTAAGCCTTGCCGTCTTCGGCAGTATGTCGGAAATCCCGACATGCTGCTTTTGGATCGAGTTCTCCGGTCTCGAAGATGTTCTTTAGGTGCTCGGTGATGGTGCTCCGGCCCTTGTCAAAGAGCACGCTGATCAACTTCTGCGTCAACCAGACGGTTTCCTCTGCCACGCGGACCTCGATGCCGTCCTCACCCGCCTGACGGGTGAAGACCAGGAACTCGGCAGTGCTGTTGCGGATTTGGAGTTTCTTTTCTTTGCTCATGGGGTGTTCCTAGAGTTGACCAGTGAAGGCTTGGTGCAGGAGCGACTTCTTCAGGGCGTCTAGGGCGGCTTCATCGGCGCGGTCCTGATCGAGCCCATCGAGGTATTTCAGGAAGAGGAGCCAGGAAGTTTGTTCGGTATAGTCCAGTTCGGTGGTGCAGCCGGCCTCTTTGCGGAGGATATCGTCGATGTTTCTGAAGGCTTGTTCAAACATGAGCGGTGGGCATGGGGAGTGTGAGGTTGACGTGGCAGAGCAGGTGCCCCGAAAGGGACACCTTGCCGACCAGCAAGTTTGTGCAAGTGCCGCCCATGGCGAAAAGTCGTGTGATGGTGCGCCGAAGTTGGGGCCATTGCAGCAAAAAAGGAGATTATTCTGGGGTAGGACAGGGCGGCCATGCGGTGGGAAATCAAACAAAACGGCTGACATGAACATCTGCAACTAACTTCCGTCAACTACCTGCGTCCATGTCAGCCAACTCAAGTTCGCCCAAGTTTGCAGAATGTCAAATGAGCCGGGTAGTTTTCAGGTCGATGGAGGATGGAAAAGCCGACGTATCCATAAACAAAAGAGGCGAATGAAGAGTCCCAGCACCACGTTGTCGGATTGATGAGCCCGGTTTCACCGCGCTGCACGGAAATCCTCGCAGTCCAGGGTGGTGAAGGTGGTCAGGTCGGGATCTCCGTTATCTCCGTTTCCTCCTGTTCAATCCCAAAAGCATGAAGCAACCTGTGGGGGGCGATCTTGAGCGGTGTGTGCCGCACGTGGGTTACGCAAACAACAAACGGACATGAACAGCAGCCTCAGTTTTAAAGACAAAGTCGCCATCCGTTGGTGGCCGGTTCCGGTAATTCTGCTGGCGGCGGCAGGCGGGGTCGTTTGGGCTTGGCGAACCCACGGGCGACAGCGGCAGGACCAGAACCTGGCGATGGCAGGGGTCGTTCTCGTCACCTTGCTCTTGCTGCTGCTTTGGTGTCTTCTGCTTTCGAGAATGCGCTGGAAGCTTCGGGTTGGAGTGTTTGGCGGGGTGGTTGGGCTGATTCTGCTCGTAACGGCCCTGTTTCGGATTCACGGTGTGACCGGCGACCTGGTGCCGATTTTGCAGTGGCGGTGGGGTCACTCCGCCTGGGCTTCCCCCGGTGACCACACCAAGCCCGATTCGAGCCATATCCCGGCGCAACTGCAACTGAATGCATTGACCAACGATGATTACCCCCAGTTTTTGGGGCCAAATCGAAACGGCACGGTGGGGC
>Ga0194044_10001822_pt1 | contig 10767 bp, 9 predicted proteins | sample JunL4417m_MetaG_FD_155460 | JGI IMG/M metagenome (GOLD analysis project Ga0194044, IMG submission 155460) | Anoxic zone freshwater microbial communities from boreal shield lake in IISD Experimental Lakes Area, Ontario, Canada - Jun2016-L442-17m | ecosystem: Environmental > Aquatic > Freshwater >...
ATCCCATCGCAGCCCGAATGGTGGGTATTCCCGTGCTGAAAGCGGGCAGACAATGCGGATCTTTTCCATATCCGAGCATTGCGGAACCCTTCAGGAGAATAGATACAGCGATTGTGATAATAATCAGGGAAAGAACGCCGGCGTTTCTGGCTCTGCGGATGACGAACCGTTCCATGGCAAAACCCACACAACCGGTGGCCATAACCGCTGCAAAAAAAGCCAGGAATACCGGCAGGTGAAGTGTTCCGACAAAGAAGGCTGCAAACAGCCCGCCCAGCATCACAAACTCTCCCTGGGCGAAGTTGATGATTTCGGTGACATTGTAAATGATATTATATCCGATGGCCACCATCGCATAAATGACACCGACAGTAAGACCAGTGATTGTATATTGCAAAAAATCTGTTCCCAATGAAGTCCCCCGGAAACCATGATTTCGACTTGCGCTTCGGTTGACACACGGAAAACGCCGAAATTGGTTTATTGGTCGGATACTTTGGCGCCACAGCCAATAATATCCTCTACAAACGCCCCTTATACCTTAATCGCGATATAATTTTCAACATGCATATTCGAAAAAATGAGAAATGGCGATCAATCATGGTGCAAGCGACCAATCCCCATTTTTAACCACGACCATTTCCAGATCATCCTTGCTGAGGCCATTGTGATCTTGGGGCGTGAAGTTAAAGACGCCATGTTGTCCGACAAATTTCTGTGTCTTTTCGATAAAATCCCGAATTTTAGCGCGATCCGGCCCCACTGATTTCAATGCCGCTATAGCCAAGTGCAGGGAATCCCAGGCATGACCGCCGAAAGAAGAAATTGGCTCTTTATAACGATCTTCATAAGACTTTGTATATTCCATAATGACTTTTTTCTGCGGTTGTGTGTCCGCAAGAAGGGCTCCGACATTCACCCTTGCCAGGGGCAGCAACACGCCTTCGGCAGCCGTTCCACAAAGTTCCAGATTTTTCCGGTTTCCGAAACCATGACTCTGGAAGAGTGGGGTGGATCCCATGCCCAGATCCCGCCAGTTTTTTACAGCCAGCACCTGAGTGGGGCCTATAGACCAGTTGACAACAGCCTGGGGTTGTACACTCCTGATTTTGGTAAGCTGAGCGGATAGATCAGTGTCCTGTGGACCATACCGTTCATCCGCCGCAATGGTAATGCCATATTCAGGCGCCAGGCGCAGCAATTCTTCACGCCCGCTGGCCCCGAATCCAGTGGAATCGGTCATGATTCCAATTTTATTAATTCCTTTGGATTTCATGTAATCGTACATCTTTCCGGCCACATGGCTATCCGAGCCGGCAACCTTGAAAACCCATTTGCGGCTTTCAATCGGCGTTACAATTTTATAGCTGGCGGCGCAAGAAATCAGGGGAACATTAGCTTCTTCGGCTACACTGACCACGGCCAGGCTCTCTCCGCTTCGGGTTGGCCCGATAATCACGGGAACTTCATCCTTCTTGATAAGTTTTTTTACGGCCAAATTGCTTTTGGTGGCATCACTTTCATCATCGTATATAATCAATTCAAGCGGATGCCCGTTGATTCCCCCTTTTTGATTCACCTCTTCAACAATCATTTCCGCAGTCTTTTTCTCCGGCTCCCCCAGAAATGATCCGACTCCAGTGATGGAAAACACTGCTCCGATCCGGTAAGGCGATTCGGCTGTCCATCCAAAAGGCGGCACAGCAAAATGAAACAACATTCCCCATAAGAGCAATCCAGCGACTCCCCACCATTTTTTCAATTGACGCATACTACCTCCTGTTTCCTGTAAGATGTCAAAAAACCTGTTTGAACGGCATAAAAAAAGCCGTGGCTAAAAACCACGGCTTACAAAAACAAAAAAGCCGTGGACAGCCCGCTTCTGCGGTCCGCCCACGGCCTGATTTCAAAGGCGCGCTATCGGGCAAGACCGCCTGAAATAGGTATAGCAGTATTCTTCGTTATGCAATGTATAGATCATGGCACCCTTGTTTCGAACTGTGAAAACTTGAAGGGCAAAGCATTCACGTTCGCCGTATAGTAGATCAAACCTGTTATTGTCAAGACAAAAGAAAATGTAATCAGTTACCGCCGCCAACAGTCGCCACACCAGTTTCAAATCCGAAGAGCCTGGGCAGCCACATGACCAGTTCCGGAAAATAAGTAATCAGGAACAGGATGGCAATCTGAATTATCAGAAATGGCATCGCCGACTTTGTGACAAACACAATATCGCGTTTGGCGATGGCTCCCGCAATATAGAGACTGACCCCTACCGGCGGTGTGCAGTACCCGATGGCCAAGTTGACAGTCATGATCAGCCCGAAGTGGATGGGATCAATTCCAAAAGCAATCAGCAGCGGAATACATATCGGACCGATAATGAGCGTGGCGGAGATAATGTCCATAAGCATGCCAACCACAAGAAGAACCAGATTGATCACCAGGAGAAAGACCATAGGCGAATGAATGCCTGCTGTAACCGCTTCGGTGATTTTTGCCGGAATGGATTCGAGGGTCAGGTACCTGCCAAAACAGGTAGCTCCGCCTACTATGATCAAAAGAGAAGCAGATGTGATGGCGGAACCCACGACCACTTTTTTCACCTGCTCGAATTTCATGGATTTATGGATAAAAAGCTCCACAATAAACGCATAGACACATGAAATGACCGCAGCCTCGTTGGCGGTGAATATCCCGGTGTAAATACCAACAAAAATCACCACTGGAAGCATCAGCGCCCAGAAACAATCCTTGAATGTTACCCAGATATCATCAAACTTTGGAACCGGCATCCGGACAATCGTCTTATCTTTCCAGAATACAAAATATGTATAGATGCAGGTAACCAGCGTAATCATGATACCAGGAACAAACCCTGTTAAAAACAGCCCCTGCAGCGAGCAGTTGCTGATCATGCTGAAGAGAATCATACCGATGCTGGGCGGAATGATAACACCCAGGTTTCCGGCAGTCGTCATAAGCCCGACGCTATAGTTTTCAGGATATCCATTGGAGAGCAGCGCCGGAATCATGAACCCGCCCAGAGCCACGACCGTTGCAACGGTTGAGCCGGAAATCGCACCGAATATGGCGCAGGCAATGACACCGGCCATCCCCAATCCGCCGGGTAGCCAGCTCACCAACACATTGGTAAACTTGATCAGTTTTTCAACGATGGTGCCGGTAGTCATGATATTGCCGCAGAGAACAAAAAACAACACCACGACCAGGGCGAAATTGTCCATGCTTTTGAAAATACTCTGAACCAGAAGGATGATGGGGTAATCGGTAAACGCCAGAACGCAGAGCAAAGAGGTATAGAACAGGCACATGAACACTGGAATAAAGGTGGCCATGGTACCCAGTAAAATCAACAGCGGAATTATATAGCTCCATTCCATAAACCAGATATCTCCATTTCAGTTCGATAAAATCAGAAAGCAGATGACGAATCATTCAGTTTTCTGTTGATTTCAAGCCTTTGATTTTGGGGCCATTTCTACGGCAATATCCTGATATAGCGACTGAAGGGTCCGTATCAGCATCAAGCCGCCCATCAGCGGCATCAAGGCATAAAGATAAACCATCGGAATCTGCATGATGATGGTCGCCTGTCCGGTAGTTGCCTGCTGAACAGCCATTTTCCACCCAAAAAACAACATGATCAGCGAAAACACGGCGATCGCCAGATGGCTGAAAACAATCAAGGGAAACCGGGTTTTGGGAACAAGTTGCAGCAGCACGTCCACCTTGATAATGGACCGGTTTCTGATTGAGGCACTGCAACCGATAAAAGTAGTATAGATGATCACAAGTTTGACGAGTTCTTCAGACCAGGCCAGGCTGTAATCGAAGCCATACCGCAAAATCACATTAGCGAATAAGGCTAAAAGAGCCGCCATTACCGTCAGAAACAGGGTCCAGTCCTCAAATAATGTCAGACATTTATCCACAGTATTTATTATCTGTTTAAACATGAATTTATCCTTTTAATTTCCCCCTTTGACAAAGGGGGAAATCTCGTACCTGCAAGACATGCAGTGGTCGAAACGGCAATCAACCAGACAATTCATCACCGTTTTTCCTTCAGTCTTCAGCCTTAATACCTTCAGACAGCTTTAATCAGGGCTGATATCCCACGAAATCCTGCACTTCTTTCAGATAATTTGCCGGACGGTATTTATCGCCATCATACAGTTTATTGATTTCCGCTGCATACTGTTGATGAGCAGCATCTCCTTGCTTATCAAGAATCGCCATTTCAGCGTCTGAGAGTTTGAAGAACTGAATGCCAGCGGCCTTGGCTTTTTCAATCTCGTCTGCTTCCTGCTGACGGGTTTCCTGCCGGATCTTTGCAGCGATTTCTTTTGCAGTTTCCTTGAAAATTTTCTGCAGATCGGCGGGAAGGTTGTTAAACCACGCTTTGTTTACGACCCAGATAAACAGGCCCTGGGCATAATTCAATTGAGTAAAGAACTTGGCATCCTCAAATTTTTTGGTGATGTTGCACACCATGGGAGTGTGATCCAGACCATTAATTACCCCCTGTTTCAGGGCAATGGAGACATCAGGCCAGGGCATGACCACGGGGTTGAATCCCCAGGACTTGTAAAGAAGCTGATTAACAGCAGCTTCGGCAATCCGTATTTTGAGTTTCTTGGCATCATCAATGGTCTTGGCCGGAGTCATCGTCGCCCAACCGTAATTGCCGTATCCGGTGATATCCAAACCCATGATACCCTGATGATCCATGGCGTTCATGAAATGGGTGAAGAGCTTTTCATTTGCAACGAATTTATCAAGCTTGTCAAAGGAGTCGATCAGGAAGGGCAGATTCACCACGCCGAACCGGGGCCCCAGATTGGTGGAAGTCACGGAACTGACACCCATTCCCTGGAGAGCACCCATCTGGAGCTGATTTAAGACCTCAACTTCGCCGCCCAGCATCGAAAAGGGTTTGTAATCAATAAATATCTGGCCATTGGTGCGTTTCCACAATTCATCCCGCAAGGCAAACCCGAAATATACCCCACGAATCGCCGGATGCGAAACATTTGAAAACGTTGCTTTATACTTGGCTGTAGAAGGATCAAAAGCTGGCTTCCACTGATCCGTGGGCGGGGGGCCTGCGGCTGCTGCGAAACTGACTATCAAAAACAGACTGAGTAAACATAGGGCCATAATGGTTTTCGATTTTTTTCCTGTCATGCTTGCCTCCTTACTGTTTGCCTGATCTTAAGTTAATAAATAAGATTCATTTGTCAAAGGTAATTTATAAGCTATATTGCAGCTATTTTTTTCTTTGTCAAGCATAATTTAACCGAACGTAGAATTAAACATCGAAAACGGTCATGGCCATTTTCGCTAAATATCACAGCCCCGGAAAAATCAGGGTGCAGACGATCTGGCTGAAGCAGTAGGGAAAGTTTCCTTGATAAAGCAGCATGCAAGCATAGCGATAGCAGCACTGATCAACAGATAATTGAACATCTGCTGATATCCGGCCAGTGTAAAAGCCCCTTCCACACTGCCAGACCTCTCCAGCAAAAAACCGGCAAATGGCTGGAATATGGCTCCACCTGCAAAGGGAAACAGGTTGACCAGACCGGTGGCGGTTCCAGCAATTTGTACCGGAAACAGCTCTTTGGTCGCAGTAAATCCGATAACCACGATGGAGCTGGAAAACATTCCCAGACCAAGGCAGATCAGATACAAGCCGAACAAGGGGATGCGACCAGTTGCAAATGACAGCGTTGCTGTAATCGTCAGTAAAATTAACGTTGAGATGAGAAGAACGGGTTTTCGAGCGTGAAATACCCGGTTGGATAGAAAACTGAGAAGTGGGCCGCCGATGACGATGCCAACAGCCAGCATCGAAAGAATGTAGCCGGCCTGGGATTTGGACAAATGGTAAATGTGCATGAAATATGGTCCGCCCCACAGTCCAGCAAAAGTAAAAAACACGGCGCAGTCGAAAAAAACCAGATTGCCAGGGGCCAGAAATGCGGGCAGGAAACGACAGTGCGAAAGCCTGCCATCAGACCAATGGAAGAGGATGATGCTTTTACAGAAGCGTTCAGGGACACCCAGCCCATGTCCTCGGGGCAGTCCCTGACAAATATCCATACCAGCAGTGACAAAACCAGGGTGAGTACCCCCACGGCGACGAAGGACATCCGCCACCCAATCGCACCGGAGAGCAGAACCAGCGGCGTTGCAGCCGACAAGGAACCAATACCGCCCATGGCCATCAGAATCCCGGTCATAGGCGCAAACTCGACGGGAGTGAACCATTCAGACAGTATTTTCATGGTCGGCACAAAGAGCATGGCCACCCCGACTCCGACCAGTAAACGTCCTGCAATAGCCATAGCAGCAGATGAGGCAAACCCCAGCAGGACGGAACCGACAAAGGCCACCAGGAAAAAAACCGTGATCGTGTTACGAGGGCCCCAGGAATCGGAAAGCAGCCCAGCCGGAAGTTGCATGGCTGCATAGGAATAAAAATAGGCAGCGGATAAAAAACCGGTCAGGCCTCCCCCGGTCTGAAGATCTTTCATCATATCGACGGCGACAACAGCCGGACAGAGGCGATGAAAATACACCAGGATGTATCCAAAGGCCAGAACCCAGAAAATGATCCAGCGATATTGCCGGGTTTTTGCGTCAGAGGTCATAGGATTTCTATTTTCCAGTCCAGTATCCATCCGGATCAAATCGGCGCAGGGTGGAAAGCTCCTGGCGGGTAGGTGGGGGCGTTTGAGACAGTTTCGTTGAAATGCGCACTGGCCAGTCGGTTTGTTCTTGGACCATTTCCACCGTAACTCCGGGATGGAGTGAAGTAAGCACCATTTCGCAAGTTTCAGGATCAAAAGCGAATATTCCCATTGTGGTGATGACAGCAGACGGCCCGCCGCGAACCAAACCGACCGACTCGCGCCAGCCCTTGCCATCTCCATATCCGGGGGAGGTTATGTAATCCACCTTGGGTATAAACCGGCGCTTCTCATGGGCCATGATAATGATATGGCGGTGCGCCAGACATGCCAGGTCACAGGCCCCCCCGCTGCCCGGAAGCCGAGTTGTAATGTTTAAGGAACTGCCTGTCAAAGTGGTGTTCAAGTTTCCAAATCGATCCACTTGCGCACCGCCAATGAAACTGACATCCACAAGCCCCTGCTGCAACAGCGACATAGTATCCCGAGTATCCGCCAGCCACTGAGACCTGTACAGATTCGGCAGGTCACCCATCGTCAATATGGGTTCGGGAGCCACCGTGTCGCGGATGATTCCCAGTTCATAAACTCCAACGGCATTCGGAGCCTGAAGACTTTTGGCCACCAGAAAACCCAGAAGCGGAAGCCGCATGCCAACAAATACAACTTCACCATCAGCTATTTGACGGGACGCAGCGGCAACCATCAGCTCGGATCGGGTGTAGGTCGTATCAGTATCCATAATCAACAGGCTCCGAATAGTCATGATGGGTTATCGAAAGACGCGACAAATATGCATCCCCCAGCGTTTCGACATACTGATGAATCGAAGAAATGGAGCGAATCCATTCATTCATCCATGACGCAAACAGCTCCGGTGTCCGGCTTTGAGTCTGGTAGTCCAGAAAAACCGCGTGATCCCGGTTATAATGCCCCGGCATCGGAGAGGGATGCGCTCCCCAGGGAGCATGGACTACGGCGCTGACCTTGAATCCTGGTGTCAGAATGCGATTGGGATCACGCGTGATCATCTCGGTGGACACGATTTCTTCTGCGGTAAGAATCACATTCCGGCTTGAGAGGCAGGCCTCGCGGGTAATCCCCATATTGCCCCAAGCATGAGCATTGCCGAATACATCCGATCGTTGAACATGAACAATGGCTACATCAGGAACTATAGCGGCGATTGCTGTGTGTTTTTGACCGGTAAACGGGCATGTAACAAACTTCAAGCCCGGGTTTGTTGCAAACAGGTCGCTACCAAGGGCGGTTCGGGACGGCAAGAAAGACACGCCCATCGCGCCGGCCTGAAGAGCCATCGAAATGGTCAAATTTGAATGATCCTCGACACTGATCATGCGCTGTTCCACGGCCCGACGAAAGTTATATCCAACGCCGGTAATTACGTTGCCAACCCAGGCAGCCTGAACCCGCCGAACGCATCCGGCACCAATTATCTGATCAAAAAGGATATCGGATATCGGTCCAATCAGGGTCAGTCTCCTCTTCTCCTGACGCATGATCTCATGCCCCGCCGCAAAAGGAATGGCGGTTTCCAGATTCGTGCCGATTGCAACGGAACATCCATCCACCACCCATCGGGATATGGCATCAGCCATATCCATCAATTTTGAAGTCGACACCTTGAGTAATCCTTTCCAAGGGCACTATAAAGTTCCAACCAAAAAGGCTAAAGAAAACAAAACTTGCCGTAAAGCCACTGCAAAACCATTCATCATCTTTCAGCTATACTGCGAAAGAGCATAATCTTTCGTCGTAGAGCCGGCATCTTGCCGGCTGCAGCAGCCAGCAAGATGCCGGCTCTACCTGCACTTTCCTCCCTCAGCGGGGGAGGGTTGAGGTGGTGGTTCAAAAGTTAAGATTATGACCGTTTACAGTATATTCAAGCATGGTCATGATGGCTCATTTTATTGCAGTATAACAATAAAAAAGGGTACTGAGCTAAAGAAGCTCGGAACCCTTAAAATATGGATGTCAGAAAGATTTTATAAAGAAAGATTCAGCACAGAACACAGCAATAATCATGCATTTTCTGTTTGCGTCTCCGGAACTGCAGGCACCTGTTTTTCTATAGGTACTTCTTTTGTTTTTTCAGCTCTCTTTTTGGTTTCGTCCGATTTGGCGGCCTTACGGGATCTAGGCTGAAGCGGCATGCTTTTTCCTCTGGCAACCAACTCAATAACGGAAATAGGAGCCGCATCGCCAGGACGGTTTCCTATTTTTGCAGTGGTCGTGTAACCGCCATGAATATCGCCATAACGATCGGCAGCCTCATTAAACAGCTTATAGGCGACTTCTTTTTCAGTGATGATCGCAAGCGCCTGGCGCTGAGCATGAAGATCGCCACGTTTTGCCAGAGTGATCAGATCATCGGCCCACCGTTTAAGTTCTTTTGCCTTAACATCCGTTGTCGTAATGCGATCGTACTTAAACAAGGATGTGACCATATTTCTGAACATCGCTTTACGATGGCTGCTTGAACGTCCTAATTTTAATCCGGCTTTTCCATGTCTCATAACCCTGTTTACTCTCCTTGCTGTGTATCATCCTCTGGAGTATTAAAACCTTCCAGCTTCATCCCCAGAGATAGTTTCATTTCACTCAGAACCGCTTTGATTTCGTTTAATGACTTGCGGCCAAAGTTTTTTGTCTTCAGCATTTCAGCTTCAGTTTTACTGACAAGCTGATAAATTTGAAAAATATCAGCATTTTTTAAACAATTGGCGCTGCGAACGGAAAGCTCAAGTTCTTCGACACTTCTGAGCAGATTTATTTCAATTTCTTTAGATCGCGGATCAATGGGACCTGCCGGTAGATCCGCGGTTGGTGTAACCAAATGTTCATCAAAATTGACAAATTTAGACAGTTGCTCCTTCATGATCTTGGCAGCGTAAGATACGGCATCCTCGGGAAGAACGCTTCCATCAGTCCAGACATCCATTGTCAATTTGTCGTAGTCGGTTCGCTGACCGACCCTGGCATTTCCAACAACATAAACCACTTTGTTGATCGGTGAAAACACAGAATCAATCGGAATGGTCCCAACCGGCTCATTCATGTCCTTATTGACTTCAGATAATGCGAAACCCTTACCCAGCCTTACGGTCATCGTCATATTCAGCGACGCTTTTTCGGATAAGGTAGCAATGTGCAAGTCAGGATTCAGGATTTCACAGTGTCCATCCTCACTGATTATATCACCGGCTTTAACAGTGCATTCTCCAGATCGCTGGATACGAATCGTATGAGGACCAGCTTCCTTTACCTTGACCCTCACAGATTTAAGATTCAGAATAATCTCAGAAACATCTTCCAGAACACCAGGAATAACGCTGAATTCATGCATCACTTCTTCAAATTTAACCGATACGATAGCAGCACCGTGCAAAGAGGAGAGTAATATACGTCGAAGGGTATTCCCGATTGTGATTCCAAATCCTCTTTCGAGAGGCTCGCAAACAAACTTGCCGTACCCCGGCGAGCTTGTAACGTGAACCTTTCCCGGCATAACCAAATTTTGCCAGTTGATTGTCGTCATAAGTTCATTGGTTGGCATTATGATTTCTCCAGACTGTTTTCAGAGGATTCTCAAATATTAATTGCTGATGAGCATAGCACGACAGTTGATAAAATCCGACAAGTGCGCTTATTTTGAATAAAGTTCGACAATAAGCTGTTCCTGAATTGGCATGGTCAAGTCCTCGCGGACCGGCAATCCTTTAACATTGCCAGTAAATACGTCTTTTTTTAATTCAAGCCACTGTGGTACGCCCCTTCTGACTACAGCCTCAAGAGAGTCATTAATCGCCTTGATCTCTTTGCTGGACTCCCGAAGTTCAATAACATCCCCGACCTTAACCAAAAACGACGGAATGTCAACCCTGGTCCCGTTGACCTTAAAATGGGCATGTCTGACAAAATGCCTTCCCTGAGTTCTGGAATTCGTAAATCCAAGTCGGTATATTACATTATCCAGCCGCCTTTCCAGCATGATCAGCAGATTAGATCCCGTTATACCCTTCTGATG
>Ga0194044_10001830_pt1 | contig 10749 bp, 11 predicted proteins | sample JunL4417m_MetaG_FD_155460 | JGI IMG/M metagenome (GOLD analysis project Ga0194044, IMG submission 155460) | Anoxic zone freshwater microbial communities from boreal shield lake in IISD Experimental Lakes Area, Ontario, Canada - Jun2016-L442-17m | ecosystem: Environmental > Aquatic > Freshwater...
TTATGTTTTGTTTTCTCATTCCGGATTTAGCAGAAATCTTAGAAAAGAATACTCAAAAAGCCCCAGATATTATTTTTGGGATAACGGAATTCGCAACAGTATTATATCCAATTATAACCGGCCTGACTTAAGGGACGACATGGGCCAGCTATGGGAGAATTTTTTTATTTCTGAAAGAATCAAATACATGGATAATAAGCAGATTTCTGCAAACAGGTTTTTCTGGCGAACCTATGAAAAAAAAGAAATCGATCTTATTGAGGAACGGGATGGGATACTTTTCGCCTATGAATGCAAATATTCAAAAAAAGCAGTAAAGGCGCCAAAAGATTTTATCCTGTCTTACCCTGAATCTCGGTTTTTTGTTGTAACAAGGGATAATTATCTGGATTTTTTAACATGATTCCTGGGTTTAAAACTGACAATTTTTATTTTTCCACTTTTTATGATTTTTTAATAATTCTTTTATTTCAAAAAAGTTCTTCATTTTATAGCTTCCCTGTATTTCGTTTTAAGGTATTACATTAAAAAAATAAAACAATTAAAAATTAATAACTTGATATTTTAAAAATTCTTTTTTAATGTTATAAATCTAAAACTACTAAATAAGCTTGTATTTTTTAAAATTATTAGCAATTATTTATGGCATAAATAATACAATGCGGCTTATTACAGGCAATTTAGTGCCTGGGCTGATTTAAACTATGGTATCTTAATCAGATATGGAGCATGGTTGAACTGTTACAATTATTACTTTATCACCTTATTTTATCGTTATTACAGCGGGGTTTAATTTGAAATTAATTATCAGTGAGAAGGAAATTGCGGCTAAAAAAATTGCAGAGATTCTTTCCGATGGTGCAGTTAAAGAAGAAAAAGTGCATGGCATTCCTGTTCACGGCTTTAAAAATTCTGAAGGAAGCTTTAAAACTATAGGTCTTAAGGGGCACATACTCCAGGTTGAATTTCCTGCAGAATACTCCAACTGGTTTAAGGTAACTCCGGCAAGCCTTATTAATGCAGAAATTGTAAAAATACCTATTGAAAAAAAGATTATGCAGGCCTTGCTGGAAGTATCAAAGGAGGCAGATGAAGTCATAGTTGCCACCGACTTTGACAGGGAGGGAGAGCTTATAGGTTACGACGCACTTCAGGCTGTAATAGACAAGAAAGGTGCAGTTCCGTCGCAAAGAGCGAGATTTTCTGCGATAACTCCAAAAGATATAAAAGCAGCATTTGCAAAATTAGAGAAAATAGATTCAAATCTTGCTTTTGCAGGTATGGCTCGCCAGGAAATAGATCTAATCTGGGGAGCGGTTCTTACCAGATTCATTTCGCTTGCATCTTATCAGATAAAGGATCAGTTTCTGTCAGTTGGCCGTGTCCAGACACCCACTCTGGCTTTGATAGTTGATAAAGAAATAGAAATTGAAAATTTTGTAAAAACTCCCTACTGGCAGATCAAAGCAAAACTTTCAAATAAAAAAGGTGAAGAGTTTGAAGCCCTCCATCATAAAAAAAGATTTCTGGATGAAGAACAGGCAAAACTTGTTTTTGAAAAACTTTCCGGGCAGGGCGTGGTCAGCTCCATAAAGGAATCCGTCAGACCTTTAAAACCACCGGCTCCCTTAAATACAACTGCATTAATTGTTGCTGCAAACGCTCTTGGGTTCAGTCCGCAGAAAACCATAAATACCGCAGAAAATTTATATATGAACGGTTTTATAAGCTATCCAAGAACAGATAATACAGTATATCCTAATACCATAGACTTAAGAGAGATTTTAAATTTATTATCAGCAAATACTGAATTTAAGGCCATGACGGACGCAGTTCTTTCTCTTAAAGAAATAAAACCGACAAGAGGAATGAAAAAAACAACTGATCATCCGCCTATTTATCCTGCTTCAGCGGCAAAACGTGGAAACCTTAGTGAAGATGAGTGGAAATTATATGAACTTATTGTAAGAAGGTTTGTCTGCACTCTTCTGCCGGAATCACTTAAAAAGAATATGGTTGTCAGTACTGATATCAGCGGAGAAAAATTTATTTCCAATGGATCAAATATTATTAAAGAGGGATGGACAAAATATTATCCTTATTACAGCCACTCGGATGTAATTCTTCCAAGCCTGACTGAAGGAGAAGAAGTAAAAGTTTTAAAAAAAGAGATACTTTTTAAAGAGACAAAACCTCCCTTAAGATTAAGCCAGGCAGCGCTTGTAGAAAAAATGGAAGAACTCGGACTTGGCACCAAAGCTACCAGGCATAATATAATTCAGACACTTATAACCAGAGGTTATGTAAAAGGCAACCCTCTTGAATCAAGCAAAAAAGCCATTGCAGTAATAAAGGCTTTGAAAGAGTTTGCCCAAAAAATAACAAGCCCTGAAATGACATCAGAGCTCGAGCTTGATATGGACGGCATTGCAGGCGGCGACAGGGAAAAAAATAACGTTGTTGATATTTCAAGAAAAGAGTTAAAAGAAATTCTTGATATCCTGGACTCAAAAAAAGCAGAAATTGGGAGAATAATAATAGATGGCATAAATGATGTAGGAAAATGCCCAAACCCTGATTGCGGAGGGGATTTATTAATAAGGTTTTCCCCAAGGACCAAAAAGAAATTTATAAGCTGTTCAAATTACCCGGATTGCGACAGATCATTTTCCATGCCGCAGAGCGGTTTGATTTTAACCACTGAAACACTTTGCAAAGAGTGCAGTTATCCGGTAATAAGGTTAATCAGCAAAGGCAGGAGACCATGGGATTTGTGTATAAATCCCAATTGTCCATCTAAGGTTGCAAAGGCTGGGCAGGCAGAAAATGCTGATTCCGGGGAGCAGACAAAAAAAACCGTTGAAATTGTAGGCAAGTGCCAGAGGTCTGGCTGTAAGGGAAACCTCATTATCCGGTTTGCTCCAAAAAGAGGTCAGTATTTTATAGGCTGCTCAAGTTATCCAAGCTGCAGGAAGGCTTACTCCCTGCCTCAGGAGGGCAAAATAATTACTACCGAAGATAAATGCAAATTGTGCGGCTATCCAGTAATTAAAGTTGATTTGGAAGAAAAAGGCATATCTGAAATGTGTATAAATCCCGATTGTACTTCCAGAGCTTCAGAAGTAAAAAAGACGAAAAAAAGTGAGACCAAAGATAAAAGCACAAAAGTCGCTGAGGTCGTCGGCAAGTGCCAGAGTAAAGGCTGCAGCGGAGATCTAATTATCAGATTTTCTCCAAAAAGAGGGCAAAATTTTATAGGATGCTCGAAATATCCAAAATGCAGGAAAGCTTACCCACTGCCTCAGGAGGGCAGAATAATTACTACCGAAGATAAATGCAAATCGTGCGGCTATCCAGAAATTAAAGTTGATTTGGGAGAAAAAGGCATATCTGAAATGTGCATAAATCCCGACTGCACTTCAAAGCAGTGAATATCGTAAAAATTAATTGAAGTAAAAAACATTGAAGTAAAAAATAACTTAAGTAAAAAAAGTATGTCAGGAGTGTCCATAAATTTTGACGAAACTTTAAAAAAATGAATATTGTAGAAATTACTGAAGTAAAAAATAACTTAAAGAAACTGATTAACGAGGCCAGTTTCAGTCTGCCAGCCGATATTTTAGACGCTGTTATTAAAGCAGGCGACCGTGAGAAAAATGTTAATGCCAAAAAAATACTGAGCCTGATAATTGACAATGCCAAAACTGCCCCTGTATGCATGCTGCCCCTTTGTCAGGACTGCGGAACAGTATATGTAGAAATACTTATTGGTAAAAATACCTGTATTGAAAATTTCAGCGAAATTGAAGATGAAATAAATTCAACGGTAGAAGAAGTTTACAAGGATAGCTATCTTAGAAAATCAATCGTTGATGACCCGCTGTTTGAGAGAAAAAATACAGAAACGAACACACCTGCAGTTATAAGTTTTGGCAGCACTGATTTTGAAGGTATTGAGATTAATCTTTCATTAAAGGGGGGCGGAAGCGATAACTGCTCATATCTTTTTATGCTAAGCCCTTCTGCGTTACCTGAAGAAATTACCGCCATAGTTAAAGATCTTGTAGTTCAAAATGCTACAAAAAGCTGCCCCCCGCTTATAATAGGGATTGGCATTGGGGGAGGAGCCTCAAAAGTTACGGAGCTGGCGGTGAAAGCAGCTTTTAGAAATATTAACCTTCGGAATTCAGATATCAGATACAGCAGGCTTGAAAATACTATTCTGGAGGAAATAAACTCTACCGGGATAGGACCGGCCGGACTGGGAGGAGGCTGTACGGCTCTCGCTGTAAATATTGAATTTGCGCCCTGCCACATTGCCCAGATGCCACTTGCCGTATCTTTTTTATGCCACAGTGCAAGGCGTGCCAGTGCAAAGATAACTTTCCCACAAAAATCATAAGCTTCTTTGCTATTTTATCTGAATAACACAACTGTGGGCGGGTCTGTACACATAAATCGTCCCTGCAAAAGCTATAAACAGCAAACAGAGGAAAACCTGCTATTTTTATCCTAATAACAGATTCATGGCCACAGATTCTCATAAACATTTGTCCAGGTCTTGAAATCTTTAGGAACTTTGCCGCGTTGTCAGGAAGCTGTTTGCCATCTCCTCTGCATATTACAATGGTGGGCGGACTTGTGCAAATATATCGTTTCCACAAAAGTCATAAGCAGCAAAGAGGGGAAAATCTTTTATTTTTATCCTAAAAACAGCTTCAGGCCCCAGATCTTTATAGGCGATGGGCTCTATTTCAGTAATTTTGGAGGCAAGAAGAGCACTTATTCCGCCCGGGGCAATAAAATAAACTGCACCATATTTTTTCATAAGCTCCTTTGCTTTAATACTCCTGTCGCCCTTGCCAATGGTGGCGCGAAGGCCTTTTTTAAGTAGAGGCTCCATAAATATATCCATTCTTGCACTGGTGGTGGGTCCGGCTGAGCCGCTTTTTTTGCCCGGCGGCGTTGGGGAAGGACCAACATAGAATATCACTGCATCCTCCATGCTAATCGGCAGTTCTTTATTGTTTTTAATTGCTTCAGCAAATCTTTTATGAGCGGCATCTCTTGCGCCGTAAATTTCTCCGCTTAAAAGTATTTCATCTCCGGTCCGGATATTTTTAATTTTTTCGACTGATAAAGGGGTTTCCAGTTTATAAATCATTGTATTTTTTTATTATAATAATAAAATCAGTCCCGCAGATTATTATTTTTTTTATTATTAGTTTCCGGTAAATAACTGGCTAAAATGGACTAATCAGGAAAATTATCTAATACCGGTCTTTTTTATCCTTCTTAAAGTAATTGTCATAAGTGTAAATAGGTTTGCCGGGATTATTGTCAAATTTCTTTTTGGTTGAAGCAAGAATTATTGCAAAAATTAAAAATAAAATAAAAAGAACTATAATTCCCAGAATTACCAAAAGAAAATATGGCAGCAGTTTGACTTTTCTGCCTTCAACGGTTAATAGTTTTTCGTCACCGTAACGCAGGTTCCAAAGTGTAATATTGTTATTTCCAACGACATCGGCATTGCTCTTAATTATATTAAAAGGAAACTTTACCTGGTAAGTCACGCTTAAGAGCTCGCTATCGGATTTTAAAATACTGTCCAGCCTTGCAAAATCAGAGTTTACTCCGCCAGAATTTATAACAGAGGCATCTATTTTCATATCGATATAATCAGAATAAAAGTATTGCGTGGAGAAAAAAGAATCCTTTTTCTCCATTTTTGCATAATATCTTTCAGAAGGAGTTTCAGAAAAATTATCTATTGAAGTATGCTGAAGGAAGTTTATGTCTTTGAACTCTATTTTTGAAATGAAATGGGTGTAGTTGTCTTTTTCTTCAGTACTGATCTCCCCCTGGGGAAGAGCCGCAAAAATTCTGTCAAAAAGCGGCTTTTCTCCGCCGGCAGATACTTCACCCCTCTTTATGTATTCAGTTTTAACTGCTATATCAACAGTTCTTGACCCTGAAAAATCGCTGTTAATCTGTGTATATATATCAAACAGGGTCTTTTCACAGCCGGAAATCAGCGGAATAATTAAAATAATAAAAGAGATTATAATTAATATCCTTATTTTCGAAAAAAATAATTTTTTCATATTAAAATGTTTGTTAATTTTCACCTGCATAGATTATAAGATAAATCCTCAAATTAAAAAATTATTATGTCAAAATAATTATTCTTTGATAAATAATTAACAAAACCCCATGGCTGCATGAATAGACATATAATACTGGTTGCGACCATGCGCTAATATCGCCGGGAGTTGTTTTTTAGATCAAGTCCTGGATATACCATATTAATTATTAAAAAATCCTGGCAAAAAATAGAAGTTTAAAAATCATATTGACTTAAAGTGTGTATTAGCTATACTTATAGGCGGTGAGTATGATGAAATCAAAATATGTAAGAATAAATTTGACTATTCCTGAGGAGAGATTAAATCAGATAGATGAGTTCTGCGAAAATGAAAATATAAGCAGAAGTGAATTTGTCAGAGAGGCAGCTGCAGATTTTATTGCCTTAAAAACAGAGGCAAAAAAAGATGACAAGAAAAAGAAGGATATGGCCAGGGCAATAGAAATGATGGAAGAGATAAGGGAGAAAAGCACTTTAACGGGGGGAACAGAAGTAATAAGAAAATTCAGGGATGAAAGACATTTTTAATCTTTAAAAAATATGAATCTGAACCTTATAAAGAAAAATATAATAATAGATGCTTCAGTCGGAGTTAAATGGTTTTCAGCCGAAAATGATAAAAAAGTTGAACTTGCCGTTCTTCTCCAGGGAAAGCATTTTAGCGGCAGGATTGAATTAAGCGCCCCGGATCTTTTTATTTTTGAAGTTTTAAATTCACTTGTTTATAAAAATATATTTAATATCGCTGAAATTAATAAAATATATGACAGTTTAAAACTGTTAAATATTAATATAATTATTCCCGATGATACTGTAATAAAAAATGCAGTAAGCCTCTCAGTAAACTTAAAATTATCTTATTATGATTCTGTTTACGTGGCACTCGCTCAGGAGATGGAATCTCTTTTAATAACTGAAGACAGGAAAATTTTGTTTCACGCCGGCAAGTATAAATTTATTAAAAATCTGGATTATATTCAGGATATATAATAAATTCTCCAGCCGATTTTAACGACTTCAAATAATGATAATTGCTTTGGAACCCCATAAAGTTATGTCAAACTATACGTCCCCCTGACATGACGTCCCCCTGACATGTAAAGCTATGTCAAACTATACGTCCCCCTGACATGACTATGTCAAATTTAGGGTGCTATTGGTATAATAACTATATGATGTTAAAACTTTATCGTTTGGGAAAAGTTTCAATAGGGAAAATGTCACAGAAGCTGGATATATCGATAAATGAGGCTTTGGATATGTTAAGTGAATTTGGTATTGAATCCAAAATCAGATATGATGATTATCTTGCAGGGTTTGAAAATCTAAAGGGAGTAAATGAACAGTAAATTAAAAGAAAACAAAGGAACAATAATAGTAATAGAGGGTATCGACTCCAGCGGCAAAGCCACCCAGGTAAAAATGGTGTATGAGGAGCTTATCGGTGAAAAATACATGGCAATGAGGCTTGAATTTCCAAATTACAAAAGCAATTCATCTGCCCTTATTAAAATGTATCTTAACGGAGATTTCGGTGAAGACCCCAAGTCTGTAAATCCATACGGAGCCTCACTGTTTTTTGCTGCAGACAGATTTGCATCTTTTAAGTCTGACTGGGAAAAATTTTACAATGAAGGCGGAATCCTGATTCTTGACAGATATGTGTCATCCAACATGATATACCAGGCTGCAAAATTCGAAGACAAAAAGGAAAGAGAAGAATTTCTGGACTGGATATATGACCTGGAATTTAAAAAACTAAATCTTCCCAAACCTGGCATTGTGATATTTTTAAACATGCCCCCGGAGTACTGCCAAAAATTAAACGAGAAAAGATTAAACAAGATAGACGGGTCAGCCAAAAAAGATATTCATGAAAGGGATATCGCCTATCTTGAAAAGACTTATGAGGTTGCTGTTTATGCCGCACAAAAATATAAATGGTCGGTAGTTGACTGCATAGAAAACAATTCGATAAAATCAGTTAAAGATATCAACGGTGAGATTTTAAGGATTATTGAAAATCGGCTAAATGGAGAAACAAAATTATAAGCCCTGAAAACCTGGGATTCTTATCTGAAAGCCCTCTTAATCAGTTGAATTTAAAATTATTAAATAAAGAGCTCGCAGGCAAAAATATTTCACATTCTTATCTTTTTCATGGCGAGAACATGAAATATCTGTTTGAAATAGCTCTTCAGTTTGCTGCAAATATAAACTGCAAAAAAAATGGCTGTATGGAATGCAGGACCTGCATAAACACAATTAAGGCAAAATATCCCAATCTGCGGATAATAGATCCTGCCGGAAATTCAATACTTATGGAGGAAATAAAGGAATTTATTTACAGCATGAATGTATCATCACTTGATAATGAGTTTAAAATTGCAATAATCAAGGAGGCTGATCTGGGCGGAGACTCATTTGATTTGCTGCTTAAAACACTTGAAGACCCACCGGATGAAAAATGTGTATTTATATTACTTGCAGAAGATATAAATTCCATTAAACCTACAATAAAATCAAGATGCCAGACATTTAACTGGATTTTTAAAGGCAGCGCATTTGAGAATTATGATAAAAGATTTCAGGATTTCAAGATTGAGCTTGACGAACTGCTTACTGCATTAATGTCTGACAGGAAAAATATTTCAGGGGCACTGAATTTTACAGTAAGTGTTGGTATTTTTGTAAAAGAGATTTGCGGCCAGGCCGAGAAAAGACAAAAAAAAGAACTGGAAAAAATAAAAAAGAGCGGGCTTGATGATGACGAGGTTAAAAGAATTGTAAAAAAACTGGAAGAAAAAGATAAAAGAGAAATAAAAAAAATAACAAACTTAATTATAACGCGTGTTTTTGATATAATTACTGATTGCCTTGAAGATATAATTGCCGTTGCGGCAGGATGCAGACAGGAAGCATTACATTATCCGGATAATTATAATATTATAAAGGAAGGCTTTAAAAGCGATAATATTGATAAATATACAAGGCTTCTTAAAGATATTATCGAAAACAGGATTTATTTAAATAAAGGCATTAATTATGAAATAGCGCTGGACAGAATTGTTCTTGGGCTTGTCCGGCATTAAATACATGTGAGGTGAATCTGATATGGCAACAATGATAGGAGTTATTTTCCGTAAAAACGGGAATGTGCATTATTTTGACGCTGGGGAAATTGAACTTGTAATGAATGACAAGGTTATCTGCCGGCTTGAGGATGTTGTGGAAATAGGGGAGATAATAACTAATCCCAACAAAAATGCCGCAGCTGATACTGCTCTTTCCACAAAAAAGATTATAAGGAAGGCTACTTACTATGATATTTCAGTTGATGAATTAAATAATTCAAAAGAGGCCGAAGGTTATAAAAAATTTGAAGACCTGTCCAAAAAATACGATCTTCCAATGAAGCTTGTGGATGTTCATATCGTTTTTGACAAGAGCAAGATGATATTTTATTTTACTTCGGAAAAAAGGGTTGATTTCAGGGAGATGGTTAAAGAGCTTGCGGCTCACTTTAAGATGAGGATAGAGCTGAGGCAAATCGGAGTAAGAGATGAAGCAAAAATAGTCGGAGGTCTTGGTCCGTGCGGTTTAAATCTTTGCTGCAAAAGTTTCCTGACCGATTTTGAGTCAATTTCAATAAAAATGGCAAAAGACCAGAATCTGCCACTAAATCCACTCAAGATTTCAGGTATTTGCGGCAGGCTGATGTGCTGCCTGAAATATGAATATGACTGCTATAAAGAATTTATAGATAAGGTCCCTGAAAGAGGGACTCCGGTAAAATGCGCTCAGGGTAAAGGCATAATATATGGCTATGAGCCTTTAAAATCACAGGTAATAGTGGAACTGGAAAATAATACAAGGGTCAGCATACCTTTCTGCCAGATTGAGATTGATTCCGATAGAGAGTCTACGACAAGGAAAATAGCGGAGACGGAAGAAAATCCTGAAATTGCAGACGTAGTTGATTATCTCGACTGATTTCTTTATTATGTTTTTTTATTTTTATTTTTTTAAAAAAATGATCAAGCGTATGCCGATGTAGCTCAATTGGTAGAGCAACTCATTCGTAATGAGTAGGTTATCGGTTCAATTCCGGTCATCGGCTCCAGAATAAATTTTTTTTAATATTTAACAGGAGAAATATTGTCAGTTAATTTTTTAAAGGAAAAGTTCCTAAAAGAACTTAAAGGTTTTATTGCGGAGGCGGTAAAAGACCGCGAATTATCTGATGTGGATTTTGCAGGGTTTTTTAAGTCTATAAAGCTGGAAGAACCAAAAAATAAAGAATTCGGCGATCTTTCTACAAATGCTGCAATGGTTTTATCTTCAGTTTTTAAAAAAAAGCCCATGGATCTTGCCGAAGAGATAAAAGGGAGGATATTTGCACACTGGGATATGCTTGAGAGTGCGCAAGTCGTCAGCCCCGGCTTTATTAATTTTAACATAAAAGACAGCGCAGTTTTCCAAAACCTGACCAGTATCTTTATGGAAGGGGAGGATTTTGGGAAGAATAAAAGCGGCAGCGGTAAAAAAATTCAGATAGAATATGTAAGCTCTAATCCTACCGGCAATCTGCATATAGGACA
>Ga0194044_10001831_pt1 | contig 10745 bp, 12 predicted proteins | sample JunL4417m_MetaG_FD_155460 | JGI IMG/M metagenome (GOLD analysis project Ga0194044, IMG submission 155460) | Anoxic zone freshwater microbial communities from boreal shield lake in IISD Experimental Lakes Area, Ontario, Canada - Jun2016-L442-17m | ecosystem: Environmental > Aquatic > Freshwater...
GGGGAGGAGGTGGGTGGGTATCGAAAAATCTAAGGTTTTATCGCTTATTTCTCCTGTTAAGATATCCAAAAAACATATCTCCTTCCCGTAAGTCGTGGGGAGACCGTTTGGTTTCCGCATTACCAAAAAACCATCATTGCGGTAACAGACAATCTTGGAAATATTATCCAAATCTGTATATATAAACGGATAAATATCTTGGTCGCAGAAGATATCGGGAGCTTATTTTTGTGCCAACATCTCTTTCCTTTCTTTGCGGTATTTTCCGAGTAAGATATAGGTGAGCGGTGCGGAAATGAAGATTGAGGAGTAAGAGCCAAAAATTACTCACATTCAGATAGTAAACGCGAATTCTCTGATGGATCATGTTCAGAGTAAGAACATTGCGACAATAACCAAGAATACGGACAATACTGTACCCAAAGATCTTCTCATTGTCTGCCAAAGACTGTCTTCAAATATCTTTCCAAATAACATTCCTTTCTGGCCTGCTTTATTTTTGATATTTTCTCTAATTCTATCGAAGATAATAATAGTATCATTGATACTATATCCCATATTGGTAAGGACCGCAATAATAAACACCGTATTTACCGTCATTGTCTTATCCAACATCATCCGTATTCCATATGCTCATGAGGGGACTCCGATATCAAATATCATTGTAGCTATGGTAACTGCAGCCAATATACTCGGTGAAATCTCTTTTCTGATACCAGAAAATGAAAACATCATATAGATTGCCATAAGCAAGACTCCGACCACCAATGCATTTTTTGCAGATTTCTGCATATACGATCCCACACTCGGTCATGTTACCGATTGTTCGATTACTTCGCTGGTAGTCTTTATGTATCCTTTCTGGATGAGTACGGACTGTATATCTTTGGAAAGGATATTTACCTTTTCATCGCTGTCTACTTTGGTCCTGAGAGATATTTTCATCGTTCCCTGATCTGCTTGTACCTGGATATCACCTTCTGGATATTTCTTTTCCTTGAGGAAATCTCCTATATCTTTCTTTATCATATTTCCATCCAAAGATCCTGCGATGATAATTTTAACTCATCAGGTAAATTCTTCAGATAATCTCATATTCGAAAAAAACAAGAAGATAGCGATAGCCAAGATAACTACTCATATAATCACCCAAGTATATGATCTCTTGATGATAGAAAACGGTGCTTTCATTGTCCAATATTATTATATATCTAAAAAAACTGTCTAGAACTTATGTATTTGCGGGCTTTTTTCAAGGGTAAGACGTTGTCTTTCTCACATATGCCTGGTTCCTGGGACATATTCCCTGGGATCCGTTCCCTGCTTCCTTGTCCCCTGCTTCCTGGTTCCTGGGATCTGGCCCCTGCTTCCTGGTTCCTGGTCCCTGGTATCCGGTTCCCGTTCCCTTATCCCTATTCCCTTGTCCCCTGATCCATCCTCCCTATTCCCTCATTCCGGCGTCCCGGTTTGCGGCCGGAATCCATTTCTATCCTCCCTATTCCCTTGTCCCCTTCCCCTCCATTGTTTCGTAACATCTCTTAGCGGCTTCCTCTTGGGCTTTTTTCTTATTAGGACCAAATCATTCACTGACTTTCTTACCCACGATATATACTTCTGACCTATATTCCATGATATTTCCTTTTTCATCTACCACATGTTCGATATCCTTATATTCCGGTACAATCTTATGTTCTTTTTGCACTAGCTCCTGGATCATAGTCTTGTAGCTCTTCACCGGCGCTTTTTCAATCTTTTCGAGTTTGGAATAGATATGCCTTTCGATGAAACGTTCCGTCATCTCTATCCCGAGATCGATATAGATATATCCCATCAGGGCTTCCAATGTATCAGAAAGTATTGAGTCTTTTTTTCTGCCTTGTGATTTTTCTTCTCATTTACTAATGAAGACCATGCTATCCAATTTAATATCTTTGGCTATCTCTGCTAAGATTTCTTCTCTGACCAATGCTATCTTGTAGAGGGTCATATTTGATTCCGCCATCTCCTTATGTCTCAGGAAGAGGAGTTTATTTATTACGGCGCCCAGTATTCCATCACCCACAAATTCCAATCTCTCATTATGATTTACGGTATCTTTATAATCTGCTGCATAGGATTTATGGACGAATGCCAGCAACATAAGATTTTCATCCTGTATTTTATCAGGAGGAATACCTAATGACTCCATATAGCTAATTATTTCTTTTCTCTTCTTGAGTACATTCTCAAACATACTACTCCACATAGGATAAAAATATTATTTATAATAACTAAATGGTCTAGTTACTAACTGGGTGATATATGAATTTCCCATCACCACCAGGAGATCTGATCACGAATATTGCTGGATGAGCAGGGGATCAGGCGTTGTAATCACTGTATCTATGGTGATAAATTCTTTGAGGGTTTTTATTGTATTCTGGTATGCTCATGTTGTTATAACATATACCGTCGTTCATGAGATGGGCTGGGAAAAATTTTCTACATCAATCACATCGAATGCATATTTTCTGAGTTTAATGGCAAGTTGATTAGCAAATCCTTCGGATTTCTTGAGTGTCGATTTTGCGAACTTTTTATCTATACCATTGAGAAGAGTGATTTTATTGTCTTCTATGAGATATTCCTGATTGTGCGCCACAAAAAAAGCAAATTTCTTGGTATACTCATAGAACCCTACATCAGTAGCCTCTCCTCCATCAGGAATTATTGCAGATGCCCCATTAAATAATTCTCTCAGTGGGGTATAGAGGAAACAACCAGGATAGGAAAACTTATAAGTGATATTTGAACACTCTGTAGTATATCAGAATGAATAGGTGTTTTTAATTTTATCTACGTATCTTACCATCCCTATCATCTCTTGGAGCGAGATATTCGTCGTCACCATCTTGGTATATTCACTGTATAATCCTTTGAGTTTGCTAATATTCCCTATACCATTCTTAATTATTTTATCCATGATTGCTTTCACTATCAGCTGTTGTCTTAATGATCTGGAAAAATCAGAAGTAGAATGTCTTGATCTGGCATATTCCAATGCTCTTTCACCACTCATAATACTCACTCCTGTATCAAAACGCACGGTCATAATCTCTCTTTCGTTTTTTGGATAGGTATAATCAGTAAATGCTTCAGGGACATCTACGGTGATACCATCAAGTACATCTATAATATTTTTAAATCCTTCAAAATCAATCAAAGCATAATACGGTGTTTTGATACCCATTATTTCTTCGAGCTTAGCAGAAAGTATATTTGCTCATGATGCGAGATTACCTTTATTTACATTGCGTGCAAAGAGTGCATTTATTCTACCGATCAGGTTTGTTTTTTCCTCTTGGACATATAAATCCCTTGGTACAGAAAGCATAGTCAATGCACCTAATTTAGGATTAAATGATGCTACCATTATAGAATCGGCAAGATATCCTCATGCATGTCCTTGTCATCAGAATCCCAGGATCATAACATTAATATTTCCCAATTCATCTTGTATCATATCATCACCCATGGTAGCAGATACTACATTTACCGTTCATTTACCGATATATGCTCAAAGTATCTGAGCGCCTTGCAACACAAATTTTGCCGCATAAAAGACTACAATTAAACAACAGATAATGATACATATTTTTGCAACACCAGCAAATCAGGAAAATGTACTATGTGAGACATAATTATCCATCTCTCCTATCGTCCTATTTTTGAATTTTCTCTTTCTGGACAGCATATCCTTATTCTCTCATAATAAAAAATAATCGTAGGTTTTCTTATATCCTTATCTACGTTCCAAATTCATCATCGGGGTTATAGTATATTTTTTTCTAACATCAAGCAGAAATGACCAAATTTCCGATATCTCAATATGGATTCTTTTAGAAATCATAAAAAAAATAAAAAAAGTCAAATCTATTTTATTCCTCCCTCCATAAAATTTGCAAAATCCGCATTTCTGACTACACTTGATGAGTATATATTACGATATAAAATACTACAATTCCCTTTCATTATCAAATATCGCTTTTTAGTCATTAGGCAAGAGCACTATGGCAAACGCATTCAATATCGAAGAGATTCTTCCGCTTATAGAAAAAAATCCTAATATCTCTGATCTCCATCTTTCTGGTGAAGAGACTATTTCGTATAGAGTAAATGGCGAAATTGTTAGAGAAGAAAGTGCAGGTACTTTGAGTAATGAATCTATGGAAATTATCCTCAGACAACTCTTTCAAGGTAATCCTCAGAGATTTGATAAATTTCTTGGCGATAAGGAAAGTGATTTCGCTTATGTTTCAAAAAGTGGTGTCCCTTATAGGGTAAATGCATATTTCAAGACAGGAAGGATAGGAGTAGTAATGAGAAAAATTAATGCTATGGCCAAGAAGGTTGAAGAAATTATCTTCTCTGATATCGCAGATAGTATCAAAAAAAATATTCTCTCTGCCAAAAAATGACTTTATTTAGTCACTGGACCTACCTGATCAGGTAAATCAACATCTTTGGTCGCTATGATCAATCATCTCAACGATACAAGAAGTGAAAATCTTATTACGATAGAGGATCCTATTGAATTTATCTTCGAACCCAAACAGTGTATCGTCTCTCAGAGAGAAATTTGACATGATACGCGATCATTTTCAAATGCCCTTAGAGCCGCTATGCGTGAAGACCCTAATATTATCTTTGTAGGTGAAATTCGTGATAGAGAAACCGCTGAATCTGTTCTCAGCCTTGCAGAGACTGGTCATCTCGTATTTTCTACTTTACATACCAATTCCGCAGCAAATACAGTAAATAGATATATCTCCTTTTTTCCACCTGAAATCCAAAGTAGTGTTAGTGATAGATTAGCAGAAACACTCTTGGGTATACAATCACAGTTCCTCGTTAAGACCAAAGATGGAAAATCTAGAGTAGGTATCTTTGAAGTTATGATCAATACTATCTCTATCAAAAATAATATTAAAAAAAGAGCTATTGATCAAATTGATAGTATCATCGAGACTTCCTCACTTATTGGTATGATTAATTTAAAAAAATATGCCCAAAGACTTATCGATAAAGAGATTATCGATCCAAAAGATGTCGAATGGCTCTTTTGAGTAGGACAATAATAATTCTAATCTTTTACTGTTTTATTTTTATGGTATGGATACTCCATGATCCTATAGATGAGGTACCTACAAGCAACATATCTCACGCAAAGAAATAGAAATTATGAAAAAGAATATGAAGAAAGTACCTGTAATCCAATTAAAGACTGAAATATATCATAATAAAGAAATTAATGAAGCAGAAAAAATATTAGGAACCCTATCATCAGAACCATCAACATCACCTCAAATATCAGACAACAATCAACCCACCCATCACAGATTTCTTTCTCGATTCACCTCATTACGAAACCGTTTTATTTCCCTCTTCTAATCCTCTTATGACAAATATCGATCTTATTAAATCAAAACTTCCCAATATTCTTCGGGAACCTGCCGAAAAATTTACTATTCCGGATGAATTTTTGATTTCTATGCCCGATATTATTATCTTAATTCTAAATTCTAAATCTATGGATGCTTCCGAAGAGAAACAATCACGATTCAATCTTCTTCCTGTTATGAGCAAAGATCAGATAGATAAACTTAGAGATATCTTGACTAGGGAAAAGGTTAAACTCCAAGAGATCGACCAAAAATATGAGAATAAAAAAACAGAACTTAAAAATAAATATATGCAGAAGTGGGAAGATACAACATATACCAAAAAAATAGAAGATATTAAAATCAAAGAAGCTCAGCATGAAAAAATAGAAAATCAGCAAGCAGAAGATTTACTCACTCAAATATAATCATCTATGAAAAATTTATATAATCATTTTATTTATCATTTAAGATCTTATAGATCATTCCATTTTCTATTCTTTACTTTTATTCTCTGCCTCACTTCGGTAGCTATCTACCAAGTAAATAAAAGTTATGCAGCGCAAGATCTTTTGGAACAAGCATTTCAACCTGCATTGAGTAATGAAACTATTATTAATCTCTGATTAGGAAAAGATGCAGTAGGAAATGAAATTCTTAAATCATCAATTATAAATTTAAAAGGTGATACTCAAGCTCCACTCATTGTAAGGATAACAAAATTCCTTTTAAGGATAACTATGGTTCTTTCTGTGACTATGGTTATTTTTAATGCTATTATGTGGATAATTGAATCAGCAAAATGAGGTGATGTTAAAGATGCAAAAAAAAATATTACTTTTATTGTGATAGGGATACTTTTAGCGCTTATGAGTCTTGGTATTATTAATCTTATTAGCTCTATTACTATTAGTTCATTAACTATGTAATATATTTTATTTTTCTCCTTATTATGGTAAAAAATTTTATTCATGCTATTATATTCGCAACTTTTGGTTTCACCTGTATTTTTTCCACCTATGCTATTCTTATAGAGATTCCTCAAAACGCAGGAAATCCTGATGTTGTAGTAACATGACCAGCACAAATTGATGAATCTACTGCGAGCGAAAGCACATTATTTGATCTTATACAGATTATAAATACCTATCTCCGATTCTCTATAGGTGTTGTAGCTATGGGAGTGTTAATTTATTGATGAATAAAACTTATCACGGGACAGGGTGATCCCGCAAAAATGAAAGAAGCTAATAAATTACTTATGTGAGCTTTGATTGGTATTTTAGTGGCTATTTTCTCCTATGCTCTCGTTAGACTTATCATAAATATCTTATAATGTAAAAGTTTCTGACATTCTCTTTTTTTCCCATTTTCTTAAAAATTATTCCTATTTGTCTATCTTGGCAAAAATAGTCGACAGGATATAGATTCTTTCTCTTAAACATATTCTCTACTCTATTTTCTTTTTATGGTTTGGTTATTAACAATCTAACATTCCTATATTCTCTCTAAAATTTACATTACTTAGCTTCTTATTTAGGAAGATCATCTGTTTGACGTATTGTTAATATTTCTTCTTTATATATTATATATTAATTTTCTAAATTAAAATATATATATTTATACTACGGCTTTTTTCTCTGACATATATTATCGGTTGAATTTTTTTTTAAGATACATATACCATTGCTGTTTTATTTTCCTTTTCCTGAATGAAAGATATTATCAAAAGAGTTGTTATTAGTATTATATCATGAATGTTTCTTGGATATCTCGCATATCTCTTTTTTCAGGGGACTATTATCGTACAGTGATGATTTGTTGAATATAATACAGCTTATTATCTCGTTCTTATCGCTATATTTCTTTTCCTCTTTATATTTTTTGGTGTTTATCCTGTTCACTTTAGACTTACTAAAGCTACATTATTTGTCTTTGGTTTAGGATTGATCGTTATCTGAGATACTGTACTTCTCAATGATGTGTCTCATTATGTCTATGTTGGCGATATATTTAAGGTTATTGGTGTTATTTTAACTTTATTAGCACGAAGCAATACTCTTATCACTGATAAGATTGCTAAAAAAACAAAAGAAAGAAATGTCGAAATTATAGAGATATAGAAGTAAATAATTAATAATGACTAATGAATAATGAAATAATATTGTTGTTTATATAGACGTAGTTCAATTGCCCACCACAGGTGGATAAAGCTAGAACATTTCTCCCGTAGGACTACGGGCAAGGTTGCGGGTATATCTCCTATAGGTAGATTCGAGTTCAAGCTAATATATATACATTTTATGCAGGCGTAGTTCAATTGGCTAGAACATTTCCTTGCCAAGGAAGAGGTTGCGGGTTCGAGTCCCGTCGCTTGCTCCATAAAATATCCAACCAACAGCAAGCTCTAGGATAAATCCCGTCGCTTGCTCCATAAAATATCATCATAGAAGGTCTGGCATACGTCAGATTTTTTGCTTTTTCAGAGAAAAGGAATATACTTGGTATGATTTACCTTTTCCTTATTTTCTATGCCTAATAAAGAGAAGATTCAACAAGACATAGAATCGAAAATAAAAGAACTGGATGGTCTTAAATCCAGGATTTTACATGAAGTCGAACAAACTCAAAAAGATACTTTAGAACAACAACAAAAACAATTAGAACAAAATATACAAGTATTACAAAAACAATTAGACGAATTTAAGGATATAGAAATTACAACAAATACTCAGCAAGCGGGACTTGAAACCAAAAAACTCAAAAATACTATTGAAATTGATAGAGATTGGACCTATGAACTTATTACATGAACAAAAATGCATGAGAAATTATTGACGGTGCTTTGATCGGAAGCAAAGGTTGAAACTTTCGCTCTAGAGATAGATAAAGTCGTTAGAAAATATCTTGATCAGGAATTGTCTGGAGTTTCCAATGCTATCAAAAATGGTATGTCTGTTGGTATCCAATTTGCTATGATGGAGACACTTATTAGCCAATGATCTCAATGATCCACCCAATTTTTCGAATCATTTTCTACTTTTCAATCATCTTCATCAACAACAAAATCATTTGAATGACTCTATAAAATTTTTGGTAAATTATGATCTGCAAATCAATTTTATCTTCTTGCCAATAAAGTACAGAATCTTACCCGATGGTTATCTGATCATTCTAATACTATTACTACCTCTGATAATATTCCAGAACTCATCGATCCCAATCAATTTAGAAAATTACTCAATCAACCTGTTTGGTCGGATCCCAAGCAAATCATTACTTTGGAGATTTCCAAAATACTTACTTTACACTCTTCTTCCGTAGATATCCATGCAGGTGAAGCTGAACTCAAAAAAATAATTGATAATGAACAAATTTCTTCCGTGATTACTGATGGTACTATCTCTTCTATCCAAAAATCCCTTGGTACAGCTGATAAACTCCTAGATACTAGAGGAAATATCAAAGATAAAGCTACAGGTATGATAGATAAAATTTCCTGACTTCTAGATATCGACATACCATTCCTTGGAAATCTTGGCGAACTTATGTGAATGAAATTTCCGACAGATTTTCTGGAAAGAAAAAAAGATGGGGGAGTTATTAACTTCATTCTTTGAATCTTAGGTTTTCAGGGATGAATTAAATGACTTCATAAGTCCTATATTAAAGAAAAATTGGATGCTTCCGATATCGATGATTCTTTTATTTCTGCTTGATTCGCCTCTTATCTCAAACATACTGATGCCTCTCTTACCCATGATTCGGCCACAAGTATTTGGAAAACCTGTTGATTACGTGCTCCTACTACGCTTATAGAAACATCTATCAAATCTAAACTTCCTACTGATTATGCTGCGCTCAAGCAGGCATTGGTCGATACTATCCAAGATACTAAACTCAATCCTCTTATGGTCGCGAAATTTGCTCCTCAAACCATTTCTACCCAACAGTGACAACAGGTCGTCGATATGACCAAGGTAATTGCTAATAAAGATACTTTTGCTGATACATATCTTAAATTCATTATCCCTACACTCATTGATCCTAGTAATCACGATTTTATCTCATCTCCTCATGTAGATAAGGATACATTTATCCTTGCCGTCCTATGAGCACTTAGTGGTGATAAATATTTTATAGAAGGGATTAACTTATGATTGATACCATCTTCTACGTATGCACCAGCTACTCCTCCTGAAGTAGTAGTTACCCCTCCACCTTCTCCTGATTTAGTAGCTTGATGATTAGGGTTAGAGGTTGTGAATTCAAAAATTAATTATACCAAAGGTAATTTTAGTCCTGATCAGAAGATACATATCGACTTTCTCATCAAAACTATGCAGGAAAAGGGGATTATTGATCCCAATACCCAGATAGGCATTCTTTCTGTTATTGGTAAAGAATCTCAATTTATCCCTCATACAGAAAGATCGTATGCTTCCACCTCCAATCGTATTATTAGGAATATTTTTGGTGCAAGAGTTGTAAAATATTCAGAATCCCAATTGGAAACCCTCAAAAAATCAGATAAAAATTTCTTCGATGCTGTCTACTGATCTCAGGCAACTCCTTTTTTATGATGGGATACGGAAAATACCCAACCAGGGGATGGCTACAAATATAGGGGAAGGGGATTTAATCAATTAAGCTTCAAACACAATTATAAGCTTTATGGTAATATGATTGGTGTCGATCTTGTCAAAAATCCTGACCTCTTAAATACTCCTGATATTGCTGCCAAAGTCGCATTGGCTTTTTTCACAAAATGAGTAGAGTATGCTACTCTTCCCAAATTTATCGACAAACAGGATGCTGCTAAATATTTTGCTGATCTCAACTCTGGAGGAAATAATGGTCCATATATATCGAGTGTTGTCCAGACATCTAATAACTTTGATATCCAGACAGCGGTCACATAATATCTGTTGTTTTTCCCATCTGAAGGAGTATATATCTGGTATAAAAAAAAACTAAAATCAGAAAGGAGGTTTATTATGAGAAAATGTAATTTGCATAAAAAAATGCGCGTGTCTATTAAAAATAGAACCAAACGAAGAGCTATTAAACTTAAGAAATTCCAACAAAAACTGAGTAAGACCTATGAAAAAAAGAATTAACACTGTTGTTAGCTAAATCCGAACCTTGGTTTTTCCGGTTCGGATTTTTCCTATTTTTTTTCCGAACAAATAATCTATTTATTCAATAATTTATTAAATATTGTGGTTTCCTCAGTTCATTTTTTGACCTGCAGCATGAGATTGTGGATAATATTTTTCATATCTCCACCTGTGCTTGCAGAGGACCCCCTTATCTGCACATATC
>Ga0194044_10001832_pt1 | contig 10744 bp, 9 predicted proteins | sample JunL4417m_MetaG_FD_155460 | JGI IMG/M metagenome (GOLD analysis project Ga0194044, IMG submission 155460) | Anoxic zone freshwater microbial communities from boreal shield lake in IISD Experimental Lakes Area, Ontario, Canada - Jun2016-L442-17m | ecosystem: Environmental > Aquatic > Freshwater >...
CCCCTGAGTCATTGCGACAATATTTTTAGCCCCGGCTTTTCTTAGGATGGGCGACATAGCTGCAAGTGGTGCTGCGCTGCCAAACCAGACCCTTTCAATCTTCTCGCTCTGCAAAATTCGTTTTGCAGCGCTATTTACTCGCGGAGTTGGCAACAAGACCTTCATGCGGTCTCTAATAACTTTTACGCCGTACTCGCGGAGCCAGTAAGCATCATATTCTTCGGTATCGCCTTGATTTGATGTGTAAACAATTGTTTGACCTTTTGGAATCCGCTCTAATAATCCAATGATGAAAGTTTCAATACCGCCAGCTCGCGGTCCAAAGTCATTGGTTATTAGGAGAACTTTCTGATTGTTATAAACGGATGGCTCCTGCAAATCGTTTTGATCCCAAGCTAGATCCGAAGCTAACAACTTTTACCCGAGAACCAGGTCTAGGAGCATGCACCATTTTCCCACCGCCAAGATAAATTCCAACGTGAGATATCGGCTTACCAAAAAATACTAAATCTCCAGGTAGTAATTTATTTCGGGCAACTGATTTTCCATAATGTGCTTGCGCGCGCGACGAGTGCGGCAACGAAACTCCCGCTGCTTGAAATGCTCTCATAGTTAAACCAGAGCAATCCCATTTAATTGGGCCGGCGGCACCAAAAACATATTTATCGCCGATTTGTTTTAGCGCAAAACGAAGCGCAATTCCAGCGCGACCGGAAATTTTATTTGCACTTTCGGCATCTATAAGTGAACTCTTTTGATCGGCATCTTCAGAAGCGAGTTGAGCTGCCAAAATTCTTTCCCGGTCCGCTTTCTCTAATTTCGCCAACAATTCTTCAGCTTGGGCTAATTTGCTTTGCGCCGCATTCATTTGAGCGGTTAACCGTGCCTGGGTTGCTTTTACTAAAGCTAACTTGTCGTTGACCGTAAGAGTGGTTGCAGTAAGACGTTGGGTCGCGGCGGTAAAATTTCTAAGCTGAATTGATTTCTTTCGCGTAATTGCATCTAGCGAACCTGCTGAAGATAAGAAGAGAGTTGGATCTGAAGAAAATAGTAGCTCTAGGCTTTGGCTTAATCCACCAGATTTATATTGGGCGATAGCAATCGAACTAAGGGATTTTTGTAGTTCGCTTACATTGCCTTGTTGGGTAGCAGCTTTAGCTTGTACCGACTTTAAAGTTTTATTTAATTTACCTAATTCAACTTTTGCAGCTTGGGCTCCTTCAGCGGCCATTGCTGCTTCTTCCTGCAGAGCTTCGACCTTTGCCTGAACATCTTTAAGATTCGCGGCATTTGCATTCGGAACGAAAGCTAAAATCATGGCTCCGCTAATGAGCCATACCCAAATTCGAGCCGCCATCAATGTTCTCACCAAAAGAGGCTAACGAGGTCGAGCCTTCAAGCTCAAGCCGGGAGCGTCAAATAGCCTGTGAGTTACCACCAAAACGTAGCGGCGGCACCAGTCCACGTGAGGAAAGGAGTGCAAGTGCAGAACTTTCAGGCTCGGAGAGCTCTTGGTGGCGATTTGGGAGTGGATTTAATAGAACAGAGATGACGCAATCATGACAAGCGAAATCTCGCGCGGTGCAGGTGTTGCAATCAATGATCATGTCAAAAGGGTATGGCCGACCACTGACATGAATTGAATATCTATCATGGGGTCGTGAAGCAATTAGTTCGAGCCAATCTAGTTATCGGAATCGATGGCTCAACCACGCTAAATGGCGGTTCTAAAGGCTTAAGTTCCAGAACCGATCGCGATCGCTTTCATGCGATGCGGAAAGAATTTGATGTCATCCTGATAGGCGGCGAAACCGCTCGGAACGAACCATATGGCAAAACTCCGATTCCACTTGTGGTGATTTCAAGGAGTTCCACAGTCCCAGTAATGGTTGCTGCCAACCCCATGCTCAATTTGTGGAACATCTCGCCGGAAGTGGCTATAAAAAAATGCCAAGCTGAAATTGGCAAAAAAGTTTTGATCGAAGGTGGACCCAATTTTTTAAAGGCCGCGCTCCCCTGGATTGATGAAATCTCAATTACTAGAGCGAATGTTTCAGAGGGCGAAAACCAAATCGATTTAGATAGCCTGATTAAAGATTTCTCGCTAATTAGCGAAACTTCAACTGGTGCAGAAAAATATCAATTATTTAAGCGAATCAATTAGCTAGCGAAATCATCGCTACTCCAACAATCGCAAAGAGAATTCCTAAATATTGCACTTTATGTAACCGCTCGTGCAGAAACTTAAAAGCTAATATTGAAGTCACAATTGGAAAAAGTGATCCAAGAACCATAGCGATTGAAACTAAGCCTTTTGTAGTAGCAATTCCCAATAAGTAATTTGCTAAGAAATCGGCGAAACCTATGAAAGCTAGCATCGGTAAATCTTTTAATTTAAACCCACCTATTTGCCGATATCGGAGTGCAATCAATAGACAAATTGAAACTGAAGTTACCCGCATCATTGTCATAGTAAGAAGTGGACTCTGTTCAGAACCTTTTGCCATAAAAGTTAACGCAATACCAAAACCAAATGTTGCACCTAACGCAAAAAGAAGTGGTTTTACTGGTAAGCCATTATTAAGTTCTGGTCCGCTTGCGCAAAATCCCCCAATTAAAGCAATTACCATCCCAAGTAATTGCAACCGTAATGGCCGCTCGCCTCCAATTAGCGCAACCGTGAATGGCAAGAGTGCGCCAAGGGAACTAATTGGCGATACAACTCCCATGCGTCCTGTTGCTAACCCGGCATAAAAAGAAGTTAACCCTAAGAAGCCTGCGATACCCGCAACAATTCCGGGTAAGAAATATCCATTCCAATCAAGTGTTGGCGCTACATAAGATCCGGATATCAAAACTATTGTCACTCCAAAAAGCAAGCCAATTGATTGTGATACGCCAGTAACTGCAATTGATTTAAATCGCTTCGAAAGATTGCCGCCGATAAAATCAGCAGTGCCCCAGAGCACACTTGAAACCAAAGCTAATAGCGATCCCATAACGACGTAGGCTACCGCTCGCGCCTCCCTTAAATGGTAGCCAACTACTTTTACCCTTATCTAATGAGTCAACCAGTGAAATTCACTAAATACGATAAGTATTTTGATGACTTTGTGCTGCAAATGGAAACCTTTGTGCCTCGTTCAGAGATTGAATTAGAAGAGGTTCCAGCCCCGCAAAAATTAGCGCCACGAGCTTATGCAGTTGTTGGTGATGTGGCTTTAGATGAAAATGATGATGTTGCTACCGGTCGATTTGTACTGCTACTGAATCCAGATGGCGAAGATGCATGGGATGGAAATTTTAGATGCGTAACATTTGTACGCGCTGCAATTGATTCCGAGATGGCAAGTGACCCGATGCTCGCTGAAGTTGGTTGGTCCTGGTTCTTAGAATCGCTCTCAAAAGCTGGTGCAGAATTTCGTGCGCCGAGTGGAACCGTAACTCGGGTTGCCAGTAAATCTTTTGGTCAACTTGTTGGAACAGATGATGACTCCGAAATTGAAATTCGAGCATCATGGACTCCAACCGAAGCATCACAATTGATGTTGCATGCAAAAGCTTGGATGGAACTATTAGCTGTTACATCAGGGCTCTCACCACTTCCGGAAGGTGTTAGCTCACTCGGGCAAAATCGTCGCTAATGGCTAAACCTTTACTGAAGCCTTTTGGTGGCACGCCACGGATAATTTCCACTGATGCTGCATTAGCAGATGCTGTTGCCGAAATAATCTCTGGCTCAGGGCCAATCGCAATCGATGCCGAACGAGCTTCTGGATATCGCTATAGCCAACGTGCATATCTAATCCAAATAAAACGTCGGAACGGTGGGCTCCATTTAATAGATCCGATTTCATTCGCCAGTTCCGATATTGCAAAATCATTAATTAAAGATCTAAATGTTGCACTATCTGAAGTCGAATGGGTAATTCACGCAAGTACGCAGGACTTGTCATGCTTACGTGAATTTGGCTTAGAGCCAAAACACTTATTTGATACTGAATTAGGCGGCAGATTGGCAGGTTGTGAGCGAGTTGGATTAGGGCCGCTTACAGAAGCGCTCTTAGATTTAACGTTAGCAAAAGAACATAGCGCTGTTGATTGGTCATACCGGCCCTTACATCCAGAGTGGCTTAACTATGCCGCACTTGATGTAGAAGTGTTACTTGATTTACGAGACGCGATTGAAAATTTACTTAATGAGCAAGGAAAATTAAATTGGGCGAAAGCAGATTTTGCAGCAATACTCGCTGCGCCGCCACCACCTCCCCGTAAAGATCCTTGGCGCCGAACTTCTGGAATGCATAAAGTTAAGAACCGCAGAGATCTTGCAATAATTCGCGAACTTTGGTTTGAACGCGATCGCATCGCAAAAGATATTGACTTAGCGCCGGGTAAAGTTTTAAATGATGCTCTAATCGTGGAGGTCGCAATCGCGAAACCAAATTCGTTGGAAGATTTCCAGAAAATTCTGATAATTTCTAATCGACTCCGAAGTGAAGAACAGAAGCGTTTTATTCCAGATTGGTTTGGCGCAGTTGAGCGAGCGCAACATTTATTGGAATCTGAATTACCTGAAAGTAAATCTTTTACCGATGCAATGCCACCAGTAAAAGTATGGCGGGATAAATTTCCACTTGCATTTGCACGGCTTTCGCATGCGCGATTTGCGGTTGCCAATTTGGGAATTGAATTGGCGATTCCAACTGAAAATTTAATTTCACCAGAGATAATCCGAAGGATTGCTTGGTTAAGCCAGAGCGATACCGCTTTAATTGGTGATAGCGCTCGTATCTCAGAACGGATGGTTAGCTTTGGTGCGCGGATTTGGCAGGCAGAATTAACTGCCGAACTTGTTGCAGCGGGGCTAACAAACGATCAACCATTGGAGCTGCCTGAGCCAGTCGAGCTAAAAGAGCCCTCATCTGAGTCTGAAACGTGATTGCAATTACGCAACACTTAAGTTGCGTAATTCCACTCCCCACTTATAGGCTGAAGCCATGTTAAGCACCTTCTTAATAGCACTCCGCGAAGGCCTGGAAGGCTCGCTGATAATTGGTATTTTGGTTGCTTACTTAATCCGTACCAACCGCCGTAACCAGCTCTGGCCGCTTTGGAGTGGAGTAAGCGTGGCCCTAATCGGCAGTTTTGGATTTGGCGCATTTCTCTCGTTTACATCAAATGAACTAACACCTCGCGGTGAGGAACTTTTTGCCGGCACGACTTCATTGGTTGCAGTGGCGATGGTAACTTGGATGGTTTTTTGGATGAAACGAAGCGCACGAAATCTCCGCGGCGAACTTCAGGACAAGATTGATCAAGCCCAAGCCGTAGGTGCATTCGCTATAGCAGGCGCTGCTTTTTTCGCAGTCGCTCGAGAAGGTTTAGAGACTGCGCTCTTTGTTTATTCGAATTTCAAAACTGTTTCGAGCGATAGCGCTCCAACAATTGGTCTAGTCGCAGGATTAGCGGTCGCAATTGCTCTTGGATTTTTGATTTACAAGCAATCAATAAAATTAGATCTCGGGAAATTCTTCTTGGTTACTGGCGTTGCTTTAATAGTTGTAGCGGGTGGCGTTCTTTCGTATGGAATCCATGAGTTACAGGAGTTTGGTCTTCTTCCTGGTCCAGATGCATTTGCTTGGAATTTAACTAATTGGATTTCAACCGATTCGATTCTGGGAGCTTTGCTTGCTGGCACGATCGGCTTTGATACCACTACTTCTTGGCTACAGCTCTGCTTCTGGGTCGCCTATCTTGGCGTGGTAATTCCGCTCTATGTAAAACCAATAAAAGCCGTAATACCTGCTTAACCTCACACCTCGCCACATTCACTTTTAGGTTACCGACAGGTAACCTAGGGGCAACTGCTGAGAAGAGGATGAGATGGCAAATACGCCAAATTCACTTAACACCGTCGTGCTAGTCGATGCCGTGCGAACTCCATTTGGAAAAGCTGGAAGTTTATACGCAGGTACTCGAGCCGATGACTTAATGGTTCGTTGCATTCGTGGTTTGCTAGAACGCAACCCCTCTGTCCCAACAAATTCTATCGATGAAGTCGCCATCGCTGCCGCAACGCAATCTGGCGATCAAGGAATGAACATTGGACGAAGTGCTGCCCTCCTCGCTGGTCTTCCAAATACGGTACCTGGTTATTCCATAGATCGTTGGTGCGCTGGCGCGATGACTGCTGTTACAACAATTTCCGGTGCAATTGCGATGGGACTTTATGATTTAGCAATTGCTGGCGGCGTTGAACATATGGGCAACCACCCAATGGGCGAAGGTATCGATCCAAACCCTAGATATTTGGCGGAGAAGATTGTTGATGGCGATGCGTTAAGTATGGGAAATACTGCAGAACGATTACATGATCGATTTCCGCATTTAACAAAAGACCGTGCTGATAAGTATGCACTTAATTCTCAATTTAAAACTGCCGCTGCTTATGCTGCTGGAAAAATTCAACCAAATTTAATTCCGATGGCAACTCGAAGTGCAGAACTTGGTTGGGGAGTAGCAACAGTCGATGAACCACCACGACCTGGCACAACTCTGGAAGCTCTTGCTGCTTTAAAAACACCATTCCGAGCTGCCGGCAGAGTTACCGCTGGCAACGCCGCTGGTTTAAATGACGGTGCGACCGCTGCCCTGCTTGCAAGTGAATCAAAAGCTAAGGAATTAGGTTTAACAGTTAAGGCAAAATTGGTTTCATTTGCTTTCGCTGGTGTTGAACCAGAGGTAATGGGATATGGACCAGTCCCCGCAACTATTAAAGCGCTCGCTAAAGCTGGCTTAAAAATTGAAGATATCGGCCTCTTTGAAGTTAATGAAGCTTTTGCAATTCAAGTAATTGCATTCTTAGATCATTTCGGTATTGCAGATGATGATTCTCGAGTAAATATTTACGGTGGCGCAATTGCTGTTGGTCATCCTCTCGCATCATCGGGAGTTCGCTTAATGTTGAATTTAGCTGAGGGTTTCAAAGAGCACCCAGAAGTGCAATATGGAATAACAACTATGTGCATCGGTCTCGGCATGGGTGGCACAGTTATTTGGGAAAATCCAAACTTTAATGGAGGTAAATAATTATTATGAGCGAGATCAAACTTCCAGAAGGTGCTCCTGAAGAAGTAATAACTAACGCTCTGGTACGAGAAATCGATTTAAGTGCTTTTGGTGCCAAGGGAACGTTATCTCTAATAACTTTAGACAATGGTCAAGATCATAACCGACCAAATACTTTTGGTCCGAAATCTCTTATGGCACTTAATGAAGCAATCACTCTTGCGGAGGCAAGTACCTCGGTTGCAATCGCTATCACCGGAAAACCTTTTATTTTCGCTGCCGGCGTAGATTTAACTGGGTTGGCCTTTCTGCAAGAGCGTTCTCAATCTCTTGCAATTGGCAAACTTGGTCACGATGTATTTCGTAGACTTGCGGAAGGCAACAAACCCACTTTTGCATTTATAAATGGGTTAGCTCTAGGTGGCGGTTTAGAAGTTGGTTTGCACTGTAAGTATCGGACTGTGGCATCAACTGCATTTACTGCGCTTCCAGAATGTTTTCTAGGACTAGTTCCAGGTTGGGGCGGCGCAACAATATTGCCAAAACTAATTGGTCCAGAGAATGCAATTCAAGTAATAATTTTAAACTCATTAAATAACAACACCATGATGAAAGCTAAAGATGCGCTGACCCTAGGTGTGGCGGATGCGGTTTATGAACCAGCTGATTTCCTTGAGAAATCAATAGGATTTGCCGCAAATATTATCTCTGGAAAAGTTAAGATTGAGCGTAAAGATTTCAGCAAAGACGACGCAGCTTGGACTAACGCAATTGCAACTGGAAAAGCCGCAGTAGCGAAGAAATATGGTGGCGCAGATATCGCAGCACCTGCTCGTGCACTTGAATTAATTGCCGCAGCAAGAAATAACTCCTTGGGTGAAGGTTTTGATGCTGAGGACCAAGCACTCGCTGACCTAACTATGTGCAACCCGCTCCGCGCTTCGTTATATGCATTCAATTTAATGCAGAAGAAACGTAAAAAAGTAGAAGGAGCTCCTAAACCAGCGTTAGCTCGAAAAGTCGCAAAAATTGGCGTTGTTGGTGCTGGTTTAATGGCATCGCAACTCGCTCTAGTGATGGTTCGAAATTTGAAAGTACCAATTGTCATGACTGATTTGGATCAAGATCGCGTAACTAAAGGCGTTGCTTGGGTTCATGCCGAACTTGAGAAGTTGGTTTCAAAGAAGCGAATGAGCGCGGAATCAGCTAGACGGCTTGCACTATTAGTTACCGGCTCGATTGACCAAAATGTTTTCGCAAACGCGGATTTTGTGATTGAAGCAATATTTGAGGAGCTCTCGCTTAAACAGGAGTTGTTCAAAAAACTCGAAACAATTGTTACTCCTGAATGTGTGCTTGCCACAAATACTTCATCACTTTCGGTCGAGAAGATGACAATCGGACTAAAGAACCCAGAGCGGGTTATTGGTTTTCACTTTTTTAATCCAGTAGCGATTATGCCCTTGCTCGAAGTTGCTCGGACAACTACTACTGACGATGCAACTACTGCAACCGCCATTAGCGTCGGTAAAGAATTAAAGAAAACAATGATCATCTGTAAAGATGCACCAGGATTTGTGGTTAATCGCCTACTAACTCGTTTCATGGGTGAAGTGACCGATGCCATGGATGAAGGCACTCCCCCAGATGTTGCGGATAACGCAATGAAATCGCTGGGTTTCCCGATGTCGCCGTTCCAACTTCTTGGCTTAGTTGGTCCAGGTGTAGCTCTCCATGTTGCAGAGACCTTAAATGCCAATTTAGGACCGCGCTATCGAATCTCTCCTACGATGCAACGCTTAGTTAAAGAAAATGTAAAAACTTTCTATATTAAAAATGATGATGGAACTTTCGCGGCAAATCCTGCGGCGCTTGCACTGATTGAAAAGGGAACCCAACCTTCAACGTCAGAAGAGGTAAAACTGCGAGCACTTAATGCGCTAGCCGAAGAAGCGCGCATGATGCTTGATGAAGGCGTTGTTTCATCTGCTGCTGAAATAGATTTATGTATGTTGCTTGGCGCTGGTTGGCCAATGCATCTTGGTGGAATATTGCCTTATCTAGATCGCGAAGGAGTAAGCGAATCAGTTACTGGGAAGCGCTTTCATCCGCCCGGAGTTGCTTCATTGGCTTAGCCTTCAAGCCACTCTCTTCTCCTTCATCCAAAGAACTATTCCATTCAACCAAAGATCTAGTTATGGTTTTTACAGTAATTCCAATTTCTTCTAAAATCTGATTTCTTTTACCATGTTCAAAAAATTGCAACGGCACGCCGATTGAATGTATTGGAATATTCAAATTTATCTCTCGGAACATCTCTGAAATAGTGCTGCCAATTCCGCCATGCTTAATGCCATCTTCGATTACAACAACGCTCTTATACCGTTGTGCCATTGTTACTAAAGATGTAGGCAACGGTTTTACCCAACGCGGGTCAATCACAGTTACCCCAACGCCTTCGCGGTAAGCCTGGCCAGCCGCATCAACTGCAACTTGAGCCATTGCGCCAACACTAATTAGCAATACATCAGCGCTCTCACCGCGATATAAAACATCAATGCCATCACGGCGTTCAAAAGCTGGGATATCTTGTTGAACCGCTCCTTTCGGAAAACGGAGCAAAGTTGGTCTATCTGAAATATCCATCGCTTCACGTAAAGTTTCTCGTAACCGAGCGCCATCTCGTGGTGCCGCAACACAGAGAGTTGGCACAATTCCCGTTAAAGCTAAATCCCACATTCCGTTATGCGACGGCCCATCATCGCCAGTAATTCCAGAACGATCCAATACAAAAGTGACGCCAGCTTTATGTAGCGCTACATCTAATAGCAATTGATCAAATGCGCGGTTTAAAAAAGTTGAATAAACTGCAACTACTGGATGTAATCCAGCAAATGCCATTCCAGCGGCGGCAGTTGTCGCATGTTGCTCCGCAATTCCGACATCAATAGTTCGTTCCGGAAATTCATTCTGGAATGCATCTAAGCCGGTAGGTCCCAACATCGCAGCAGTGATTGCAACAATGTCTTTACGTTCGCGACCTAGCTCTACCAAAGCCGCAGAGAAGACACTTGTCCAAGAAGTTGCAGACTTAGCAAGTGGTGTACCAGTTTCAGGATCAACAACTCCTACGGCATGAAATTTCTCCGCTTCATCGTTAACTGCCGGTCCGTGACCACGACCTTTCTCAGTAATCACATGAACAATTACTGGAGCGGAAAACTTCTTTGCTCTCTCCAAAGTGCTTTCAAGGGCTGCAATATCGTGGCCATCTATTGGCCCTAAGTATTTAAGTCCCAAATCTTCAAACATTCCTTGAGGTGCAACGATATCTTTAATTCCTTTTTTCATTCCGTGCAAAGTTTCGTAAATTGGATGTCCAACTACAGGTGTTTTTTCTAGTACACCTTTACCCCAATCTAAAAATTTTTCATAACCTTGAGTTGCTCGGAGCGTTGATAAATGCGCCGCTAATCCACCAATAGTTGGCGAATAGGAACGAGCGTTATCATTAACAACAATTACTAACTTCAAATCTTTCGATGCGGCGATATTATTTAGCGCTTCCCATGACATGCCGCCAGTTAGCGCGCCGTCCCCGACGACTGCGACAACTGTTCGATCTTGCTCACCTTTAATGGCAAAACCACGGGCAATACCATCAGCCCAAGAA
>Ga0194044_10001833_pt1 | contig 10742 bp, 10 predicted proteins | sample JunL4417m_MetaG_FD_155460 | JGI IMG/M metagenome (GOLD analysis project Ga0194044, IMG submission 155460) | Anoxic zone freshwater microbial communities from boreal shield lake in IISD Experimental Lakes Area, Ontario, Canada - Jun2016-L442-17m | ecosystem: Environmental > Aquatic > Freshwater...
TCGATTAGTGGGCGCATATAGCGATACATCAAAGTAAGTAACAAACAACGGATGTGAGCACCGTCAACATCAGCATCAGACATCAAAATAATACGGCCGTAACGCGCTTCATCAAGTTCGAAAGATTTACCAGAACCAGCGCCAATTACTTGGATGATTGATCCGCACTCTTTGTCTTCCAACATCTGTGACAACGAAGCTTTCTGAACGTTGAGAATCTTTCCGCGAATCGGCAAAATCGCTTGGAACTCAGAGTTACGCGCGGCCTTTGTCGTTCCAAGGGCCGAGTCACCTTCTACGATAAATAACTCAGTGCGTGTCACATCTTCAGAGCGGCAATCGGAAAGTTTGGTTGGAAGTGATGATGATTCCAAAGCGTTCTTACGACGCTGTAGATCTTTATGCGCACGAGCGCTAATACGCGTCCGAGAAGCTGCGGCAATCTTTTCAAGAACTAAGCGGCCATTAGCTTTATCGATGCGTTTTGAAGTATTGAAATACTCTTTCATCTTTTCGGCCACAACGGCTGAAACAATTCGCGTTGCTGCTGCAGTTCCTAAAACTTCCTTAGTCTGACCTTCGAACTGTGGCTCGGACATACGAACGGTTACTACAGCAGTGAGACCTTCGACAACATCGTCTTTGATTACATCAATCTCTTTATTGGACAAGGTTTTGGTAGAACGAAGTGCTTCGTTAACAACTTTTACCAAAGCGCGTTCAAAGCCCACAACGTGTGTTCCACCCTTAGGTGTTGCAATGATGTTTACAAATGAGCGTTGGGTGGTCTCGAAGCCATTGCCCCACTTCATCGCGATATCTACTTCCATATCGCGCTCTACTTCAGTTGAAACCATGTGGCCCTTGTCATCTAGGACTGGCACAGTTTCTTGATAATGGCCCGTGCCATAAATACGAATTACATCGCCAACGGCTTCATCGGGCTGAAGAAAATTACAGTATTCAGTAATTCCACTTTTATGGAAAAAGGTTTCTGTGGTCTTAGTTTTTGTGCGATTATCATTAACGATGAGCGTTAAACCTGGAACTAAATAAGAAGTCTGACGTGCGCGATCATAAATATCCTCAAGCTCTAGCTCGGCTTCTTTAAGGAAAATCTGGCGATCACTCCACCACTTAATACGTGTACCGGTGACTTTGCTAGAAATCTTTCCAATTACTCGCAAACCTGATTTTGGTTCAAAGGGCGCCTTCGGTCCATCACCATCGAAGATTCCTGCAACACCACGTTGAAAAGACATCCAATAAATTTTTCCATCACGATCAACTTCAGCATCCAGGCGTGATGCAAGGGCGTTCACAACTGATGCACCAACACCGTGCAAACCACCAGAGGCTGCATAAGATCCGCCACCGAATTTTCCACCTGCGTGCAATTTAGTCAGAACAACTTCAACACCGGTTAAACCAGTCTTAGGTTCTTTATCAACTGGAATTCCGCGACCATCATCGTGGACTTCAACAGATCCATCGGATTCAAGATTAATTTCAATTTTCTTGCAATGCCCGGCTAAAGCTTCATCTACTGAGTTATCAATGATTTCCCATAAGCAATGCATAAGCCCGCGTGAATCAGTTGAACCGATATACATTCCTGGGCGTTTGCGAACTGCGTCAAGACCTTCAAGAACGGCTAAATCTTTTGCGGTATAGCTATCCTGCACATTTGTCGCAATATCTTTGTCAGCCACGGGGCCAAAGGTTATCGGCCACAGGTGCTAATCACTTGCAAACTCGCCGATTACGTCTCAGATACTGGAAATATCGATATTTCTGCAGCAATTTAAGGAAAAAGATTGAATATAACGAGCGGGGAATATCCAGACATGGTTTGATGTTCCATAGGAAGTAGGAAACTAAGAACGGAGAGAGATATGTCAGAACTAATGCTCGAATCAGTACCTCTTAACGCCCTTGACCGCTGTGATCGATGCGGAGCGCAGGCTTATGTGCGCGCAGTACTTCTAAACGGTGGAGAACTAATGTTCTGTGCTCACCATGGCAAGGAATATGCCGAAAAGCTAAAAGTTGTAGCGGCAAAGATTCAAGACGAGAGTGAAAAGCTCGTCGAGACTCCAGCTAATTAATCCCTTTTAGCAACCTTATCTCGATGTGATCCATCGCATCTAGGTTTATCTTTTGATAAGCCGCAGCCACAAAACTTCACATTTTCCTGTGTTTCAAGAATATTTCCTTCGGCATCGACAAAATCAACTGCCCCAATAATTTTGATAGAACCACTTACTGGGTTGATATAGATGCGTGCGTTAGCCATTGTTTAGTCGAGGTAGTCGCGCAAAACTTGGCTGCGTGATGGGTGACGAAGCTTAGACATAGTCTTAGATTCAATCTGACGAATACGTTCACGAGTTACGCCGTAAACTTTTCCAATTTCATCAAGAGTCTTTGGTTGACCATCGGTAAGACCAAAGCGCATTGCAACAACTCCTGCTTCACGTTCTGACAAAGTGTCTAGAACTGAATGCAACTGTTCTTGCAGCAAAGTAAATGAAACGGCATCGGCTGGAACTACGGCCTCAGAATCTTCAATTAAATCACCGAACTCAGAATCGCCTTCTTCACCCAATGGTGTGTGAAGTGAAATTGGTTCACGGCCATACTTTTGAACTTCAACAACCTTTTCAGGTGTCATATCAAGTTCTTTTGCGAGCTCTTCTGGGGTCGGTTCGCGGCCAAGATCTTGCAACATTTGGCGCTGTACACGGGCTAACTTATTAATAACTTCAACCATGTGTACTGGAATACGGATTGTGCGGGCCTGGTCAGCCATTGCACGTGTAATTGCCTGGCGAATCCACCACGTTGCATACGTAGAAAACTTATAACCCTTTGTATAGTCGAACTTCTCAACTGCGCGGATCAAACCTAAGTTACCTTCTTGGATCAAATCCAAGAAAAGCATTCCACGACCGGTGTAGCGCTTTGCTAAAGAAACAACCAGACGAAGGTTAGCTTCGAGCAAATGATTCTTTGCGCGCTTGCCATCTTCAACAAGCCACTCAAGTTCGCGCTTTAACTTCTTTTCCATCTTCTTTTCATCTTTAATCTTTGCTTCAGCAAAAAGTCCAGCTTCCACGCGTGTAGCTAGCTCTACTTCGAGCTCGGCATTAAGCAACGCCACACGACCAATTTGCTTCAGATAATCCTTGACTGGGTCAGCCGTTGCACCAGCAGTCATAACAGTTTGTACTGGCGCATCATCTTCTTCAGAGGCCTTTAAAGTAAAGGCATTTTCTTCATTTCCAGAAGCCTCTTCAGCTAAGTTAACAACGCGTGGCTGATTACCCTTGTCTTCTTCTTCACCATCAATGATTTCGACAACTTCTTTAATCAAAGTCTCTACATCTTCAAGTTCAACTTCTTCTAATTCAACGTCTTCGCCATCAATTTTTACAACTGCAGTCTTACCAGTCTTAGGATCAATCTTTGCTGCAGCAACGGCCTTGACTGGTTCTGGCTTAGGTTCGATAAGTGCGTATTCGCTTTTCTTAAGAATTCGTGAAGGTGAACCAAGACCCGCTTTACGAAGTTTTTCAATAACGATAGGTACTTCGGTGGCTAATGCACGTGCCTCATCAACTAAATCTTTATCAGCTTTCTTAGGGATTCGGTTGATTGATGTGATGCCGCGCTTTTCTAGCTCGGCTAAAACTTCATGTTGGCGAACTACGGCATTTTTTGCATCAACAATTGCTTGAACATCTTTGGCTGTTAGATCTTTCTTTAGTGCAATCTTTACTGGTGCGGCTTTTTTAACCGGTGCGGCCTTTTTTGCCGCTACTTTTTTAACTGGAGCGCTCTTTTTTACTGCAGCTTTTTTAACGGGTGCGGCTTTTTTCGCAGGTGCTGCCTTTTTAGCGACAGTTTTCTTTACAGGTGCGGCCTTTTTTGCTGCGGCCTTTTTAATCACCTTGTTTTTGAGCGCACTAAATACAGCCACAATTGTCCTTTGGTTTTTATCAGCGAGCGCGCTGATGCGATGGCTATATTATAATTTGTCCACAGGGGTAAATGCACATCCAAAAGCGGTATTTCGGCCCCTATTTAGCTAAATTCAATGCCGCTCTAATCACATTTCCGACCGATTCCACTTCTACAAGGAAGCCGTCATGGCCAAAAGGCGAAGAAATAGTGACGAGCGGTTGGGCCATAGGCGCGAATTCAGCGATTTCAGCTTGTAGCCGCTGCGGGAAGAGTCGATCGGTGTCGATAGAGACCACAACAATCGGCACCGTGATGCTCTCCAGCGCTTTAACCACTCCTCCGCGATCTCGACCAATGTCATGGCTATTCATGGCCTCGGTCAGGGCGATATAGGTGTTGGCATCAAAGCGTTGGGCTAATTTTTCGGCTTGGTGGTCTAAATATGACTCAACGGCATAACGGCCAGTGTCATCTCCCTGAAGTTCTCGGCCAAAACGAATATCCATTTCAGCTTCAGTTCTATATGTCAGGTGAGCAATTCGACGGGCAATTCCCATACCTTCGATTGGGCCGCGTTCTTGTTCGTAATAATCGCCCTGGTTGAAATGTGGATCAGATTTAATTGCTCGAATTTGGATTGATGCCGTTGCAATTTGATCGCCAGTAGCTACAGCAGAAGAACCAATCGTGCAGATTGCTCCCACGCGATCTGGGTGTTGCACAGCCCATTCCAATGAACGCATTCCACCCAAAGATGGGCCAACTGCCAAAACATATTTTTCGATCCCTAAAACATCGCTAAATTTAATTTCGGCGTTCACCATGTCGCGAATTGTCAGCGATGGGAATCTAGAACCGTAACGCTTTCCATCGGGGGCAATTGATGATGGCCCAGTAGAACCTTGGCAGCCACCAATTACATTGGGACACACAACAAAATATTTATCAGTATCAAATGGCAAACCAGGACCAACCATTGACGGCCACCAACCAGGAACATCTGACCAACCAGTAAGGGCGTGATTAACTAAAATCGCATTATCTTTTTTTACGTTTAACTCGCCCCAACTTTGATAAGCAATAGTGACATCTTTGAGAACTTCACCATCTTCTAACGCAACATCACCAATTTTTAGGAAACGACGATCACCGGGTGCATGGTGTTCAAGCCATGCCCCGGTAACCGAAGCGTTAATGTGTCTCATCTACTTGGCTGCAGCAAAACCATCTACGAGATCTGCTTTGATATCTTCGATATCTTCTAGACCAACAGATAAACGGATTAAACCGGGCTTAACACCTGCATTAAGTAATTCCTCTGCCGAAAGTTGTGAATGGGTAGTCGATGCTGGATGAATAACTAACGATCTCACATCACCAATATTTGCAACATGCGAGTGCAAGCGCAACCCCTCAACAAACTTCTGTCCAGCCTCAATCCCTCCCTTGATTTCAAAGGAGAGCACTGAGCCTGATCCTTTAGGTGCGTACTTAGCTGCAAGTTTGTTGTATGAATTGCTAGGTAAAGTTGAGTAATTGACTTTCTCGACCTGTGGGTGATTCTCAAGCCATGTAGCGACTGCCTTAGCATTTTCCAAATGTTGTTTCATGCGAAGAGTCAGTGTCTCAAGACCTTGAGCCAAAAGCCATGCGTTAAATGGACTTACAGCAGCTCCTATATCGCGAAGTAGTGTCAGGCGAATTTTGAAGATGTATGCAAGATTTGCACCAAATGCTGATCCAACCCCTAAAGCCTGGGCATAGACAAGGCCGTGATACGAAGGGTCTGGAGTGTTAAAGCTTTTGAATTTTTCAGGATAGCGCGCATAATCGAAGTTACCTGAATCAACAATCGCACCAACTACTGCATTTCCGTGACCGGCAAGAAACTTGGTTGCGGAGTGAACAACTACATCTGCACCAAATTCGATTGGCTTAATAACATATGGTGTTGCCACAGTGTTATCTACGATCAAAGGTACATGATTTTCATGAGCAACTTTTGCAACTGCCGTAATATCCAAAATATCATTATTTGGGTTTGAAATGGTTTCACCAAAAAACGCTTTGGTATTAGGACGAACTGCTTTCACCCATTCAGCAGGATCGTTAGGATTATCAACAAAAGTAACTTCAACGCCAAAAGTTGGTAAGGTGTAATGGAACAAGTTATACGTGCCACCATAGAGATACTTAGATGAAACGATGTGGTCTCCGGAAGTTGCAACGGCTAGGACTGCAAAAGTTGTAGCAGCAGAACCTGAAGCAAGAAGTAGAGCGGCGACTCCACCCTCTAACGATGCAATGCGCTTTTCAACAACATCCTGCGTTGGATTCATAATACGGGTATAGATATTGCCTAGCTCTGCCAAACCAAAAAGATCTGCTGCATGCTTTGTATCACGGAATTGATATGCAGTGGTTTGATACAGAGGAAGTGCTCGTGCTCCTGTTGTTGGATCTGCAACTTGTCCGGCGTGAATTTGGCGCGTCTCGAACGCTGCTTCTTCAATTGAATAGGTAGACATATAAGTGATTCCTCCCAGTTATGGGAACACCTAATCCAGATATGCCGAGTAAGGCATAACAAGTGGAAAAGGTGTTCCACGCTTATCGACTGCGTTGTGCTAGCCGATCTGGTCTTCACCCGGAGCACCCCACCGTGGTGGAGGGTTGCCGTCTAGTAAGCCGGGGCTAAACACTAGAACTCGTGACCTATGCCAACTCTAACAGAGGAAAGGCACTACTCGAAAATCCCCGCAGTGACTTTGGGGTGAAGCTCAATGCGCATTGCGGCAAATGCAGTTGCTGGCCAGCCAGAACCAAAAACTCGTCGCAGCAAAATTGTTAATGAATATGCGGGTGCATCAATTGTCGCCCGCTCCAGTGATCGATACGCAAGAGGTGTATCACCGCGTTCGTAAGCCAACGTTGCAAACAACGTAGCTACGGGTGCGACAAAGCCAACGGGAGCAATCTGTAGCAAGTAGTGCCACATTCTCCAATATGTTTCAAAAGTCTGCGCATTATGCGTCCCTAAAGCGAAATCGCGAACTTGGATATCGCTCAATCGACCTAAAGTTCGCGCAATTAAATCGGGATTACTTGTAACACCATATTTCTCAAATTCAACTGCCAAATCTATAACTGCCGTTGCACCATCGCGTTGGAGCATAGTTACGTCAGCGTTTTCTGGATCTACATAAAAACTCTGAACTAATTCAATGAAGGTTACATCTCTTGCTAAAGGCAGAGATGTAATAGAAAGCTCTTCGTACTCAGTTGTCATTGGAATCTCATTTCGTAAATTTAGAATTAGCAGCTACCACGGTGATAACGGCGAAAGATGGGATTTTGATCGTGCCTGTAATTGCGCGAGTTGCCCCGTTATGTTTGAAATTTCCATTCCAGGTTGCAACTAATGTGACGTAGTACGTCCCTGGTTGTTTATATGTATGCGTCACTTTTTGATTGGGATAAGGCGCCCCAGGTTCAGTTGTGGTTGTGCTTTCACCATCGCCCCACTGCCACGCAAAACCAGGGCGAAGTGCTACATCGATAATTTCGCCAATAATGTCCACGCGTGATTGAAACAACGTAGGCAAATCGCACCAGAAAATAACTGGCACATGGACCAACGGTTCAAAAGCGGGTTGATAAGCGAGCGTTGCTGTTGGCACCATTTTGATCAGCCGATCACTTAAATTAACTGAAGTGGTGACAACTTTTTTCTTTACAACTGTGCGCGGTTTATACGTGCGCTTAACCGTGGGCACCACTTTAGGTTTAGGTGGAAACCACAGCGTTGGCGCCGGTTTAGGTTTAATCACGGCCGGTTTTTTGGTGGCCGAACCTCCGCTGCCCTTACGGGCTTCAATGATGATCTGATTATTGTGCGTATACACATCCACGCAAGCCGACGTGGAACAGTCAGCAATGGCATCAGTTGGTAATAAAAAAGATACGGAAAGTATGAGAAAAAGTAAGCGCTTCATGTGCTGGGACGATAAATGGCCGGTGCGACTAGTGCCGTTCTCACAACACTAACTGTGGATACTTGTGACACTCTTAGAACATGAGCGCACGCGATGGGGATGGCTGGATCCAGTGCGATTGTGGCAATAAACATTGGGGCCTCAACGGTGCCGCCGGAATTTTATTAGTTCGTGGAAGGCAGATTTTGTTGCAGCACCGTGCACCGTGGGTGCATAACGGTGATACGTGGGGAATTCCAGGTGGTGCCCGCGATAGCCATGAAAGTGTTCTAGAAGCCGCAGTTCGGGAAGCGAAAGAAGAGACTGGGATTGATTCAGTCCATGTGCAGCCCATTCAAACTTTTAGCGATGTCCATGGAAATTGGCGTTATGACACGGTTATTGCTTATGCCACCGATGACTTAACTGCCCATGAACTCAACGATGAATCACATGAAGTGCGCTGGGTGGACATTGAAAAAGTCAGTGAATTAACTTTGCATCCGAGTTTTGAAAACTCTTGGCCAGCTTTACTTGAAATCCTTAATAATCTTATCGGCCCACGTTAAATCTTTTTCTTGTTCGTGAGCTACGACTACAACTGTTATTCCACTTTCGGCTAACTTTTGCAGTAATTCAATGATTCGCTTTCGGCTATGAATATCTTGGGCAGCTAAAGGTTCATCCAGTAGCAACACGGGCGTATTTTGAGCAACGGCTTGGGCGATGGCAACGCGTTGTGATTCTCCACCCGACAAAGTCGTTACATGTCTTTCGGCAATCTCTGTGAGTTCGAGTGCATCGATAATCGATTCGGCATCACCGGCCATCTCAACTACTTCTCGCACAGTAAAACCGAGTGAGTACAACTGATTTTGCACCACCATTGCGCGAATGGTGGCCAAGTGCGGCGCAGAAGTAAGCGCTGGATGGACATCATCGATTGTAATTGTGCCTTTGCTTGGAACAAGATCGCCAGCAATTGCGGCAAGCAATGTTGATTTGCCACTTCCATTAGGGCCAATAATTACTGTGATTGAACCGGCCGGAATCTGTTCGGAATAATCGTAAATAATCTCGCGACCGGCGATCTCAATAGTTACTTCATTAATCGTAATCATTGCGTTCTCCATGTCGTATTTCGCATGGCAACAAGTGCGATCAAAATCGGGGCACCTATAAGTGAGGTTACTAAACCAATCGGAAGTTCATTAGGTTGGGCAACAGTTCGGGCCGCAGTGTCGGCTAAAACTAAAATTAATCCGCCAATCAGTGCGCTCTGTATCACTAAGAATCTATGTGCTGGTCCATAAATAAAACGAGCAATATGCGGTGCAGCTAAACCTAGAAATGCAATCGTTCCAACGGTACTGACCGCGCCACCTGCGGCAATTGATAAGGCAACCAGCGCTAAGCGACGCGTGCGTGCAACATCTATACCTAAGTGAAATGCCGTGGCATCCCCCAGAGATAGTCGATCAAGGGCAGGTGCAATTGCATAAGCCACAGCAATACCAATAACAGCAGTAATAAGGATTCCCAATAAATTGTTGCTTGTAACTAATGAAAGTGAACCAAAGTTCCAAAAAGAAATTGAGCGGGCATCTGCGCGAGTCACCATCGTGGTTGAAATTCCAACAACTGCGCTGAGCGTGGCAGTAACGGCAATGCCCACAATAATCAGCGCGAATGACGATAAACCTGAACGAAGGGAGGCTAATTTAAAAGTTAAGGTTGTTGCTAATAATGCACCCATTACGCCACATGCAATTGCGCCCAGTGATCCCACTTGTACAACGCCAAACAAAATTGCAATCACCGTTGCAAGGGATGCACCCGCCGATGTACCGACAATGCTGGGTTCGGCTAAAGCGTTATTGCATGCTCCTTGTGCCATTAACCCGGCAACACCCAAGGCCGCACCTACTAATAAGGCAGCGGCCACACGAGGGGCTCGAATGTTCCACAAAATTTCATTACGGCCTGGATGAAATAACTCACTCCAGAAATTATCAATATGAGTTGCACCGATCGCTAATGCCCCAATTGTGGCTATGACTATCAATGCAACGGTGAGAAAAGGTGCAAAACGTTTCATTTCTTCATTACCTGAGCTAATGCTTGACTAAGTTTTGCAACTAGCGAAGGTGTTCGTGGGCCAAAGGAAAGCAATAAAGAATCATCTACATCTATCACGCGTGAATTTTTACCTGCAGGAGTTTGCGCAATTCCAGGAAGTTGAACAAGACCTTTGACTCCCCCAACTGATTCCAACCCTTTGCTCATAACGAGAATTACATCAGGCTTTGCGGCAACTAGGGCTTCGGCCGTCAAAGTATTAAATGCATGTGGCAGAGTTGCCGCGCCTACATCAGTTGCACCGATGGCCGAGATAAGTGAATCAGCCCCAGAACCTGGGCCACCAATTAAATAAATCGAACTTGTGCCGCGAAGATAAAGAAATGCAACGCGGGCAGATGTTGAGATTCTGGAAGCCGACAAAGATGCATTCATGGCCGTGATTAGTTCGACTCCGGCTTTTTGGGAACCGATCACTGCGGCAACGGCCGCAATTTTTGGCGCAATATCGGCCAGCGTCCAACTCTCTGGAGTTTGCACAACGCGAATTCCAGCGGATTTAATTTGATCAATTGCCGCTTTAGGACCAGATGAAGCATCGATAATTACAACCTCAGGTTTTGCGGCAATAACTTTTTCCGAGATTATCTGGTGACCCGAAGTAAGGATGGGCACATCGGCCAAAGATTTTTCAGTGCTGGAAATATCGAGACCCTTAAGAAG
>Ga0194044_10001840_pt1 | contig 10729 bp, 12 predicted proteins | sample JunL4417m_MetaG_FD_155460 | JGI IMG/M metagenome (GOLD analysis project Ga0194044, IMG submission 155460) | Anoxic zone freshwater microbial communities from boreal shield lake in IISD Experimental Lakes Area, Ontario, Canada - Jun2016-L442-17m | ecosystem: Environmental > Aquatic > Freshwater...
GAAGAAATCGGGCTGAGAAGAAAAATCAGGTTCCAGGATCTTCTGCTCACGGCAGAGAGCAATCATACGACTGGTCCCGGTCCCCCACTTCTCCAGAAGCTCACCGTAATAGAATACCTGAGCGAGCAGGGTATTGCGCGGAAGGGACCTGTGGCGTTCACGTTTCAGCTCGTCCACGGTAATCCCGTCCGGAAGCCCGCCGGGATTCGTGATAACGACGTGATCCTCGTAGACGCGGATCTGGATCTCACCGCCGGCCTGGAAATAATCCCGGTGGATGAGGGCGTTGATCACCGCTTCACGCAGGGCTTCGATCGGGTAATCCCAAATTTCCCGGCGCTGCATCGCAGAAAGCGGTTCGTCTTCGCGGGATTTTCCGTCGAATTCGTACCGGACCTGGAGGTAGGTCCTGAACAACTGGATCGCGGCATCCAGCTGGGCAAAGAGATTACCTTTCAAAATTTTGTCATCGATGATGGTAATATCGTCCTTGAACCGGCCCATATGGATCTGTGTGTGGAAAAACAGGGCCTGCGGATTCTTCCCGAACAGCAGGATCGCTCCCCGGGTTACCTTCCCATCTCGCATCAGATTGAGGTTCTGGAGAACGGTCTCGAGTGTTTCATCGTCCCGTGCAAAAGGTAGCCTGGTCTGCGCAACATCAAGAAAGCGTTTCACAGCAGCTGGGTTAATCAGGTCGAGAGAATACCCGTCGGTCACGCTGTCCCATTGCACGCCAAGCTTTACGACGAAATAGCGGCCGAGCTGTTCCGGTGGGATCTCCCGGGTCGAGTTTCCGACGCGGTGATAATACCGGCCATGGCAGGTGACGAGTGTTGAACCGGGTTTTACTTCGATGACGAGGACTGGTTTACCCTGTTCCTGCTGGACCGAGACCGCTGGGTGGACCCGTAGGATCTCGACAATCTTGTTGATGATGACCTGCTGCTCCCGGTCTTTGCCATCCCAGCCAAGGATTTTTCCATTGTCCTGTACTCCGATGAGAAGCATTCCGCCCTTGGTATTGACAAACGACGCGAGAGCTTCAAGACCGTGCTCGTTCCACTGTTCCTTGAATTCCACGATCTCGCTTTCGCCGTGCCGGATAAGTGCAGTGAGATTGTCCATTGTGCAGAAACACCCGTTTTTTTAATCCTGTTTTCAATTTACATAGTTGGTGTGCTATTGATTTATGCATAATTGCTGGAAAATGAGAAGCCGGTAAATTCAATTGCGCCAGGATCTTTTTACTGGCGTGAAGATCGGTCGGTCATGTTCACTCATCTGCGTTCCGCTCGCCAGCGCTCACTGCACTCCGATTCGCATCACATCACCTCCCTTGTTTTCCCGGAGTTGTCCTGTTGAGATGCAGTACGCCCACGGCTCATCGCTCCACTCCATCGCCGTCGGCTGCTTCGGCACGCTCCTCACATACCGCTTCGCGGAATGTTCGTCGCTGTTGATCGTACACAAGAACCCATTGCCGCCCCACAACCCCACCCCCCATTTTTTCAGAAATCCCATGCGCGAAGCCGTACAATCCCCTTAACATTTTTCCCATAAAATCACAAAAAACTAACAACTAAATATATCCAATAGTGGGCGGTGTGAAAGTGATTTTGTACAAGCCGTTTACAATTTAAAGCCCGTATCACACTCTAAACCCAAACCTTCAAATTACCACACATCTATCTTTACCAATCGGGTCCAGGGGCCAATAGGAATTTCTCCAAATCAAGGACGTTTCCCCTCGATAAACCCGGTAAAAAGGAGTTTTGTATGAAAAAATCTGTAATGTGTTCTGCGGAAAGAGAATCCGTAGAAAAAAACCATTCCGGCAACCGGATAATTCCACGGTCCCGGACGTTTGAAGTTTCCTTAAACAGGAGACCGGAAACCATACGAAAAGATCACGCACTCAACGAAAGGGTGAGACCGTGAAGATGAAAGAAACCAAAGCAGGGGCCCTCGTCGCGAAACAGATTGCCCCTGCAACCACCCACCGGATAACGAGTAACACAGTAGGGGCTGATCAATTTGTTGTACGGCAAGTGTAATGATTCTTGTTCTAGTACACGTCCCCTGCAAGTAACCCGCGAAGATATTGCAGCGTTCGAAACCCAGACAGGATTTTTCGGTCTCGGCCAGCGGATGATCCGGGCCGGCATCTGGATTATGGTTAACGAAGGGGATGTTTATGGCATCAAAGCCAGAGCGTAAACCCCGCACCGGGATTTCTGCCACACAAAAGATCGCAAAACCCGGTGAAACAAAATATCCTGATATCGCGTCCGAGCAGATCAAAGGCATCCCGCTCTACCTCATCTGGACCGTCATCAAGGAACAGATCGAAAAGAAACGCGAAGCCGTTGTCCACATCGAAGTGCAACCGTCGAGAGGACACTCATTCACAATCACGGTGAAGACCTCAGAGCGCAGCATTTACCGGCCCAGCATAGCGCGGAAGCAGGCAGCAGAGAGCGGAGGAGAGAGCAATGAATAATCTCTCCTTCTCCCACACAACCAACAGCCACACAAGGGTGACTTGTGGATGAACAACTTCGTGATGCAGTTGCCCTCTTGGCCGGGGCCGGTCAGGTTGTCGAGGTCCGGGCGCTTGCAGACTTAAACACACACAGCGGGTACTTCAACGATTACGAAGCGCTCATGCGGCAGGTTGAAGCACTCGGTACTGACTCCACGATCCAGGGAATCTACATCACATTGAACGAAGTGAACCCCGCGCTTTTCTCACGGAGAGCAAACCGCATCAAGATGCGGCTGGGGAAAAAAGACAGTTCAACAGGAGACGCCGACATTGTGCGCCGCCGCTGGCTGCCTATCGACATCGACCCGCTGCGGCCAAGCGGTGTGTCGAGTACCGATGAGGAACACACCCTCGCGCTGAACAAGGCAGACGAGATTGCCCGGTGGATTGCCGCACTCGGATTCCCCGAACCGATCCGGGCGGACTCCGGCAACGGTGCGCACTTACTCTACCGCATCGACTTGCCGAACGATGACGCGGCAACCGCGCTCGTAAAGGCGTGTTTCACTACGCTTGATACGCTCTTCTCTGACGAGCGGGTAAGCGTGGATACGGCGAACTTCAACGCAGCCCGTATCTGGAAACTCTACGGGACCGTATCGCGGAAGGGTGACAGCACTCCCGAACGCCCGCACCGGAGGAGTAGCATCCTCTCGGCCCCGGATGAGATGAAGATCGTGAGTCCGGAGCAGCTCCGCGAGCTCACGGCCCGGCTCCCTACCGAGCAGCACGCACAGCAGCAGCCGACCGCAGCAAAGGACAAAGGTTTCGACCTGCGCCAATGGTTGTCCGATCACGGGGTTGGTGTGCGGTCCGGAAAACCGTACAATGGCGGAACGCTCTACGCACTCGACCAGTGCCCGTTCTCATCAGCGCACAAGGACGGGGCGTTTGCGATCCAGTTCGGCAGCGGTGCGATCTTTGCGGGATGCAAGCATGCCTCCTGCGGTGGCGGTACTCAGCGATGGCAGGAACTCCGCGAGCAGTTCGAACCGGACCGTGCAGCAAAGCGGAAACAATGGGACCAGACACAGACGACACAAAGGAAAAAAAGGGCAAAAGGAAAGGCAGAGGCCGAGGGCGATTTAGATCCGGTAATACCAGAGAACCCGGAGCTGCGGGCCGGGGCAATCGAAGTACTCGCTCACGGAGATCCGCTGGCACTAATGCTCACTGCTTTTGCGCAGGAACATGTCGGAGATGAAATTCTTGCCCTCTGTCTGATCCTCTCAATGGGATCGCAGGCAGTGAAGAACTCGGAAGGATTGCATGTGTCAGTCACAGGAGATAGTGGGAAGGGAAAGACCCACGCTTTCAAGAAGATGATGCGACAGGTCCCTGAAGATTACAAAGTAAAAGGTACAGTCAGCAACAAAGCCCTCTATTACATGGAAGATCTCCGGCCCCGGACCGTGCTGATGAGTGATGATACTGATCTCTCGGATGCGCTCCAGGAGATCCTGAAATCTGCGACATCGAACTTCGATGAAAAGATCACCCATAATACTGTGACCAAGGATCTTGATCCACTGGCCCGCACCATTCCCGAGCGGTGCGTCTGGTGGATTGCAAAGAAGGAGGGGACGGGTGATGATCAAGTAATGAACCGGATGCTGACCTGCTGGATTGACGAATCACGGGAGCAGGACGCGAAGGTGCTTGCAGCCAAGCAGAAGAAAGAGCAGCAGGACCCGGATACGATCATCAGCGAGTCACCGGAACTTCTGACCTGCCGGGCAATCTGGCAAATCATGCATGAGCAGATGATGTGGGTGGTCATTCCGTTCTCGGAGCGGATTCGGTTTCACGCAATAAGCAACCGACGAAATCCCGATATGCTCTACGATATGATCAAGAGCCACACGGCACTCTACTACCAGCAACGAGCCCAGAAGACTTTAGAGGACGGGACGATGTGTGTGTATGCGGGTGAGGCGGATTTCGCAGCGGCAAATGATATCTTCACGCAACTGAACGGTACGGCGGGCGGGCAGGAATCGAAGATGACAAAGAAAGAGTCTGACCTGATAGCCGCGATTCAGCAGGCCCGGCTGAATGAGTTCACGATTCAGGACTTGCAACTACTTACCAACTGGGCATATTTGACTGTCTATAAGACGCTGAAGGGATACGATAGCCGTGGGAAAAATTATACCGGGCTTCTCGAAAAGTGCCCGGCTCTTTCCTATACCGATCGCACTGTGACGACATCGGAAGATATGGGGAACTCGATCCGTCGCAGAACCGATGCGTTCCAGTGGGACCGGGAACTGTACCGGCAATGGAATGGTGGCGATGCGTGCTGGCTCGAACCCGAACCAAAGGGAGATGACAACCCGGTTACAGTATTGCTGCATGCTTCCAGCAGTGTTGCTGCAACTGCAGCAAATGAAAATGGCGTGCCTTGCGGTTCTGTTTCCTCAAATAGTACTGATAATGATAATAATTCTGTACTAAGAGAGAGTGCTTTACTGCAAAATGAAAATCATGGAGTTGCCCAACAACAGGGTCCGGACATAACTCTGTGTATCCATGATTCTAAAAATGCAGCAAACGAAAACCAAATCCCGCCATTTGCCGCACAATCATCGGATACCCCTTTTCAATGCGTCCCGATCTCTTCCAGCACCAGCAGTAAACATGCAAAAACGGTGCAGCAAGCAACACCATCTGCCGCAAAGCAGAACCCAACCATCCGGGCCAGGGACTACAAACTGCTTGAATCTCCGGAGACGAGGACGCAGTGCTCGGTGTGCGGGAAGAAAGGTTCGGCGTATGTGGAAAAGTTTACAGCGGAGCGGAAGGCCCGGCCCAAGGACCAGCAGGGTGCCCGGCGGATTTGTAAAGCGTGCTACAAGGTGGCGGTGAAGGTCGAGCAGGAATCTTGCTGTTCCTTACCGGGGATTGTGGTTGTTTCCCGGTGTGAGCGGGTGACGTCATTTGTGGGGAAGTGTTCTATCTGTGGATTGGTGAGGGCTGACTGGATTGACCGGGAGGCCGGGGTGAAGCTGTGCGAGCATTGTTACGGGAGGGGGGTGAGGGAGATGGGCCGGGGTGTTGGGTGAATATATTCAGACGCGAAGATTTGGGAGTACCGGTAACGGAGGGCATCCATTTTTTTATACCTAAATCCGGTTTTAACTCCTATCCTTTAAGTCATCAAATAACCAATATATTTTATCATGAGTTGCAATCTTTCTGATGGAGAATTATACATATTAAATATACTCTATCAGAGAGGGTGCCTTAACATGGCGGCTGGAAAGAATTCCAAGCAGATAGAGAAATATTACATAAAACGGGGTTTTTCCAAAGATTATGATGATGCAATTCATACTCTCCTTAATGATGGATATATCACAAAAATAAAAAAATCTGACGATAAATTTTACATTTCTGATATCAAAAAAGCAGTACCTGTCCTTTTTGAGCACGGTTTTGATGTAACAAAAGGAAGGGTCAGACCAATAAAATAACTTTACATCAGTGTAAAATATTCTTTACAAACGGTTTAATAATATTATGATAAACTTAGTTGCGGACATGAGGTGACTAGTGAGTCCTCTCTGTATACCAATTTTATGATGTGCGTGATAATATGGGGCAGCCATTTGATGGTGTGTTAGGCAACAGCAGTGAACTACGGCTTTTGGAGTTCTTGTTGCCATTGCATGATGTTGAATTCAACATCAGCGAATTGGCAGATGAAGTAACTGTATCAAGAGTAACCATAACCAGAGTGGTCAAGAAATTTGTTGAAAAAGATATCCTGAAAACCCGGCGTGTCGCTCCAGTGAATTATTATTCATTGAACTACGCATCCCCGATTGTGCAATGGTTCCAGGATGGGAACAATGTGCTCATCGAAATGATGCTGGGAGATGAAATTCTCTACGATATCCATGATGCAATAAAGCAAAGACAATCAATGAAGGTAAAAAATCTTCCGGAATCAGTGAGTGGAACCCCGTGGCAGATCAAAAGACCGATGCAGATTGCCGATGGAAATCCGGGTCTTCGTGCTGCCTTCGAGGGAACTGCAAGTGGAGGATCCCACCCATCCCACTGGAATGATGAGATCTGTATGCAATCAGGATCACCGATGAATGAAAAACCAAATGCACAGATTATGCCTCAAATATTACCGAGTGTGGTTTAAGAATGACATCAACAGAATTATTTTTCAGGAAAGAACTGGCAAAAGAGATTCGGAATGTTTCTCGCTTAATGAAAGATGAGACAAACGTAGAGAAAAAACTCTATTATTTCTCTGCAGCGTATGGTGTAGCGAGCAGAACATACCGTTATTCGTTCACTAAAAAAGTCTTACTTGCAGAACTCGTATTGCAGACGAGTTATTCCTCAATAATGGATCGGATCGTGAGGATCAAAAGTGGGGACGTAACCGTACCTCTGGATGAGAAAGTTTTTGATACAATTGTCGAGGGACTCAAAAAACTCGCTGATGCAATAGAGACGGATGCACCAATACAGGAAGCGTTAGAGATGATTCTCACTGCATCTTTCAGCACGAGTGGTCCAGGATATTATCTGATGGAAAAACGTATGTTCGAACTTTAAACTGCTCCTTTTTTTTATCGTAATAGAACACGATTATTTTTATGCCGCAGGTTGTCTCCCTGCCTAAACTGATTTTGTGGGAGATGCAACCAGATCGCGCAGACGGTGTCTGCGGAATTAGTCCCGCAAAAACGAGATGAAGATGCCATAACGGTTGAGGAATCCGCAGGGTGAGAAGGATTTTAAAAAAAATCTGGTAGTGTAATATTTTCCCCATCAACTAGCTCCTAACCTCCCATTCTCCGTTGATAATCTCCTCATCCCCACATCACTCTCACTCATCATCAAGTCACGCTTATATCACTGTGAGTAATATGAGAATATAGCCCGAGGGCCCAAGGGTGGGAGAAAATCAATGGCAGATTTCGTACAGAACTCAGAAACCAAAAGCGCGGTTCGTATTCTCGCAGAACCGATTGCAAACGTTGGAACGTTCAACACAATCGTCCAGTCGGTCATCACCGACAACCCGTTTGCATGTGTATCGTATATGACTGCCGGTGTAACTCACGACCCGGTCGAGAAGACCAAAGAAAGCTACACGGTGAAGGTCATCTACCAGGACACTGATGCTAAGACAGTCGGCAGCGTTTCGGACAAGTATAGCACCATTGACGGTTTCAATGCAGGTGCAACTGCACTGCTCGCCAGTGCCCCGATCACCGCTGCACACGGCGGCACTGCCGTCCGTGACACCGACAACGAAACGTACAGCGCGACCATCAGGTGCCACGACCCGAACGGCGAACTGTTCAATATCACGTTCAGCCGTGGGCGTTTGTCCCTCACTTCCTATTCGGATGAAGCCATCCGGACCAGAGTTGAGACATGGGCAGACACTGTGACGGCCCTCGCCTAGATTCGCCAGACGATAAGACCCGGGGGGGAGGAGACCTTCCTGGTCCCTTCTCTTTTTGGTCCTCTCGTCTTTGTGAAGAGGACCGTTATGGAAATTGAAACTTTAGGGATTGTTCTCGGAGCTGTGCTTCCGATTTATCCTGTACTGTTTAAGATCCACCAGAAGATCGGCAAATATGATGAGATCGTCGAGGAGTTCAAGAAACTCCGGGCGGAACACGACAATCACAAGGAGAACTATCATGCAATCTGAAATGATAAGACAACCGGTCGCTACGGTGACCGGTCTCTACCGGGGAAAGTTCGGAGGGCTTGAGCCGTTGACCGTGGATAAGCCACTCACCCGGGACGAGGTGCGGCGTAATCCCATCTTCTATGAACTGGACCTGCGCCCGGAGGAGGGCGATGAGAATCTGATTATCGATGTGATCTATGACAACCTCTCCCCGATGCGGATGCAGGACCTGCGCCGGGGAACCGATATTCCGCGAGGCGTCCGGTTCTGGCCGGACTGGTTTGATATTCCGCCGTATGAGGAGATGCACGACATTGACGGTCGCCGGGTTTACCCGCGAGCGCCAGGTATCCACACGGTCCAAATCCGGACCGGTCGGCGCAAGTTTGCCCAGATGGGCCGGGTCCGGGATTTCAGCCCGGAGAATGGCGGGTACACGAGCCCGGTGTTTGAGATCCGGATTGCGGAGAGTGTTGATGTTCGAGAATGAGTTGCAGACCCGGGCCGCTATATGCGGGACCGGGGTCCTGCTCGGGCTGGTCTTTGTGCTGGCCCATGTCCCCCTCATTCTTCTGATCATACCGGTTGCGGTGTTTTTTCTCGGTGTCGTTGCGGACCCGGAAGAAACGCACGCGGTTTGGTACGGGATGCTAAATACCCTCGGCATCTTTGATTTTTCTGCGCTGACGGATGCGGAACGGATCAACTACGCCCAGAAAAAACATTATTTCTGGTTCGGTGAGGTGGGGATGGCAGCGATGCTGGCCGGTGTGTTTGTGGTCCCGATCGGGATCTTCCTTGCGGGCCGGACCGATATTTCGCTGGCGTTCATCAGCGCTGCGATTTTGTTCCTGCCACTGTTTGTTTTTATTCCGAAGCTGATTCAACGTGGGCTGCATGCTGATGTGGATGTTGTGATCGAAGCGTTCGGGAAGAATGAACAGGTGAAGAAAGTTTTCTGGTCCTTGTTCGTGGTGATGGCCGGCCTCGTGCTGGCAAAAGTTCTCGACCCGGTATCGGTGCAGCAGGTTGTCGGGGTTATTGGTTCGTCCGGACCGTGAACCGGGGGTGAGATATCATCCCTGTTTCACTCCTTTTGCTCTTCGTTTTTTGGTTGCTTTTTGTCGGCTGATACCCGTCTGATCGGGGTGTTGTCTAAGTGGGGGAAAACAAGCCCAATTTGGGCTCCGATTGCCGGGTTTTGGTCCGGAACCCCCCTGTAAAGCAGTCCGGTTTTGGGATGTGAAAATAAGTGCCTTAATCTCGCCCTGTTTGCCGAAATACGGCTGGATTGGGCTTTAAAAACGAAGGCCCTAAAAGGCCCTTTAAAGCACGTTTGGTTTTACCCGGTGGTTTACCTGTTTTAGGAGAGATCTGCCCTACAAAGGGTCATTAGCGAGGTTTTTTTTCCGGGGGTATCTGAAAAATGGGGTTTTGACCTGAAATATGAGGGGAGCCGGTCGCGGAGCGGGGGCGAGCACGGCGAAGCTGTGCGAAGCGTGCGAAAGCGGGCGGCGGTTCATTCGTGTGACAAAATACAGCAAGAAAATTACAGAGGAAGTTACGCTCAACGAGGCTCCCCCCTTCGCCGCGTGGGCTTCCCCTACGATAGCACAATTCAAATTTCAATGTATTATCAACATAATCGAAAAAGAAGAGTTATATGCGCCTATCTCATTCTTGTTGACTGAAATGGATCGAGGAGCACACTTTGTTATAGGTCTTATAGTTTTTTTCACATATAATTTCATTAACACTTCCATCATCAATTCCATCATCAATCCAATTTTCGGAATATCCGCTATCGGAATATGGCTGATTGGGGCATTTGCAGCTGCATTTGGTTCGGTTGTCCCTGATCAAATAGAACCCGCTAACCATTGGACTCATAGAAGTACATTTCATAGCAAACGATCTTTGAATTTTACAACCTATCTTTTTGGGATAACCGCATTAATCGGTTTATTTTTTTCACCATTCTTTTACATCGCGAGTTTTTTTCTCGGATATATGTTTCACTTATTGGCCGATAGCACGACAAAGGTTGGACTTCCAGGATAATTCTACCCGTAAGCCGGGTACGGTCGGTATGATGAACGCTCGGTCATGTTCGTCTCCACGGGCTTTTCGCCCGTTCCGCTCACATCACCTCCCTTGCTTTCCCGGAGTTGCCCTGTTGAGATGCAGTACGCCCACGGCTCGTCGCGTTGCTCTGTCGCCGTCGGCTGCTCTCGCACGCTCCTCACATACCGCTCCGCGGAATGTTCGTTGCTGTGTACTGAGCAAGTGTCTAACGCTCAGTGACTCGTCCGCACGACGCATCAGGGGCTCGGACTCACCGCTGATGCGGTTCGTTACCTTCGCGCCCTGAAGCGGTGCTACCTCGGGCCGCTGGGCCACTACCCACCTCCCGCACTTCGTTCGCTTACGGGGATGGACAAGCATCCCCACGCTCACGACCCTTTGGGCCGTGCTCCTCCCGCCCAAGGGCGGGCAGTACAATAGGA
>Ga0194044_10001841_pt1 | contig 10722 bp, 9 predicted proteins | sample JunL4417m_MetaG_FD_155460 | JGI IMG/M metagenome (GOLD analysis project Ga0194044, IMG submission 155460) | Anoxic zone freshwater microbial communities from boreal shield lake in IISD Experimental Lakes Area, Ontario, Canada - Jun2016-L442-17m | ecosystem: Environmental > Aquatic > Freshwater >...
GTCTGACACAGCGGCAATTTGATCAATTTTTTCATTCGATACAATATCAAAATTGACAAGTAATGTTACTAGAGCGCAAAGATTATAAATAACTGCCATTCTTGGCTGAATTCCACCAGGAATTGGCGCATAGGTAATTTGTTTTTCGTTGGCGATATCAATTAATTTTCCAGTCGATGCAATAATCGCAATTTGAGCGCCTTTAGTTTCGGCTTGTTGCAGACAATTCAGAGTTTCTTCGGTGTTTCCTGAATAGCTACTGGCAATCACTAATGTATCTGAATTTACATAATTTGGTAGATCATACGTGCGAACGACTTCGATTGGAATTGTTAATTCTGGCTTTAACCATGATTTAACCAAAAGTGCCGCCAAAGCTGATCCGCCCATACCAGCAACAACAATACTGGTTAGTTTTCTGCCGTCATGGCCTTGGTTTTTTAAATCAATTTTGAATTTGGCCTGTTCGTACTGTAAACCAACAACGTCTAAGGCACCGCTTGGATCGCGTTGTTTTAGAACATTAACATCATCTAGCATAAATTCTCGCTTTCTTGCTTCAATATATGTATCTATGATACAGTATTTGTTAGATAAGTATAAGCATAAAAGTAAGAGGTGGGTTATGGATATTCAGCCAGAAGTAACAGACGCAGCAAAACCAATCAGTGACGACCAAGAACTTGCCGAAGTATTGGCAGGTGTATCCCAACAGGCTGATATTAATCAAGCGTCAGCCGAAAACCTTATTACTACACCAATTATGCCGGCTATGCCAGCAATGCCAGTAGTTGAAAACGCGGAAGATTCTGATCCAAATATGCCACAAGTCGACCCAGTCGCTAATTTCACAATGCCCACAATCGAGCCACCAGTACAAGCCGATGGTGACCTTGAAAGCATCAAAAAAGACGCCTTAACTGAACTTCGACCACTTGTCGATAAACTAGACCTAGCACCAGAAGAAAAATTTGATACATATCTGTTATTACTTCGCAGCACTGACGACAAAGCATTAATTGCGCCAGCCCACGCTGCTGCTCAAAATATTGCTGATGAAACCAGACGAGCCCAAGCGTTATTAGATATCGTAAAAGAAATCGATTACTTATCACCACCAATTCAATAAAAAACTAGACAAATAAAAATACCCACAAAAATGTGGGTATTTTATTTTAGGTGGTTACTCGTTAATAACCCATTCCTCCGCCCATGCCAGCTGGGGCTGAAGTTTCTGGTTCAGGTACATCGACAACCAATGCGCCCATAGTAGCAGCAGTTGATGCAATTGAAACTGCATTTTGAACTGCTTCACGAACTACACGAGTTGGATCGATAACACCGTCTTTTTTAACATCAATTAGACCTTTTTCAGGAGTTTTGACGTTAACACCAAATCCAGCTTTGGCTGATTCAACCTGAGCAAGCAATGCTTCGCTATTAAGACCAGCATTTGTAGTGATTTGTAAGAATGGCTGTTTTAAAGCATTCTTTAAAATCTGGCGACCAGCACTAATCGAGTCAGAGCCTGTGATTTTTATATTGGCCGAGAGATTAACTAATGTTACGCCACCGCCAGGAACGATTCCTTCGGCTAGTGCTGCTTTTGTCGCAGCTACAGCATCATCAACCCGGAATTTCTTTTCATCAATTTCAGTCTCGGTAGCACCACCAACTTTTATAACAGCGACCTTACCACTTAAAGCAGCGGCGCGATTGATGTATTGTTCCTTGTCATATTCACTGGTTGCGTTATCAGCATGGGCACTAATTTGGGACATACGGGCTTTAATGTCAGATGGCTTGCCGTCGCCTTCGATAATAGTAGTTGAATCTTTATCAACAATAACCTTTCGGGCTGTACCTACAACATCGAGTTCTACATTTTCAAAAGTCAAACCTTGATCGGCACTAACCACGGTAGCACCAGTCAAAACAGCAATATCACCAAGAATTTCTTTTCGACGATCACCAAAAGCAGGAGCTTTGACAGCAACTGTATTAAAGACTCCTTTTAGTTTATTTAGAACTAATATACTTAGGGCTTCACCCTCAACTTCATCAGCAATCAAAACTACATCCTTTTTACCTGCGGCTGCAAGTTTTTCAAGGATTGGTAAAAATTCCTGAACATTGCTAATTTTGCCATCAGTAATAACAATTGCTGGCTTTTCATAGGCCGCAACTTGGCGATTAACGTCAGTTACAAAAAACGGACTGACAAAACCACGATCGAAAGTAAAACCTTCGACAACTTCGGCTTCTAGTTCCAGCCCTTGACTGGCTTCTACCGTTACGACTCCGTCTTTGCCGATTTTTTCGATTACGGACGCAATTAATTTTCCAATTATCTCGTCACCTGCACTAATTGTGGCAACTTCAGCAACTCGGTCTGATTTGCCTTCAATGCTTTCGCTCATCTTATCAAGAGCAGCTGTCACTTCGCTACCAGCTGATTCAATACCTTTTCGCAAATCCATAGGATTATGACCAGATGCAATCAAACGACTAGCCTCTTTTAGAATATTATAGGTCAATACCGTAACGGTGGTTGTACCGTCACCTGCAACTTTATTTAATTTTGTAGCGGCTTGCTTGATTAACTCGGCACCAACTTTATAACCCAAAGTATTGTCATCAACTTCTGGTAAATCAATTGATTCAGCCACAGTCACACCGTCATGGGTGATTGTTGGGCCGCCGTATGATTTTGCAATCATAACATTACGACCGAGTGGGCCATAAGTTACCTTTACGGCATCGTATAAGGCCTTGGCGCCACCTAAAACTCGTTCCCGAGCATCATCATTATAAAAAACTTTCTTTGCCATTTTTAGATACTCCTAGACAGTCGCAAGGACGTCTTCTTCCTTAACAATTAAATATTCTTTGTCATCGATTTTTAGATCAGTGGTTGAATATTCTTTATAAACAATCCTGTCGCCAATCACTAGATTTTTTACCTTTGGACCAATTGCAACAACTTTTGCAATTACTGGTTTTTCCTTGGCATTATCAGGTAAGTACAAGCCTGAAGTGGTCTTTTTTAAAGCTTCTTCGCGAATTGCAACTACTCTGTCTGCCAGAGGTTTAATAGGTGTTTTCATTATTTTCCCTCCATTTCAATTTGTATATATAATTGTAAACAAAAAAGTTGGCACTTGCAAGGCTCGAGTGCTAATTTTCTAGTAGATTCTTTCCATTTTTATCATTTTACGGCTACAATAGAAGATAATGTCGGTTAGATTTGCAACACAATTAGAAATCGAGGAGTGGGATAAATTAATTCTGTCTAATCCTGATGGCGGAAATGTGTTCAGCAGTTTTGAATTTGCAATGCAAAAAGAAACTGGTGGATATACAGCGGTTTATCTGATGATTGATGAGCTTGCCATAACAGTTCTACAAAAAAATGTCCCGATGTTGGGGAAATTTTGGTACTTACCAAAGGGCCCAGAAGTTACGTCATTCAAAGACCTATGGAATGTATTGCACGAACTAGAACCATTTGCCAAAAAGTACGGTGTTTTTGCAATTCGCCTTGAACCAGAGCTTGATCGCGATCAGCAACCGACCTTTTCTCGTCATGGATTAAAAAAATCAAGACCGATTATTCCTAATCCTTCGACAATAACACTTGATGTAAGTGACAAGCTGGAAAAAATATTAACTGGCCTTCCCCAAAAAGGCCGTTACGCAATCAAACGAGCCGAACGCGACGGAGTCACCGTAAAAAAAGTCGAATCAAATGAGAAAAATTGCCAAAAAATGTACGAGCTACTATCAGAAACTGCCGAAGGCCAATTTGGAATTCGTGATTATGATTATTACCGAACATTCTGGCAAAGGTTTGAAACAGCTGATTACGGACAACTTTTCTTTGCATACTTTGACAAAAAAGTGGTCGCCGGAGCATACGCAATGACATTTGGGTCAAAGAGTACCTATAAGGATGGTGCCAGTGTTAGAAACAGAACAGTCTACGGTGCCAGTCACTTTTTACAGTGGGAAGTCATAAAATGGGCAAAGTCAAAAGGTTCAACGTTACATGATTTTTGTGGATCACCGCCAAGTGAAGAAATAAATAACCCCGACCACAAACATTACGGAATCGGACTATTTAAAACTGCTTTCAACAAGACAGTGACTGATTACGTTGGATGTTATGACCTAGTAATTAATCCGAAAAAATACAAATTATGGATAAAATTAGGTGAACGAATTGCCCAACGATTACATTACTATAAACATCACGACTCGTACTATTAAAAGTTATTTCTGCTTCAATGATTTTAATATCTTTTTTGCAATATTAATCTCGTTCCATGGATGTTCGCCATCAGCACGCTCGATGGTTTTTTCATGACCCTTGCCCAGTAGTACAACCGTATCGGTAGATTTTGTTGCGCGCTCGAATGCAAATTTAATTGCCGTTTCACGATCAAGAATTTTGAATAGGTCTTTGCCGACAACTTTGCCTGATTTTTTAACGCCAACAGCAATTTGTTCTAAAATTTCGTTTCCGTCGACATCACGATCATCTTCCTCGGTTAGAATAACCTCATCACTGTAACGACCGGCAATTTCACCCTGAACTTCTCTTTTCGATTCATCACGTCGTCCAGCCGAACCAAATACAGAAATAATTTTACCTTTTGCAATTGGACGGATGCTTTCAAACAGTCTTTCGAAAGCATCTGGGGTTGAAGCAAAATCAACAATGACACTAAATATTTGGCCTTCATCGACAACAGTCATGCGACCCTCAACACCTTTAAGTGCGCTAATACCATCTTCAATTTGCTGTTTACTCAGCCCGACCTCCCTACCAACGGCTATTGCCGCAAGACTGTTGCTGATATTAAATTCACCAGGTATATTTACTCGAATATCGTATTTTTCCTGCCCAATCAGTGCAGTAAAAGTTGAGTGGTCTGATGACATTTTTACATCACTTACTCTTAAGTCACCTGATTTTATTCCATAAGTAACTGAACGAGATATAGCATCAATAAACTTTTTTGAATTTGGGTCTTCGGCATTAACTACGCCAAATTTTCGATCGCTTTTATTTGTAAGTTTGAATAGACGAAGCTTTGCTGATAAGTAATTATCGAATGTTCCGTGGTAATCCAAGTGGTCCTCAGTTACGTTTGTCATAACGGCAATTTCGTATGGGATTCCCCACGTACGATATTGAGCCAATGAATGGCTGGATGATTCCAACACCACCCACTCAACACCCGCATTTTTAAAATCAAGTAGGCGTTTTTGTAAGATACCAGATTGGGCAGTCGTGATGTGTTCTATTTGTGGGTGAATATCGTCGCCAATTCCATAAGCGACAGTACTTAACATGGCAACTTTAAAACCTGCTTCATGTAACATTTTTTCAATCAAGAATGTCGTGGTGGTTTTGCCATTTGTGCCAGTGACACCGATAATATGCATCTGCTTTGATGGAAAACCATATCTAGTGTTTGCAATCACCGACTCGGCCAGATGACCGATTGGTTCAACGCGTTTAAATAATTTAGTAGGTATCAATTTTTTAACAATTTTTCGAGTATTTGACATAGGATTATTATACCTTAAATGAAAAATGTATTTTAAGCTGAAAAAAATAAGTTATAATATTGGTAATTATGTTTAAAGCATACAAAGGAAAACTATTCTGCTTTTCGCCACCAGTAATGTTGGCAACGCTGATAATTGAATTCGGTTTTGCGATTTATGTATTGTGGCGTTATAAAATGACATCTATTAGTCGACTCGCGATTGCAATATTAGTTTCACTTGGTACATTCCAAGCAGCAGAATATATGATTTGTGGCGGACTTGGTTGGACGCATATAGAGTGGGCGCGCATAGGATATGTGGCAATTACACTACTACCTGCACTTGGAATCCACATGTTAGTAAAGCTTTCTGGTAAAAAAATGCCAGTCCTGGTTAGCATGGCCTACGCTAGTTGTATTGCATTTGTAACATATTACCTGGTCAACGCTGGAGCAATTAGCGGACAGGTTTGCTATGCGAACTATGCAGTTTTTTATACTAATCACGCTAGTAATCAATGGTTTACAGCATATTATTATGGATGGTTGATGATTGGAACATATCTGGCATGGCAATGGGGAATAGAGCAGCCAAAGAAACGAAAAACGCTGCACGCTATGATGATGGGATACCTAGTTTTCTTGGTACCAACGACTGCCTTTAATATCATCAACCCTTTGACGCTTAAGGGTATACCATCAATTATGTGCGGCTTTGCAGTTTTACTAGCATTTGTTATTGTTTTGAAAGTCTTACCAAACAGTTGTGAGGTAAGGGCGTCATTTCAAAATATACGTGAAAAATTACAAATACGGATATGAAAATCGACAGAACAATAGTAATTCAAAAACTCAAGGAACGACTTGAATCAATTAAAGACGTAAATGCATTATGGCTCGAAGGTGCAGATTCACTTGATACAGTAGATGAATTCTCTGACATAGACATTTGGGTTGATGTAAATGATGGTAAAGAAAATGAAACCATTGAAGTAATTAAGGGTACTTTGAGTGAACTGGGTGAACTAGACTTTTACCACGAGACAGAACATCCTCATCCAAAAATTAGACAATTTTTTTTCCATATCGAAGGTACATCAAAGTTTCTGATAATTGATCTTTGCATCCAATCCAATAGCCGAGAATTTTGGTTTACGGAAGGAATGAATGGAGAAAAATCAAAAACCATTTTTGATAAAAATAATGTCATCACAATCAAACCAATGGATGAAACCAAGTTCAACCAAGAGTTATCAGATAGAAGAAGTTATTTATTGAAGGAATACCAGATAAAAAAAGTTGATACCGAAAAAGAGATAGCGAGAAATGACTACCTAGGGGCGTTGAATTTTTATATCAGTTTAAATAGTATTTTTACAGAACTAATGAGAATTAAATACTGCCCCACAAAACACGAATTTGGCCTAAAACATGCCAAACGGGATTTTCCAAAAGATATAAGACCATCGATTGAGAGCATATATCAATTCAAATCAATTGATGATATCAAAGCAAATATAAAAATAATGGATGCAACTGAAAAGTAGTTGCTTTACAAATGTGATTTTACACGGTCTTTTAGTGACCATTTTTCACTAAAGTAATTTTTAATTATATCTTGTTGTTCGGGACTATAGCCAGTGGCTTTATTTCTATGGAATCTATATTTTTCAGTCTGGCCAATTTTATCGCCTAGTTTTTTTATTGCTCTTGATACAGTCTTTTTATCAACACCAATATCAGCCGCCATGCCCCTGCATGAACGATAGCCTTCCGGCGCATGTTGAAATAGTTTATCGTTTTCATCCAAATGGTCAAGTATGATTTGTTGTTGATCGGGTGAATAACCAATGGCCCGAGCTTGTTTAAACCTAAATGATTCAGTCAGACCTATCTTTTCTCCAAGTTCCTCGATGGCTTTTTGGGCAGTATCGTAACCGAAAGGGTGAGTTTTTACTATTCCCATCAAGCTTAAATAGCCTTCAGGTGCAACGTCCACCAATAATCCTTTATCTTCACAATACTTCTCGATAATCGCCTGTTGTTCGGTTGTGTAGCCAGTTGCGACATGACCATTAAACCTGAATGACGAGGTTGAACCTAGTTCTTCTTTTAACTCTGCAATGGCATCAGTTACCGTACCTTTATCAAGCTTTAGGTATCCAGACATACTCGACATTGATCGCACATCGTCAGGCGCTACTGGACAAAGATAGGAATTACCCTCTCGTAATTCAGCAGCAGCTAGGTCCTCGGGTGATATACCAGGATCATCAATAGTTGCAATCAGTCTAGGCACAAAGTGGTTGGAATATCTCATTTTCGAACCAAGCAAAGGCGTCTCTGTAATTAAATCGCTTAGTTCAGATTTTGTCATTTTTTGTAGATCAACACTTGTGATATTTGACTCATTCATTAAGGAATTATTAAAAACATAGGTTGCATTACCCTCTTCGTCACAAACAAGAATGGTTCTTTTCAAAACTGGCGCCTCGATTAAGTAATAACTATCGTGGCGAACCATTTCATCAGCCATTAGCCCTTTTTTCAAATTAATCTGGTCTGAATTGTTTAAATCAACATCAAAATCATTACTTAGTACAAATAAAACTGTCTTTAAGCGTGGAATCGAACCATTTGTTTCAAAACCACCTTTTCCCTCTGTGATTTTAGGTGACTTATCAGTTGGAATGATGATGTCTTTGCAAATGGTTGCACCGTCAATAATGCGGTCAATTTGGCTTATCTCGTCAACTTTATCGGCTATATTATCCAGGACGGTTTCAACATCCCCAAGCTCATAATATTCAAAAGCAGCTGATTCCATTTGCCTGGCACTATCATAGACATCAATGTTTTGAAGACTAAAACTATCAGTTGTTTTCTGTACCAAACTAATTAGATCGTCAAGAGCATCGTTTGCATATGAATCGATTGATTCAGGGTTAAGCTGGCGACTTAAGATATCTACAAGTTCACCCCTGTAATTGCAGGCTTTTTCAGATCTAGTTTCCGAAGCTTCGTGTTGTGGTGACATTATAACTATATTATACACTATAACCATAAGAATTACAATAGGTGTATACTTAAGAAAATTTGACTATGGTAAAATATAACAGATGAAAATATTGGGAATCGAATCTAGTTGTGATGAAACTGCGGCATCTGTTGTTGAGGATGGCCGTACTGTTTTGAGCAACGTCATCAATTCACAGATAGATATCCATGCAGTGTATGGAGGAGTTGTACCAGAAGTTGCGGCACGAAGTCACATTGAATTTATAAATCCGGTCATTAATCAGGCTTTGAGTGACGCGAAATTGACGTGGGACGATATTGACGCTATTGCGGTAACATACGCACCGGGATTAGTTGGATCACTACTTATTGGCACTTTGGCGGCTAGGACACTTGCGTTACTAAAAAATAAACCACTCTACCCTATCCATCACGTTGAAGCCCATGTTTATGCAAATTTCTTGAACGAGAAAGCTCCTGAATTTCCAATCCTAGCGTTGATAGTAAGTGGTGGTCACAGTCAACTAGTACTATTCCGAGACCATGGTGATTACGACTTACTTGGTCAAACCTGCGATGATGCAATTGGAGAGGCTTTTGATAAGGTCGCGAAAATCATCGGACTTCCCTACCCTGGCGGGCCATCGATTGCAAAGGCCGCACTTGACGGTAACCCACTTGCATATAAACTGCCAAAAGCAAAAATGTCAGGAGCCTATGACTTTAGCTTTTCAGGCTTAAAGACAGCCACTCTAAGGGCAGTCCAACGAGAAGTGGGTGTCGACTTTACTTTTCCGTCCCACAACCTTGCAGAGCGTCTGACAAGTCAGCAACAGCTAGACTTTGCCGCTAGCTTTCAACGAACTGCAGTCGAAACACTTGTTGATAAAACCGAAAAGGCTTTTAATGAATATCATCCTAAATCAGTTGTCATTGCTGGTGGCGTAGCGGCCAATCAGGAACTCCGAAGAATATTATCTGATAGGATTCCCATAGGTATTGATTACGCACCTATGAATCTGTGTACGGATAATGCTGCAATGGTTGCTTCGTTGGGATATTATTTTGCACAAAAAAACAAAGCTTCAGATCCATTCAAAGTTGAAGTAATGCCCAGTTTATCGATGACCAAAACCACTTGGGCTAACGTTTAAACAGTTTTTTAGTTTTCCTAGAGACTACTTTTGCCATTGGTAGGCCCTTACTCCATATCGAATAAGCAGCCGAAAGTGGTCTGTCGAAAGTGCCAGCAAGCTCGGTTTCGTCCACCGCCCAACCTTTTTTGAATGTCGAGACTCCACCTTCCAATAGCCCACCAAAGTCATAACGACTCAATCCCCACTCTTTACATTTAAGTATTGCGTGCCATTTAAGTGCATAATTTGAACGAAGTTGTTGACCTAAGTCATCAACACCACCATAAAGCTCGAAAGCCGTATCTGCGCTAATCGCTAACCACAGAAATGCAACTGGTTGATCATCAACATACGCGGCAAAAATCTGAGAATGATCCTCTAGTTTAGAGTAAATATCGTAGTAATAATGGTCGGGGTGAAGATCAAATTTTGCTCGCTTGGCAGTCGCATGGTAAAGCGACAGACATTTGTCTAATTCTAGCTTGTTACGGACCATCTTTATCGTCATTGTTTCACTAGCCGATTTACGGATATATTGTCGAGTTTTTTTAGCCATATCACTTAGTAATTCGGAATCTGATTTTTTTAGGTCCAAAACTATTGTCCTTGCGGGCAAGACTCGAGTTTTTGATTTTCGCCAGTCTTTAGGAACAGAATATTTGATGCTATCAGGTTCAACCGTTAGTACGACTGAGTGATGGTTCTTTTTCACATAATCAGCTAGACTCGACAACAATTCTTCCCTGTTACCATCGTCAACGACTGGACCACGCGGTACATACGCAAGTGATCGTAGAGGCAAAGGCAATTTTCGGACTAATAATTGAACTGCGCCCATAATAACATCGTCATCATGTAAAAATAATCTGTAGGCTTTCCAGCCATTCGCGGATTTTACCTCTCCCCAACCCCACAACTGTAGAGGATGGCCACCATTTTCCATAATGAATTCGTCCCACTCTTGCTTGTCTTGACACTGTTTAAATGTACTCATATATACATTATACAAC
>Ga0194044_10001844_pt1 | contig 10711 bp, 15 predicted proteins | sample JunL4417m_MetaG_FD_155460 | JGI IMG/M metagenome (GOLD analysis project Ga0194044, IMG submission 155460) | Anoxic zone freshwater microbial communities from boreal shield lake in IISD Experimental Lakes Area, Ontario, Canada - Jun2016-L442-17m | ecosystem: Environmental > Aquatic > Freshwater...
GAGTTAATAAGAAGTAGTTAAATATCTTCTGGTAAATAATTGGCTAAAAAGGTCTGGCCAGTAATAATTTAAGCTTGGCTAAATTGAATTTTTCGCTAAAAAATGAGTTATTAACCAAGAACTAAATAATATTATTAAAAAAATTCTAAACACCAAAAAACAAGGAGACAGAAATGGCTTTTACGCTACAGATTGGAGAAAATGCTCCTGATTTTCTACTGCCCTCAACTGAAGGCAGAATCTATTCACTGGATAGTTTTAAAAAAGCGGAGACACTTGTTATTTTCTTTACATGCAATCATTGCCCATATGTAATAGGCTCAGATGAAGTAACGAGAAAAACCGTTAATGATTTTAAAGATAAAGGTGTTGAGTTTGTCGGTATCAATTCAAACAGCATTAATACTTATGCACAAGATTCATTCTTTTACATGGTCTTAAGAATGGAGCTTAATAAATTTCCGTGGGTTTACCTATATGATGAGCCTCAGAAAATTGCTAAAGTTTATGGCGCATTGAGAACACCCCATTTTTATGTATTTGATAAAAACAGGAAACTTGTATATACCGGTCGTGGAATTGACAGTCCGAGGGAAACAAACAAAATGACCGTAAATGATTTATCCAACGCCCTTGAAGAGCATGTTTCGGGGAGGGAAATAACAAAGAAAGTTACAAATCCTATAGGCTGTAATGTCAAATGGGATGGGATGGATGCCCACTGGATGCCTGATGATGCATGTGATCTTGTTTAAGAAAATAATTTTAAAATTTGAGGCTGTTAAATATTTAAATGATGTTTATTTTCTCAATTTATTAAAATAAAGTTCTCGGGAGGTACCAAATGGAAACCAAAACTATAAGTCAGTCAGTCGTCATTGCCGGAGCATCTCCCCACGAACTTTATGAGATATTTATGGATGAAAAAAAACATGCAGACCTTATAGATTCCGGTGCCAGAATAAGCAGGAATATCGGTGGTAAATTTGAAATATATGACGAATATATTGATGGGACAAATATTGAACTTGTTCAGGATAAAAAAATAGTTCAATACTGGCGCGGTGAAGAGGACTGCTGGCCAGAAGACCATTATTCGAAGCTTTCAATTACTTTTGAAAAAGACGGTGACGGCACCAGGGCAGAACTTGTTCAGGAAGATGTTCCTAATGAGTGCGCAGACAGCTTTGATAAGGGCTGGCACGAATTCTACTGGAATCCAATGAAGGCATTATTTAAAAAATAGGCTGTTTTGCCAAAGTTAAAACATTGCTATTTATATTATTGTTTTAATTAATCCTGTTTATTTTAATTGGATTTTTAACCTGAGGCCAGGGTTGATAATGTCTTCAGGTTAAGTATTTCAAAATTGTTTTTCCTGAAATCAAGAATGCCTTCCGCCCTCATTGCGCATAACTCTTTGGACATGGCGCTGCGATTTACCCCAAGATATTCAGCAAGCTGATTGCGATTATAAGGTATCGAGACATTGGACTTCAATTCTGCTCCCATTGTGTGCAGGAGATACGATGTCAGTTTGGCTCTTGTAGTTTTTTTACTAATGAGTTCAAGCCTGTTATTTAAAACCAGATTTTTATCAGCCAGCATTCTTATCATATTGGAGATGAGAACACTGTGAAATTTGCATATATTTGAAGAGTCATCAATAATTCTTTTAAAATCAATAAGCATTATTGTTACATCTGTTAAAGCTGTAAGCGTAACAGGACTTGTCTTTACGCCTGCACAAACAAAAGCTTCACCAAACATGTCCGGGTATTCCAACAAATTAATTATCAGGCGATTACCCGAATAATCCTGGCGGGAGATTTCAACATTTCCAGACAAGACGATACCAATATTTTTAACATTTTCACCCATAAGCAGTAAAATGCTGCCTTTGGGGTATGCCTTTACTTTGGCATTCAGGCATGCGACTATTTCCGGAAAATAAGACTCATCCAATCCGGCAAATAATCTCACCTGTTTTAAATATAAATAGCTATCAGCCATAATATTTTTTATTCTGTTGCAAAAACAACATAATATTCTCTTTTAGTATATTAGGATGTCCACTGCAAGTCAAACTATGTGAAAGGCGTGAAGGTATATTTAATATGAGAAAAGCTGTTCAAATCATTTTACAAGTTATTTTCCTGGCTCTGTTTATTATTTTGGTTACAATCGGAAAAGTTCAGATATGGATGGGTTTGTTTGTAGCGGGAGTAATTATTTCTATATTTTTTAGTCGGCTCTATTGCGGCTGGATATGCCCCATAAACACCCTGACTCGAAGCGTAACATGGGTAAAGAGAAAATTATCCATCAGGGGTTTTAAAATACCCGGATTTCTTAAAAAAACATGGGTTCGCTATTTTGTCCTTGGTTTGTTTGCAGCTTTGTTTGTTTTTGCAATTGTAACAGGAAAAAAGCTGCCTGTACTGCCTGCGGCTCTTATTATCGGAGTTGCGCTGACTTTGTTCTTTCCTGAAGAGCTTTGGCATCTGTATCTTTGTCCTTACGGGACAATATTTAGTCTTGTATCAAAAAAATCACTCTATCTGGTTCGCATTAATGAATACAGCTGTACCCATTGTGGAATATGTCAGCGTGCCTGTCCTGCAGGAGCAATCAACAAAGATGGTGGAATTTACAAGATTGAGAAAGAAGCATGTCTGGTATGCCTTGACTGTTCCGAAAAATGCAAACAAAAAGCAATAGACTACACAATAAAGAAAAAGCAGGAGCAAGTGATGGATTTGTCGTCCTAAATTAAATTATTGCTATTGGGTCACCATGTGGCGAATCGCTTTCTCAAATCAACCATACCGGCACATACCTGTTTTTTTCACCAACTGTCATGTCAAAGGGACGTATAGTTTGACATATATCCAGGAGATATCTTCATGGCATTTAATAATTTTTCATCGACTGGCAAAATGTCACTGGCCATGCATACAATTGCGCCACTGCCAATCTCAACTTTATGCTGATCGGTCAAACCAAATTTCTCAGGTTTAGAAATCGGGTTTAGAACATCAAAATTTTTTATGGCAATCTTTCCTATGTCACGGGGACGTATAGTTTGACATATATCCAGGAGATATCTTCATGGCATTTGATAATTTTTTATCGAGTGTCCAGATTTTTAGATTATTTTCTTTTGCCAGGACAATTATTACGCAGTCTATCAGTCCGACCCCTTTATCAGACATCTTATTCTCAGATGAAAAAGCTCCGGCTTTTATCCAAATACCGGTCTCGTTTAATTTTGGAAGACTTTTCCAATAAGACAGAATAATTTTTTGTTCCTTGTTATTTTTTACTCCCTGTAAAAGTTCTCCAAAAACACATTCAACTGCAGCAATCTCCTGATTTTCAAGTCTGTCTTTAAGTATCGAAAAAACACTTTCATTATTTTTTAAAAATTCAATCCATACTGATGTATCTGCGATGATTTTCATTTCCTGTTAATTTCACGTATTTTTTCAGAAGAGAAACCTGCAGAAAACTCCAGAGGTCTTTCTTTGACTAAATCATTTAATTCCTTAATACGTTTCAGGTCTGTCCATTCCTTAATAGCTATTGTTAGGGATTCAGTTAAATTTTTCCCTTTTGCATACTTTCTTACTTCAGATATTAAATTGTCTGATATTAAAGCGGTTACTTTCATACGATGTATTATACGATACTAAATCAGATTTAGCAAAAAGCCTATATGATTTTTTGTATAAAATATTTATCCTGTAGTATAATTTATGATAGGCAAAGATATCATATTTATATCCTTATATTTTATTGTTTATGAAATAATAATAAGAAGGAAATATAAATGAAGATTAAATATTTGATGTCTGTTTTACTGATTATATTTATTTTTAGTTTTTGGGCCTGTACCGCCCCACAAGCGGTTGCGAAAACAGCACCAGTTAAAACCAAAATAACAAAATCCGATGTGTCTGAAGCTGCGCAAAAATATAAAATTGCTTTTTTCTCTGAGCGTGATGGAAACCGTGAAATTTATATAATGAACACGGATGGATCCGGACAGACAAGACTTACAAACAACCCTGCTGCCGACTGGTCGCCTTCCTTTTCACCTGACGGCTCTAAAATTGTCTTTCAATCCGACCGTGACGGAAACTTTGAAATCTACACAATGAATTCTAATGGATCGAAAGAGGTAAGACTCACTGATAACCCTGCATACGACTGGCAGCCCTGCTATTCGCCTGATGGTTCTAAAATTGCCTTTACTTCTGACCGTGACGGAAACTATGAAATTTACATAATGAATAAAGATGGATCGGGACAGATAAGGCTTACAAATAATTCAGCATATGACGGTAAGGCTTCCTTTTCGCCCGACGGTAAAAAAATTGCTTTCCACTCCCGACGTGACGGAAATTTTGAAATCTACATAATGAATACAGATGGAACGGAACAGTTGCGGCTTACTGATAATTCGGCATATGACTGGTACCCCTGCTTCTCGCCAGACGGCTCTAAAATTGCTTTTGATTCTCGTCGTGACAGAAACTCTGAAATTTATATAATGAATATTGATGGCTCTGGACCGATAAACTTATCAAATAACCGGGCTATTGATTATTCAGCTTCTTTTTCTCCAGATGGTTCTAAAATAGTATTTAACTCCACTCGTGACAAAAATGCTGAAATTTATATAATGAATTCAGATGGCTCTGAGCAAACAAGGCTGACTAACAACCAGGCAAATGATGCTTCTCCATCTTTTTAACCATAAGGCGGCAAACCAGTAAATATTCAAAAAATTCATATGAAAGAATGGCAATAATATATAGCAAACAATAATATTTAAAATTTATTCCCGGTCAGGTTGCTATAATTTTTATAATCCTTTTCCTGTCAGGTTTTTTATTTTCGGGATGCAGCCCTTTAAAAACACAAAATGATTTTCAATCAGGCACTGCGGATGCCTCAGACAAAGTTTCTGACAAGGATATTACAGTAAGTTCATTAGAATCTGCACTAAAAACAAATCCCAATTCCGAAAATCAACTTCCGCCTGGGACTACGTTACTATACGCTATATGCTGTGTTTCTAATTTTAAAATATTTGTTCTAGGGCGTGTTCCAGAAATAATAGCTAAAACTGCGCTCAAAAGAGAACCGTCACTTTTTAGCTTATTAAGATATTGTATTGTAAAAGCATTCATAACGTGATACATTATTTATCTAATGGAGGTGATTATCATGGCAAGAACAGAAACACTACACATAAGAATAGAGCCGGATTTAAAACTTATCGTAGAAAAAACATTAAGGCAATTGGGATTGTCTACAGCCGATGCGATTAATATTTTCCTGCGGCAGGTTACTTTAACAGGTGGATTGCCATTTGAAGTTAAGTTGCCCAAGCCAAATGCAGAAACAATCGCTGCTATGGAAGAAGCGCGCAAAATCAGCAAAACAAGTGAAGGCTTTTCAACTGTTGAGGATTTAATAAAGGATCTTAACTCATAATGCTGATATTGAAATATACTACCAGGTTTAAGAAAGATTATAACTTGCCAAAAAGCGTGGACTTGATATAAAACTTTTGGATCATATCATCAATGAATTAGCTAATCAAAAACAGCTTGAACAAAAATATCAAGACCATCCTCTTTTGGGGTGATTATACTGGCTTTCATGAATGTCATATCCAGCTGAATTGGTTGCTTATGTATTTGATTGAAGATAATGTTCTTACTTTAACATTGTCAAGAACTGGAACCCATTCGGATATATTTAGGCAATAGAGAGACCGCTAGGGCAATATAGGGAACGGCTCTCTTTTGAGCACAGTTTTAACTATTAATTAGTTTCTTGTAAATATTTGGCTGTTATCGTTTAATTAAGAAAATTTTAAACTTAATAAAAGCGAGCTATTCGTTAAAAATGAGTTATCCGCCAAGAATTTACTAGTACTTGGTGATTAACTTAATTTTTTTTATAAATTTTTAAGTTTTACAAGCTCAAAATATTAAAATATTTTGAGCTTTAATTAATTACTCGCCAGCAACTAAACAGATTTATAAAATAATTATTCACTGCTTAAAATGATAGCTGCTTTCATCATCGTATGTCAGAAAACCCTCTTTATCCCCCAGAACCATTCTAAAGCCATTTACTATGGATGTTTTCATAGTGGCGCCGTGATCGTCATCTAACGGGTAATAACGATATGCTTCGATTCCTTTATAATTTTTATCAGCCAGCCATTTATGCAGAGCTTCTATTTTATATAAATTATCCGGATTTACCAAATACCCATACACGCGATACAGTGTTATTTTTTGATGGGTAACATTGCCATTTTGCTGCATTCGTTTTTCAAATGCTGGCATCCAGACATCAATAAAATGCTGTTCATCTCCTCCATCGGCAACCACAAAATTGGCAAACGGGTTAGCTTCACCCCTAGATGAATCATACTGTAAAAAAGCATAGTACGTAAGGTCGCCTCCGCAGGAATGACCCGTCAGTGTGCTTTTGGAAGTATCAGCTTTATAAATTTTTTCTATATCGGAACTAATTTTTCAGATAAAAACTTATAAAACCAGGGGCCATTGGCTACTTCGCTAAATTGAGGATCCTCTTTAAAAGTGTAATCTCTCCATCTTCCCCTGCCAAATTTCGCAAGATACGAATTATAATACCCATACCCGATTCCCACAAGTATGGCTTCCTTATCAGGATTTTTCACTATCATCTCTGAGAGGTATCCTGCAGCTGCTTTAAATAGGGAACCGCCATCAAGCAGATATATAATAGGATATTCTTTATCTGCATCATAATTTTTTGGAAGAAATATTTTTAATTTAATATTTTCATCAATTCCATAGTCCTTAATTATGTCTTTTTCTTTATATATCATTGTTTTGACAGTCCCAACAATTCTGGGGCCCTTCAATGGACTAAACAATATTGAAGCAGTAATCAAACCAGCTATTGCTACTATTGCAATAGACGCAGCCACAATTATCCAGACTTTCTTTACTAATCTTGTCATTTCAGTACTTCCTCTATTAATTGTATATTTTTTGAAAAAAAGACATACTTCTCCGAAAGAACAGGCTTTAGCTAACTCAATTTATGATTATTTAGAGAATTATTTTACTGCTTTTTCTCCAAATTATTAATTTTTATTTAAAATGTGTAATTTTCAAACTCCTTAAATATGTTCTTAGTGTCAGATTATATGCCCTCTTGATATGTGCACTGGCAAAACAGCTAAAATCGTGCTTAAAAGAGAACCGTCCCCTTTCCGATCCTTTTCTTTGATATACAGATGTGTTCTATATGCCAAACTAAACGTCTCCTCGACAAACTATACGTCCCTTTAATATATTATTTATGTCAAACTATACGTCCCCTTGACATACGCGGTTATTTTATATTTTGCTCCAATTTATAGGCGGCCCAGTTTTGCTTAAGCCATAGAAATTTTTTAAAGTCGACAAGTCTCTTTATAAATGGATTAGTTTCAAGCTCAAATGCAATGGTGGAGTTTGGCTTTACTCCATAATTATGCCCTGGCCAGACTTCGATATCTGGGTCAAGAGCCATAATTTTTTTCAGGCTTTCAAATTCAGTTCTTGCATCTTTTTCATTGTAAGTCCCACCTACTTTTCCTACAAAAAGCGTGTCTCCGGTTATAATTCTGTTCTCAATTTTAATACAAATGGAATCGGGTGTATGACCCGGGGTGGGTATTATTTCGAGGCTTAGCTCACCGAAAAATAAAATTCTGTTATCTTTAACTTGAGAAACGGAACCACAGTTAATAAAAGTGACAGGTTTACCTCTCGTAGACTGAAGAAACTTATCATTTCCGTGAGAGTGATCATAATGGGAGTGGGTATTTATTAAATATTTTATTTCCACATCTTCTTCCATGACTGCTTTAATGACAGGATATGGGTCCGGAGATGGATCTATTAGTACGCCTTCTTTTGTCTTTTCGCAGGCAGCAAGATAAGCATAATTGCGGTCACCCCCGGATTCAATCTGTTTAAAAATCATTTTCTCTCCCCTTTTTTACTAAAGTTCTCAACAAATTTATAGTAATTAACATATTAATTAAACTGAATCTGTTCATAAATCCAGACAAACAGTTAATGAATTTATTTTCTTCAGTAAATTACGATTTATCATAAATCCAAATAGGATATATATTAAGGCAAATTTTCATTGACCGCGCAGCTGCATATTTTTAAAACAATTGATTCTGGATTTGGCAGAAATTTTTTGAAACTCCTAAAAATACAATTAAATCTCTATCTCTTTAATTCTTTAATAATTAAAAAATAGCTAAAACCGTGCTCAAAAGAGAACCGTCCCCTTTTGAGCTTTTAATTAGTAATCGCCAAATCCGGGTTCCAGTTTTTCGTACCCTCCACCTGGCAGCTCGCGGTAATATCCGGGGCCTTCGGGGCCGGCATCCCACTGGGAATTAATGGGTGCCTCATAATGTTCTCCTGTAGAAGGAGAATAAACATTTTCATAGCCCATAATGGCTTCCTGCCATTTTTCGGACAGGTCTGTGCCGGAATCAGTACTGCTGTTATTCGTACCTTCCCCTCCACCATAAATATCAGATTTTAACTGTGATACGCAGCGAATAGAAATAGCAGAAAACGAAGGAATAGCCCCCTGTGAATCCCAGATATCACTGGTGGTATTGGCCATATAAGTAGAAACTATATACCCGCCAAGATCAGGTGCATCATATTTTTTATAAAACAGGGCTCCTTTGGTACCAATAACTTTGGATTCACTCGTAACATCAGCAGCAAAGTCGCGCCTGGTAAACCCATAGCCAAAATCTGTTTCAGAACCCAAAGTTGCGTTTTTATATCCCATAATAAGCATGGAATTATTAATAAAGTCATCAATTGTCGGATACATGGAACTATAGACAAAGGCTATAAAATAGCCTGCATGCATTTTTTTATCCGGAGAGGTTACATCGCAGCCATTCCCATCATTATTGCAGATCATGGCCCAGGATTCCGGAGCCAGAGTTCGGCAGTAACCGCATTCTTTGACAATGAGCTTAACGGCAGAATCATTAATAGTTCTGGCAACGGCAGACTTAGCCTGGCTGTTTTCAACTGTCTGGCTCGAACTGCAGCCAAAAGCCAGAAAAGTAATAATTAATACAGGCATAACTGCCCAGATAATATTTCGCCAAAGATGCGAACTTCTGTCAGATATTGTCATTCTTTAAGTATATGCGCTCTTTTCAAAACTTCAAGGTTTTGCATGAGCGTCCTGCAGCTGAGACACTGCCTGAGACTTCTCTTAAAAACATCTCTTAGGTGTTTTAAAAAATAAATTTATAGATGGTCTTCATAGCTGACCGTTCTAAATCAATAAAAATTTCGTAGATTATGAGCTTAACTGGTTCTTGGTGAATAACTCAGTTTTTTTTTGAATTATTTGTTTGAATTAAGCTTGATATTTTCCTGTTTAGACAATTTTAGCTAATTATTCGCCATGAACTAATTAATATTACAAATTTGTCCCCATTTCCGGAAGAACTTGCTATTTTACTTTCCTCTTGTATTACTAATTATTTAATATTATAATAATTAGTAAAAGTATGACTAATAATAAATAGTATGATAAATTTTTTATAGTATGGGTATTACAAAACTAGTAAAACTTAACAAGAAAGGCCAGCTTGTGATTCCCCAGGAAATACGGGAGAAGATGGGCATTAAGACAGAAGACTCTGTTGTTATTTTTACACGTGGTGATGAAACGATCTTGTTAACTGCCAAAAAATATGCCCAATATACTTGTGGTTTAATGAAAGGTACATGGGGTTTTTCTAAAAAATTGGCCGATGAATACATCAGTGAAGAGAGATGTTCTTGGAGGTAAACGGCTTTTATAAAAAACTTAACAGCTTAAAAAGTGTGTGCATTGACAGCGTGGTTTTAATTTATCATCTGGAAACCATAGGGCCTTATGAAGTTTTAACAAAAGTGCTTATTGAAAAAATTGCCAGAGGTGAAATATTTTGTTATATCTCTGCTCTGACAATAACAGAGCTTATGGCAAAACCTTACAGAATAAAGGATTACGGTCAGATTTCTATGTTTGAAGAGTTCATGGAATCCCTTCCAAATACCAAAATCATGCCCGTTAATTATGATATTGCAAAATTTGCTGCATCTCTTAGAGGTGACTATAATCTTAGGACTTCTGACGCTATCATGCTATCAACCGCAGCAGTTACAAATTCAGATGCTTTCATTACCAATGATATTTTTTTAAAAAAGTTAAATATAAGAGATATAAAAATCCTCACACTGGATGAATATCTTTAACTTTGCAAGCAAGGTTACGATAACAAATGAATGATAATCTGCTTCAATGGCTTTTAAAATCAGAGCCGTGGATTGAATACGGCACTAGAACAGAGCTGATGGGACAAAGCTTTAATGACCCTGAGGTAGTAAATGCTCGCGGCCGTATGGTTAAGGCACCGGAATTGATCCAAATAATTGAGGAGCTTAAAAACTGGCCGGGTCTGGTGCTTAGCAGCCATAAAAGCGCCAAACAGCCTTTCCATAAGATTTCTTTTATTGCGGAGCTCGGATTTAATTTGCAGGATTTTGGAATTGATATTGTTACCGCAAAAATGCTGGAGCATATTTCAGAGGACGGTATTATC